>Ga0209512_1001004_pt1 | contig 38436 bp, 31 predicted proteins | sample frozenSSSSmetaG_FD_184142 | JGI IMG/M metagenome (GOLD analysis project Ga0209512, IMG submission 184142) | Glacier valley bacterial and archeal communities from Borup Fiord, Nunavut, Canada, to study Microbial Dark Matter (Phase II) -... | ecosystem: Environmental > Aquatic > Freshwater > Ice >...
TAACCAGCTGACTTCCTGCAGAATTAAAGGTGAGTCCGTTCCATACAAAAGGTAATTCCGAGGAGCAAACTGTTTGACTGATTGTAGGGCTTTCAAGAGGATTCACAGTTAGATTCATTGTCGCAATACTGTCACAACCCAAGGCATTGGTAAAGGTTTTTGATTGAATACCGCCTGAATTAAATGTAAGTCCGTTCCAAACATAAGGTAAATCTGTAGAACAAATTGTTAAATTGGTTGTCGAACTGCTTGTCGCATTCACAGTCAGATTCAGGGTGGCAATACTGTCACAACCCAGGGCATTGACCAATGTTTTTGACTGACTGCCTGTTGCATTGAAGGTAAGCCCGTTCCACACATAAGGTAATGCTGTTGAACAAATCGTTAAGTTTGTTATCGAACTGCTTGTTGCATTCACCGTTAGGTTCAGGGTAGCAGTACTGTCACAACCTGCGGAATTGATTAGTACTTTCGCCTGACTGCCGGCCGCATTAAAGGTGAGCCCGTTCCATACATAAGGTAATGCTGAGGAACAAACCGTTATGTTGGTTGTTGAACTGGTCGGTAATTTTTCGGTTAAGTTCAACGTAGCAACTGAGTCGCAACCGGCTGCATTTATAAATGTTTTGGTAAAGGTTCCTGCTGCAGGATAACTCGTCGTGTTCCAGAGATACGGGAAGTCGGCGGTGCAAATGGCAACATTGGTGGTGGAAACTGTCGGAAGTTTTTCGGTTAAGTTCAACGTAGCCACGGAGTCGCAACCCACTGCGTTGGTAAAGGTTTTTGTATAAGTTCCGGCTACAGGATAGCTGGTCGTATTCCATAGGTATGGGAAGTCAGCAGAGCAAATGGCAACATTGGTGGTGGAAACTGTCGGTAGCTTTTCGGTTAAGTTCAATGTAGCCACGGAGTCGCAACCCACTGCGTTGGTAAAGGTTTTTGTATAAGTTCCGGCTGCAGGATAGCTGGTCGTATTCCATGTGTATGGGAAGTCGGCAGAACAAATGGCAACATTGGTGGTGGAAACTGTCGGAAGTTTTTCGGTTAAATTCAACGTTGCCACTGAGTCGCAACCGGCTGCATTTATAAATGTTTTGGTAAAGGTTCCTGCTGCAGGATAACTCGTCGTGTTCCAGAGATACGGGAAGTCGGCGGTGCAAATGGCAACATTGGTGGTGGAAACTGTCGGAAGTTTTTCGGTTAAGTTCAACGTAGCCACGGAATCACAACCGGCTGCGTTGGTAAAGGTTTTGGTAAAGGTTCCGGCTGCAGGATAACTCGTCGTATTCCAAGTGTATGGGAAGTCAGCAGAGCAAATGGCAACATCCGTTGTTGAAACAGTCGGAAGTTTTTCGGTTAAGTTTAATGTAGCCACGGAGTCGCAACCAACAGAATTGCTGAAAGTCTTGGTATATGTTCCTGCTGCAGGATAACTGGTTGCATTCCATGTGTACGGAAAGTCAGCAGTGCAAATGGCAACATTGGTAGTTGAAAAAGTCGGTAGTTTTTCGGTTAAGTTTAACGTTGCCACTGAGTCGCAACCCGCAGCGTTCACGAATGATTTGGTATAAGTTCCGGCTGCAGGATAACTCGTCGCATTCCATGTGTATGGGAAGTCGGCAGAGCAAATGGCCACATTGGTTGTTGAAACTGTTGGTAATTTTTCAGTTAAGTTTAATGTAGCAATACTATCACAACCAGCCGCGTTGGTAAAGGTTTTGGTAAAGGTTCCGGCTGCAGGATAACTCGTCGTATTCCATGTGTATGGGAAGTCAGCGGTGCAAATGGCTACATTGGTGGTGGAAACTGTCGGAAGTTTTTCGGTTAAGTTCAACGTAGCCACGGAGTCGCAACCCACTGCGTTGGTAAAGGTTTTAGTATAAGTTCCGGCTGCAGGGTAACTGGTTGCATTCCAAAGATACGGGAAGTCAGCGGTACAAATAGCTACATCCGTTGTCGAAGCTGTCGGAAGTTTTTCGGTTAAGTTCAACGTAGCCACGGAGTCGCAACCGGCTGCGTTGGTAAAAGTTTTGGTATAGGTTCCGGCTGCAGGATAGCTGGTCGTATTCCAGAGATACGGGAAGTCGGCGGTGCAAATGGCAACATTCGTAGTCGAAACTGTTGGTAGTTTTTCGGTTAAGTTCAACGTAGCCACTGAGTCACAACCAGCCGCGTTGGTAAAGGTTTTAGTATAAGTTCCGGCTGCAGGGTAACTGGTTGCATTCCAAAGATACGGGAAGTCAGCGGTACAAATAGCCACATCCGTTGTCAAAGCTGTCGGAAGTTTTTCGGTTAAGTTCAACGTAGCCACGGAGTCGCAACCGGCTGCATTTATAAATGTTTTGGTAAAGGTTCCTGCTGCAGGATAACTCGTCGTGTTCCAGAGATACGGGAAGTCGGCGGTGCAAATGGCAACATTGGTGGTGGAAACTGTCGGAAGTTTTTCGGTTAAGTTCAACGTAGCCACGGAGTCGCAACCGGCTGCATTCGTGAAAGTTTTGGTATAGGTTCCGGCTGCAGGGTAGCTGGTTGCATTCCATGTGTACGGGAAGTCGGCGGTACAAATGGCTATATCCGTTGTAGAAACTGTAGGTAGTTTTTCGGTTAAGTTCAAAGTTGCCACGGAATCGCAACCAGCTGCATTCGTGAAAGTTTTGGTATAGGTTCCGGCTACAGGATAACTCGTCGTATTCCATGTGTATGGGAAGTCGGCAGAGCAAATGGCCACATTGGTTGTTGAAACTGTTGGTAATTTTTCAGTTAAGTTTAATGTAGCAATACTATCACAACCAGCCGCGTTGGTAAAGGTTTTGGTAAAGGTTCCGGCTGCAGGATAACTCGTCGTATTCCATGTGTATGGGAAGTCAGCGGTGCAAATGGCTACATTGGTGGTGGAAACTGTCGGAAGTTTTTCGGTTAAGTTCAACGTAGCCACGGAGTCGCAACCGGCTGCATTCGTGAAAGTTTTGGTATAGGTTCCGGCTGCAGGGTAGCTGGTTGCATTCCATGTGTATGGGAAGTCAGCGGTACAAATGGCCACATCAGTTGTTGAAACAGTCGGTAGTTTTTCGGTTAAGTTTAACGTAGCCACAGAGTCGCAACCGGCTGCATTCGTGAAAGTTTTTGTATAAGTTCCGGCTGCAGGATAACTCGTCGTATTCCATGTGTATGGGAAGTCGGCAGAGCAAATGGCCACATCCGTTGTTGATACAGACGTTAGTTTTTCGGTTAAGACCAAAGTAGCCACGCTATCACAACCGGCAGCATTTATGAATGTTTTGGTATAGTTTCCGGCTGCCGGATAACTGGTTGCATTCCAAAGGTATGGGAATTCCGTGCTGCAAGCTTCTATATTCGTAGTGGAACTACTTGTTGAATTTACCGTCAGCTCCATGGTAGCTGTACTGTCACAACCGATGGCATTGGTAAATATTACAGAAATACTTCCGGCTGTATTAAAAGGCAACCCGTTCCAGATATAGGGTAAATCTGTAGAACAAATCGTCAGATATGAGTCCGAACTACTGGAAAGATTCACCGTCAGATTCAGGGTCGCAATACTGTCACAACCAACGGCATTTGTCAAAGTTGCAGATTGACTGCCGGCCGCATTAAAGGTGAGGGCATTCCATGTATAGGGTAATTGTGAAGAACAAATGGTCAGGTTAGTAGTCGAACTGCTTGGTGAAAGGACCGTCAGATTCAGGGTGGCGATGCTGTCACAGCCCCCGGCATTGATCAATGTTGCCGATTGACTGCCAGCCGTATTAAAGGTGAGGCCGTTCCACACATAAGGTATTGCCGGTGGGCAAATACTCAGGTCGGTGGTCGAACTGGTAGGTGAATTAACAGTCAGATTCAGAGTGGCTATACTGTCGCAACCCAGTGCATTGGTTAATGTTATAGACTGACTACCTGTTGCATTAAAAGTGAGCCCGTTCCACACATAAGGTATTGCAGGGGAACAAATCGTCAGGTTTGTAGTCGAGCTGCTTGTCGCGTTTACCGTCAGATTCAGCGTAGCAATACTGTCACAACCCACTGCATTGACCAATGTTGCCGATTGACTGCCCGCTGCATTAAAGGTGAGACCGTTCCAACTCAAAGGTAATGCAGTTGAACAAATGGTCGAGTCGGTTGTCGAACTACTCGCATTGAGTACTGCCAGGTTCATGGTAACGGTACTGCTGCAAATAAGAACTGTCTGACTACCAGCAGCATTAAAAGTTACTCCGTTCCAGACATAAGGTAATTCAGTAGAACAAATGGTATCATCGATTGTCAAAGTGCTTGCTGCTACAACCGACAGATCCAGGGTAGCGATACTGTCACAACCACCGGCATTGGTCAATGTTTGTGACTGAATATCTGCTGCATTAAAAGTGAGTCCGTTCCACACAAAAGGTAATTGCGAGGCACAAATTGTCAGATTCGTTGTCGAACTGCTGGGTGAATTTACCGTCAGATTCAGGGTAGCAACACTATCACAACCAAGGGCATTGGTCAAAGTTATTGACTGGCTGCCAGCTGCGTTAAAAGTAAGTCCGTTCCAGACATAAGGTAATTGCGGGCTACATATTGTCAGGTTAGTCGTCGAACTGCTTGCTGCATTAACAGTCAGATTCAAGGTAGCAACGCTGTCACAACCAACGGCATTGGGAAAAATTACAGACTGACTGCCGGCTGCATTAAACGTGAGTCCGTTCCACACATAGGGTAAGGAAGTTGAACATATCGTTGTATTTGTTGTCGAACTGCTTTCAATGTTAACCTGCAGATTCAAAATATCCGTACTGTCACAACCGAGTGAGCTGGTCAGCAATGTACTGTATGTTCCGGTAGTATTGTAAGTTACCCCATTGAAAACAACACTTTGACCCTGGCAAATGGTATCGTTGGTTGTGAAAGATGTCGGTGGAACAATGAGGGTTACATTTTCAGTATTGTTGTAAACGGTTCCGCCTTTGGTGGTTTTTACAGACAAGGAAATTGTATAGGCGCCCTGCGTTACCGGTGTAACCGTGGGATTTTGTGCAGTGGAAGATGGACTGAAAACCAAAGGTACCGGACCGGTGCTCGTCCACTCGTAAGTAACTGCAGTACCGATTGCACCTGTGTAGGCTCCGGTAAGTTGAACGGGACTACCCAAACAACTCGTTGGAGGTGAAGTCAAAACCGCATTCAGTGTTCCACCGCTGTCCATTAATTCCTGAAAAGTAAAAATGTCTCCCGGCGCCCCGTTACAGTAGGCATACTGAACGATTCCAATAACAATTCTATCGTTGTTGCTGCATTTTCCACTCAGCCCACCTTCCCAAACCCTGAGAACCGCGTCGGTAGGCAAAGTCAGGTAACATTTCTCAACAAAATTGATGGTTGCCAGTGGAGATAGCGTAGGAGTAACATAGATATTACTGGTCTTTAATGAAAATATCACTACTGAATTAGAAATTCCGGTCAACGTTAAGATTCCGTTTACAGTAACCGTCCCCATGGCTTCGGTGTTGATCCCTGTATTCTGAATCGTCACCTCATGTCCGGCCTGAATGGTTACCGCGTAGGTCCCGGCATTTTGTCCGGGATAGGTTGTGGCCGCCACCCAGATTGTTCCGTTATAATTTTGCCAGGTTGCAGGCGTAATCCAGTTTCCGGTTGCTATAGAACGGAAATCCCCCGATGTCTGGGCATGACCCGCTGCCACTACAAAACACAAAAATACAAACAATAATAAAAGCTTATTATTGCCTGTTCTTCTAATAAAGTTCAAGCCGTTTTTTATAACTTTATGCATTGGATTAAGTGATAAAAAAACTTCTTTTTGAATTTTGTAAATGAATAATAAAGTGTTGAATTATATTTGATTTTATTGTTTTCTTAAAATTGAAACCGCAGAAACTAATGCTACACAAAAAAAAATGAATATATAATTGGTTACTGACTTTGCTACTGCAACAGGAAATAAGGAAGATAGAAACAGGACATTGAAAGCAATACACTGTTGACTTTCTTGAATTATCATTGACTGATTACAACACTTATTTTATTCATCTACTATTCAACCCGCATCAGACAACATTCCTGATTTTAATATCTTATGGCAAATTAAAAATCAAATCCTAAATATTTTTAACTTTTTTGAAGACGAATCAAATGTAATCATTTAAAACTAAAGTATTGACATATAATCTATAGTCACATTTACTGCTACAAGTTCGGAAAATATGCTACACGGTTTATTATATACATACACTTGTCTATAACTTAATATTAAGTCAATTTTTTCAAATTATTTGACTGTGTAGATTTTAAACATTAGATACATAATTTCAACTTATTTCCTTTATCATTTTCAGGGTCAAAATGTAGTTTATCTTACAATAAATTGTACGGTTTACTACAGACAAATTATATATTTTACGACACTCAAAAGCTACAAAATCGTTTTTACCCAAATAAAATCCGGATTTATTTTTCATCATTTAATTATATTTACTCATTACAAAGTATTTATTACTTTTTGTTAACTGCAAATAGCATGCAATCAGGGCGAATAAATATCCAAAAAGGACAATTGGACGGTAATATTTGTAGCAGTGATCAGAGTCGGGAGTTCTGAGTTCTGAGTATCGAGTAAGGAGCAAGAATCAGGAAATAGTAGGTAGAATGTAGTAAGGAGTTCTGAGTATTGAGTAAAGAGTAAGGAGTAAGAAGACAGAAGAACTTAGGAATGGGAAAATGAAAGAATTTGAAAATTTGAAAATATACCAATTTGAAAATGAAAGAATTAGAAACAGAATCTCTTCAAACCTTTCTAAGCCCAATCAACCAATTAACCAATCACCAATCAACCAATTACCCAATCAAGAACCAAGAAAAGTGAGTCAGGAGTCAAAATTCAGGAAATAAGAACTCAGAACCAGTACTCAGAACTTTTTAAACCTTTCAAACTCTTCAAACCCTATTAACTAATTAACCAATCAACCAATCAACGCGGAACAAGTTTTTTCCTTACATTTGTCATTCTTTTTCAAACATGAAAACATGAAAACATTTCTATTTTCCATCCTGCTGGTCTGTAGTACAATCCGGGTTAATGCAGCAGGTGAGCAGAACTTCTACAAGGCTTCAGATCCCCGCTTTTCATTTATGGGAAGGGTCGATTTCAGCAATAAAGATCATCCAAGATGCTGGGTGCCCGGTGCGCAAATCAGCTTTTCATTCAAGGGAAGCTCCTGCACTATCGTTCTGACCGACGAGCACCTATATGGTAAAAACCTGAACTATATACAATTGATAGTGGATGGGAAGTATTCGCGGTTTAAATTGCTGACCCCGGAAAGTAAAGTGTCCACCGGCGAACTGATCGATGGGGTACATACGGTGATACTTTGTAAAAGCACGGAAACAAATATCGGCTACCTGCAATTCAACGGCGTGAGTTGTGGAGAGTTGTTGCCCGCCCCTGCCCTACCCGAAAGAAAAATAGAATGTTTTGGCAATTCCATCACCTGCGGAACAGGCAGCGATATGGAAGAAATTCCGTGCGGAACGGGCGAATGGCAGGATCAGCACAATGCATGGATGAGTTATGGAGCCCAGACCGCCAGAGCATTGAACGCGCAGTATCACCTCACTTCCCTCTCGGGCATCGGACTGATTCACAGCTGTTGCAATTTGGATATAACCATGCCGCAAGTGTACGACAAAATCAGCCTCCGCGAGAATAAACTGCTGTGGGACTTTTCGCGCTACCAACCCGATGTGGTGACCATTTGCCTGGGACAAAACGATGGCATACAGGACCGGAAAACCTTTTGCGGGGCCTATGTAAGCTTTATTCAAACCTTGCGGAAAGTATATCCACGGGCACAAATCGTCTTGCTCACCAGCCCCATGGCCGACAGCATGCTCTTGCGTGCAATGAAATCGAATCTAACCGAAATAGCGGGACAAGCCAGGATTAATGGCGATAAAAAGGTATCCACTTATTTCTTTAGTCGCAGTTATAACAGTGGTTGCGATACGCATCCATCCCTGGCCGAACATAAACTGATAGCCGGTGAGTTGACTCAATATTTAAAGAAAAAAATGCATTGGTAATTATCAGCATTGATCAACTTGGTAATTAGAATAGTAAAAACCAATTTATTCTTCTTTGCATCCTTTGCGCCATTGCGCGGTTATGTTTTAATTTCACGCAAAGAACGTAAAGAAGAAAAACAGGACATTATATTTTTCAGCTACTTAACAAAGGTCGTTTCAGATTCATTTTTTTAAATCATATTTCGACTACTCATAATTTCAAATGGAACAAAACTCAGATTTTGCAGCAATAAAACGACTACTCGATAACCGGATTGAACAATACAACCGGCCCGATTTCATTGACTCCGATCCCGTTCAAATCCCGCACCGCTTTGCACGCAAAGAAGATATTGAGATTGCCGGTTTCCTCACCGCAACCATTTCGTGGGGACAACGGAAAAGCATTATCAACAATGCAAACCACCTGATGGAATTGATGGACAATACACCCTACGACTTTCTGATGGAAGCCGGCAAGGAAGATTGGGACGGCGTTTCCCGATTTGTCCACCGCACTTTTAATGGCGATGACTGTCTGTTTTTTCTGGCTTCATTGAAAAATATCTACCTACATCATCAGGGCCTTGAACATGTATTTACCATGGGCTTTCAATCAGGTGGCAATATTTCATCCGCCTTAATACACTTCCGCGAAGTCTTTTTATCCATTCCGCATGCCAACAGGGTTTGCAAACACATTTCGGATGTAAGTTCCAATTCGGCAGCCAAACGCCTGAATATGTACCTCCGCTGGATGGTACGCGATGATGATCCCGGCGTTGATTTCGGACTGTGGAAAAATATCCCGGCTTCATCGTTGATGTTACCCCTCGATGTCCATTCCGGTGAAGTTGCCCGGGGCCTGGGACTGTTAACCCGCAAACAAAACGACTGGAAAGCGGTGGAAGAAATCACGGCCATACTTCGCCTGTTCGATCCGTCCGATCCCGTGAAATACGACTATGCATTGTTTGGCATCGGCGTATTTGAAAGGAACCCCTAACCCCTAAAGGGGAATAAGAAAAGAACCCCAAACCCCTAAAGGGACTTAAATACCAGCAATTTGAATGACAATCTTAATAAGAAGTTCTAGGAGACAAAAGTAATTTAATTCCCCTTTAGGGGTTAGGGGTTATTTTTTTTAGGGGTTAGGGATTCTCTTTTACTCAATCTCAATACTCGACGGCACATGTGTTGACTTTTTGATAGTTTTCGGACTACCTTTACAATCAATCTCACTGGCACCATAAGCCTCAGCATCTATACTTTGTGTGGCATACACTTGCGCGTTACTCGCACCCGCCACGTATACATAAGCATCTTTGCTGATCAAATCATTGGCTTCTACGGAACTTGCACCAACTGCATACAGTTTCAGCTCATCACAGGTTCCCGAAAGGTCAACCGAAGAAGCACCTTTCAGGTCAATCTTAAACATACGCGACACCTGAACATCCATGTCGGCTTCACTGGCTCCCAGGAGTTCTATCTTTAAATCCGAAAAAATAAACATCGAATCCGTCTTTATTGAACAGGCTCCTTTGGCCACCAGACTCCGTATGGAATCGTTTGAAACATTGACTTTTATATCTCTGTTCAACGTTACGCCATCTGTATAAATATAAAGCACACCATTTTCTACTTTGGTTATTATCCGCGACATATAATCAGGTTGACTGGAAACAACTATTTTTTGCATCGTATCCTGATTCAAAACCAATTCAATATTCCCTGATATTTCTATGGAATGAAATGGATCACAGCTACGTTCTTCATCCACAGCGGGAGAATCATCGTCGCTCATGTTAACGAACCAAGGATGACCACTGTTTTTATTCCAGTGCAAAAACGTATTGGCCCCGACACTGTAAAACATAAACAAACCGGCAAGCCAGAGAATAAAGACTACCAGCGAAGCATTTCGCATACTGTTATGACGGCCGGAGAATGCCCATATCGCCCAATAAATTAGCATAAATATAGGGCAACCGATAACCAGTATCAAAGAAATAAATATCAGCACCGCATTTTCGGGGGTTACATTCGCCCAATTGGTAATGATTCCCGGGGCAAAATTATTCAATACCGTGGGTTCGAATATCAAAAAGAAAAGTAAAAATATCAGCACTCCTACGATTAATATTCCTACCAATCCAAGTACAGCACCAATAAATCCGAATACGACCTTGAAAGTCAAACGCAGGACTTCCAATAATCTTTCTCCTACACTGGTAGCCGATTGTTTGAATTTATCGCTTTCCATGTAGTTTTTCACGTTGTTCAATTCAGTCTTGATGTTGTCCACCGTCACATCTTCCCCCTGCATTTCAAGGCGTTGCGAGGCTGTCGTTGCCTGAGGTGCAATTAACCAGACAATAATATAAATAGGAATCATATAACCGGCGCTTACCAATGCCAGAAGAACAAAAGCAATACGCACCCAGGTCACATCCCAGCTGAAATAAGCAGCCAAACCACCTGCAACTCCACCCAATACCGCGTTATCCGGGTCCCGGTAATAGCGACGTGCTTTGGGTTGTTTTTTGTCAGTCTTTGGTGCTTCAGTCTGATCATCAGCATCGGCGTATTGACTTGGTTTGCCCATTATTTCAATGATTTCCTGTACGTCGATCAGATTCACTACATTCTTGTTCTTTTGTAGTTTTTCCGTGAAAAGTTCGGCAATACGGGCTTCAATGTCGTTCATTATCTCCTTTTTCTCTTCGTCCGATTTAAAATGATCGGATATCTCGGAGAGATAAGTGTGGAGCATTTCATATGCATCATCGTCGATATGAAAAACGATGTTGTTCAAATTTACGGTTAATGTCTTTTTCATGATATTTTGTGTTTGAAATGTTTGACGGTATAAAATGTTTCGTGATTCGTGTTTTGCATTTGAGAGGTTTGAAAAGTTTGAAAAGTTTCGCGTTCTGAGTTCCTTTCACTTGATTCTTGGCTCTTGACTCTTAGCTCTTGGTTCTTGGCTCTTGGTTAATTGGTTAATTTGGATTCTAAAAGAGTCATTCTTCCATTCTTCCATTCTTCCATTCTTCCATTCTTCCATTCTTTCATTTTTCCATTCTTCCATTTTTTCATTCCTAATCTCTTTTGTCTTGGCTCTTGGCTCATACTCAGAACTCAGAACTCAGAACTCAGAACGACTTACTCCTCTTTTATCTTCTTCACCACATTAATAATTTCTTCCCAGGTATTTTCCAGTTCGTTCAGAAATGTATGCCCATGTTCTGTCATTTCGTAGTATTTCCGTGGTGGTCCCTGGGTGGATTCCTCCCATTTGTAGTCGAGCAATTCACCGTTTTTCAGTCTGGTGAGCAAAGGATATAAAGTCCCTTCCACCACAATTAATTTCGCGTCTTTTAATTCGGAAATAATGTCCGAAGTATAAGCAGGTTTCTTCTTTAGAATAAGTAGAATGCAATATTCCAAATAACCTTTCCGCATCTGCGATTTAATATTATCTGCATTCATAATTTATCTGTTTTCAATGAACAATTAATTATTTATTAGAAAGTTAAAGTAAATAAGTCAGAGCCATGTATCTTGATTTATAGCTACAATACAAATACTTTCTTATCTCTTCATTTTTCTTTATCTCATCATTTCCCAATCTTCAAATCTTATCATCTTTAAATTTTCAAATCATTTTTTTTCATCTTCAAATCTTATCATCTTCAAATTTTCAAATCACTTTCTTCATCTTCAAATTTTTTCATTTTCAAATTTTCAAATTGTACTTTCATTTCATCAATTCCAGCACTTTCACCCTGAAAAAGTACTGGTATTTGGCTTGCGCCTTTTCGCCGAGCACTTGTGTCAGATTGTTTTTGGCCTGATACAATTCATACGACGTGGCTCTTCCGGCTTCGTATTTCTGATTCGTAAACCGGTACGCTTCGAGACTGTATATCTCGGATTTTTGTGCGGCATCCCAACGCGCTTTGGCTCCCAATGCATTGTAATATGCCTGTTGAATGGTTTTTTTCAGTTCCAGCCTGGCATTATCCACACTTATTTTACTGCTTTTTACACCAAGTTCAGCCGATCGAACATTGTTTTTAACTTCAAATTTATTGAAAATTGGAATATGCAAGCTCAACCCAACAGTTGTCCGCATATTGTCGTTCAATTGTTGCCCGAAAGGATTGTTGACATAGTTACTCATATTGTAATAACCGGTACCAACGCTGCCACCCAGGCTTAAGGTAGGATAATAACCTCCTTTGGCCAATAACACGGTGTATTCACTGCTTTTCAAACGGTATTCAGCCCCTTTAATCTCGGGGCGATGCGTCAGTGCACTTTCAAAAACCTCATCGGCCGAAAGTAGCATTAATTCATTTTCCAACAAATTATCGGGAGCTACCACATCCAGCGTTTCGAAATCATCGAGTTCGAGATATTGAGCCAGATCAAGCAACGAAAGATTCAGTGCATTTTCGGCCTGCAAGCGATTCATTTCTTCTTTCGATTCCTGTGCCACCAATTCAAGCAATTCACCTTCGGCCATTTTACCTGCATCAACCAGTGCCCTGCGTTGTTCAATCTTCGTACTCGTTAAACCAAGCTGATCGTTGGAAATCTGCAGCAATTCTTTGTTCAATAAAATTTGTAAAAATCCAAGTGCCACATTCAAGGTAATATCTTGTTTTATTTTCTCCAGATCAGCATCCGAAGCAAACATATTGGCCTTTGCAGCATCAATATTGTATTTCATCCGCATACCATCGAACAGCGTTATTCCACTCGAAATGCCAAATGAAGCCTGCGAAGAGTTGGAACTTTGATAGGTATTGTCGGCAGTCAGCGAACGTCCGAAATTCCAGTTTTGACCTGCCGAAGCATTCAGATCGGGTAATAAATTCTTACGCGCCTGATCATAGGCAATCTCTCTGTTTTTCTTTTCCAGCGATTGTTGCTTAACATTCCGGTTATTCACCAAAGCCGTATCAACACATTGTTGAAGTGTCCAGGGCTTTTGTGCGCTCACAAGCGTTGTGATAAGCAATACGCCCAGCAGGATATATATTTTTGTTTTCATTTATTATTGGTTGATTCGTTGACTGGTTAATTGGATAATTAGTTGATTGGTTGATTAGTTGAAAAGTTTGAAAAGTTCAGCGTTTCACGTTTGAAGAGTTTTATTTCATCTTCAAATTATCAAATCTTCAAATCACACTATTCTTTCATATTTTCATTTTCAAATTGACAAATTTTCAAATCAGTCCATTCTTTCATTCTTCCATTCTTTCATTTTCAAATTGACACATTTTCAAATTAGCACATTGCCACATTGCCACATTGCCACATTACTTCTTCTCTTCAGGTTTAGCTTCCGGTTTCTTTTCAAGTATCTCAGCTCCCCGAATGCTGTCTTTTGTCTTCAGACCGCTCTTAATCTCTATCTTGATCCCATCCGACAACCCGATCTTAACCTGCTTCTTCTCAAATGTCTGCGGATCTTTGGTTTTAAGTACATACACAAAGGCTGTGTCTCCACCAAATTCGATGCAACTCTCGGGTATTGTAATAACTTTTTCCAGTTTGGACAGAATAATTTCGGCATTGGCACTGTATCCTGCTCTTACAAAAATATTTGACGGAACTTTTACTGCTGCTTTCATTTGAAACATAATCGCTCCGTTTTCCTCCGTACCTTTTGGCGAAACATATTCCAGAGAAGCTGTCAGCTTCTGGTCCTGTAATGCACCAATGGTAATATCCATAGGCATCCCTACCTTGATTTTTCCCACTTCGGTTTCATCCAGCTTACCCACGAAAAGCATATCGCTCATATTGGCTACGGTAGCTATGGTGGTTCCATCGTTAAAGTTATTCGACTGTATAACCGAATTACCCACTTTGACCGGTACATCCAGAATAGTACCACTGATCGTAGACCGTACCAGGGTATTGCTGTATGCCGAAGTATTGCTGGTTATCCCGTCACGCGTCAGACTCAGATTATCTTTCGCCGCTTTCAGGTCCTCCTTTTCATTGTTGTATTGCAACTGCGTTTTCTCAAACTCTTCCCTCGAAATCACTTTGTCTGCATACAATTTCTTGTCGCGTTCATAGTTCTTACTGGTTTGGTCAACAGCAATTAGCGCCCGCGACACCCTGGACTCGGCATTGTTGAGGCTCATCATATCCGGTATAACCTTTATTTTTGCGATCACATCACCGGCTTTCACCTTGTCACCCGCTTCCTTGTACACTTCGGATATAATCCCCGACATTTGGGGTTTAATCAGGATTTCGTTGCGTGGCTCAACTTTCCCTGTTGCTACCGTCCGTTTTTCGATGTTTCCAACCGATACCGCTGAAATTTCATATTTCTTTACTTTCGGACGCGATTTTTGCCATAAAAACCAAAAAGTCCAAACCACCAGGACTGCTGCCAGCAGCAACAATGCAATTTTAAAAAATTTCTTCATAATATTTCTCTTGATTTGAATGAATCCCTTGACCCTGAAGGGAAATTGATGAATACATTAGTATGTTTTTGTATGTTAAATTAAAAAATTCAGTAATCGTAAATTGTAAATATATAAATTGTAAATAATTCTTATCGCTTGAAAGGATATTGTTGAATAAGTCAGTATGTTTTTATATCCGCTGAATTCAAGTCCATAAATAATTCAATAGTCGAAAATTGTAAATTGTAAATATATAAATTGTAAATGCTTTCACTCTTCCCTTATGGCTTCAATCGGCTTGATACTCATGGCTCTGTTGGCAGGTATAAAACCGGCTAAGGTGCCGATAACCAATAAAATAAACAAAGCACCCACAGCTACACTAAAACTAATCTGCGGATCTTTGAAAAACTGGTCTCCACTTTCCAAACCCATACCTACCAACGCAAGCAATCCTACTCCGAACATCATACCTGCCACACCGGCTATCAGGGTCAATACAATACTTTCGCTTAAAATCTGCATAATGATATTGCGGGGAGTTGCTCCCAACGCCCGCCGGATCCCAATTTCCCGGGTCCGTTCGCGTACCGTTACCAGCATGATATTACTGACACCAATTGCACCCGCAAATAAAGTCCCCAATCCGACAACCCATATCAACGTGGCAATGCCGATGCCAAGATATAAAAACATATTAAACTGATCTTCTATATTAAAACCACCGACTGCTTTTTTGTCATCGGGCGAAATACTGTGCCTGGCTTTCAACACCTCATGCACTCTGTCCTCCACAACTTTCACTTTGATGCCCGGTTTGGCGGTGATGGCCATAAAATGCACAATATTACCCTGATTAAATGCCTGCTGCATGGTACTGAACGGAAGTACTACCGACTCTTCGGCATTTCCACCGATATTGATGTGCGATGTGTGGCGGGCAACTCCGATTACCTGAAAATAAATTCCGTTTACCTGTATATTTTTCCCGATCGGATTTTCATTTTTTGGAAACAACACTTCGAAAACGCGTTCACCAATCACACATACTTTTCTTTTTTCTACAATATCAATATCATTTATATATCTGCCATATAGCATTTTACTTTCATCAATCAGATTGTATGAAGGATAATTCCCCTTAATTCCATAACTTCCCGCTTTATCATTCCGGGTCACATTATTGGTTCCCCCGCGCCCACCGAATAATACCGGTGCAAGATATTGGATTTCAGGTATGTTATTAATCAGCAATGAAATATCCTCATTTTCCATATCCCATCTTCTGCCTTTTTTTAATCCTTTGTAAGGCTCTGAAGTCTGTTCTGTCCAGATAAAACAGGAATTGGTTGCAAACCCTTCAATCTGGGAACTCATCCCACGTTCCAGTGCAACACCTGCTCCCACCATGGCCACCAACATAAACATCCCCCAAAAAACCCCGAAAGCTGTCAAAAAGCTCCGTAATTTATTGTGCGTTATGGTTATCCATATTTCCTGCCAGCGATCTAAATCGAACAAACGCCCCAATCCCCGGAAAAAGGTATATATTGGATTCGATTTGGTATTATCTGTCTTTTTCATTTTTCAATTTTTTCATTCTTTCATTTTCACATTGTCACATTTTCAAATTGGCACATTGGCACATTCCTTATTCTTCCCGCATTGCTTCAATAGGTTTTATCCTTACAGCGCGACGTGCAGGCATATATCCGGCTATAACACCCGATACGATGAGTATTCCGGTAGAAATTAAAGCGTATGACAGCTGTACCGTTGGATTTTTAAATACCGACATTTCCTCTGGTCCACCTGCAGCCGATTGTACCATAATATAATTTACCAATTCCGTTAATCCCACACCCATGATCATCCCGATATATCCAAATATGGTGGTGATTAATATCGATTCAAGAATGATGGAGCTCAAAATAGTTGCCGGCGGTGCTCCCAATGCCTTTCTGATCCCGATTTCACGTGTCCGTTCTTTCACCGACACCAACATGATATTACTGACACCCACTATACCGGCTATCAGCGTAAAAATACCGATGATAGATACAAAAATGGAGATACCATCGAAGATTTTCATGGTTTCCAGATAATCGCGTTGTGAATTCCAGACCCATAAAGCCTGTGCGTCTTTAGGATCAAAACGCAGACTCTTCGACATCGTATTTTTCAGTTTACTGTTGAATGTATCATTCGCTGCTTCTGTATTCAAGCCTTCAACCGTCATGGCAATATTATAAAATTTCAGGTCGGGATTGAAAATATATTGAGCTGTGCTGAATGGAATATATGCCGTACCCTCTCCGTAACGCTCTTTTTTCGAATTCACACCGATTACCCTGAACATCACATCACCGATACGAACATAACTGCCTAATGACGATTTCTTTTTGAAAAGAACTTCTTCAATTTTTTTGTCAATCACAACGACTTTACTGCTCGATTTCAGGTCTGAATAATTGATAAAACGGCCTCCGTTTTGCTCAAATTTCAGATTAAATATGCCATTATATCTCGGGTCAACACCTTTTATGGTGTAAGCTCCATATTCACTTCTGTAAGTTATGGTCAGATTCTTCTCAATAACGCCGGTTTGACGATCTGCCTCTACCAGATTTTCGTCAATATCAACGAGTTGTTTTTCAGCGAAGTTGAGTGATCGTCCGCTTTTTAAACCTTTATAAGGAAGTGAGGATTTTCCCGACCATATTTGCACCGAATTGGTAGCTCTTTCGCTAAAGTTTGAAGTAACACCGTTTTTCAACCCATTTCCGGCACCAAGCAAAACAATCAGAATAAATATCCCCCACGAAACCGAGAGTCCCGTCAGAACTGTGCGCAACTTATTGTGCTTTAAAGTGGCTACAATTTCTTGTAAAGTATTAATTGTGAACATAATTTCGTTATAAATTTGTTTACTTGCTTTGATTTACAGCAAAATAAATAATTAAAATCAAGTCAATATCATTGACAGAAATTTTAAAAACTAATTCCTTATTTTTCGCGAAGGACTTAGAAAAAAGTATAGAATGGCTCCGAACGGCACAAAAATCACGATGAGCACCATTAATAATTTATCATTTCCTTCAAATCTACTCGACATGATATCAATCAACGCTATGATTGGAAGCAATAATACGAAAATTGATATAAAAAAAACCAATAATAGAATAGCTATAATTTCCATTTTATTTGAGTTTAAAGGTTAATTATATAAGTAAAAATAATCTGATTTGACTTCCTGATTTTCCTTTAAGGGCTTATTTCCGCTCTATACTTTCTATCAATCCATCCTTTATATGAATAATCGATTTAGTTTCGTCAGCCACCGATTTCTCGTGAGTTACAATCAATGTAGTTAGTCCTTCGGCATTCAGATCGCTCAGCACTTTCATCATTTCCATCGTTGTCACACTATCCAAGGCTCCTGTAGGTTCATCGGCAAGCAGGATTTTCGGTTTCGAAATGATGGCACGGGCTATCGCCACCCTTTGTTTCTGCCCACCCGACATTTCATTGGGCATGTGGTACGCCCAATCTTTCAAGCCCATCTGATCCAGGTATTCCATGGCAATAATGTTCCGTTTTTTACGACTTATATTTTTGTAATACAATGGCAGGGCGACATTTTCGAGCGCATTTTTAAAATTAATCAGATTAAACGATTGGAAAACAAAACCGATCATCTCGTTTCTGTACAAAGCAGCCTGTTTCTCCGATAAATTTTTAATCAGTATATTATTCAATGAGTAATCACCTGTGTCGTAATCATCCAAAATCCCCAGAATATTCAATAAGGTAGATTTCCCGGATCCCGAAGCGCCCATAATTGACACATACTCGCCTTGTTCGATTTGCAAATCAATGCCTTTGAGTACGTGCAACGAAGCCTGCCCCATGTCGTACGTTTTATTGATGTTGTGAAGTGTAATCATGCTTATATTCTGTTTGTATGTTTGATAAGTTTCGTGTTTCGTATTTGAAAGGTTGATTGGATGATTGGTTAATTCGTTAATTGGTTAATTGGTTGACTGGTTAATTGGTTAATTGGTTAAATGGTTGATTGGTTAAATGGTTGACTGGTTAATTGGAATTCTAAAAGAGTCATTCTTTTATTCATTTTCAAATTGACACATTTTCAAATTTTCAATTTTTTTCATTTTTCCATTCTTTCATTTTCAAATTAGCTCATTTTCAAATTTTCAAATTCGTCTAATACTTCTTTTTCTGATTTTCGTTGCAAAAATAAATAAAGTTATAGTACCATGCAATACATAGTACTGTATTTTTAGAATTACTTTTCGCCGGAATTACACAATACAATAATTATTAGACGGTTAGATTGTATAGAAAAGATTTACACTTAACTTTATTTAACTGTATTAATAAAAAGAGTTCCGCAGAATGGACAATAAAATTTCTTTATCAGAAAAATAAATGTATAAAACCATCTGAATATGGAAATAAATGAGGAGGTTGATGTGGTGTTGAAAAATTCTTTCAGATTTAAAACTAGGTGAAAATTCCAAATCAATCGAAATGTGGAAAAAGGAATTAAAAACTTTCGTTTGCTTCCACCTGGTATCCGGCTTTCTTTAATTGATTGATTAAACCTGTTTCGCCGACCAGGTGCATGCACCCGACTGCTATGAAACACGATTTTCCGGGGAGCAAAGTAGCTAATTGTTTAATCCAGTTGTTATTCCGGTTTTCAATCAGAATAGTTTTTTCTTCCGCTGTCATGTCATTGTCTTCCTTGTTTAGCCCTTCTATGCTGACTAAATCACCGGCCAGGTATGCAACATTTAATTTTTTAAGCAATTCAACTCCCCTATCTTTTTCTTTCACTCCTTTTACCAATTGTTCGGCCTGTCGTTGCAAGGGTATGGAATTAAACATAATATCTATTTGTTGTTCTACTGTTTCGAGTCCAATTACTGCCTTTTTTTCCTTTTTTGCTTTCTTCTGAAATAAAACATCCACCGCTTCGGGCTGTTTCTTCAGATTATTAATCTTGGTATAAGTCAATAATGCATACATTGTACTTAACATCATGGGTTTCATTTTACCCAATTTATTCAGGCCAATACCCATCAGATCTTTGAATTCGTTATCAACCAGTGTGTAATCTGCTTCACTCAGTAAATCTTTCAGGGTTGTGTCTTTCATCATCACGCCCTTCATCATCTTGATTTGCAAATCCAGCATATTGCTCATATCCATTTCACCAACCACCGCGTCTGTTTGTCCCACAAGAGCTATAATATTATCAAAATTCTTAATCTGTTCTTTTTCAATTAAATGATGTGTTCCAAACAAATAGCTCGGTTTCAGCAATCCATTTCCGGACACTTTCCACAACAGCTGTGCATGAGCACTCAGGGCAAAAATGAATACGATAAAAGTCAGGAAAATTGTTTTCTTGTTCATAATCAAGTTCTTTAATATTTAATATTCACTTAAGAGTAAAAAAAATATCAACAATTTTTATACGAAAAGTGCTAATAATTTTCGTTGCTAAGATATGAACATTAACATTAACTACCAAAATAAAACAAAAAAAAATGACCGGGCACAACATTATAAAATATAACGTTGTAAATCAGTCAATTAAATTGGCATGTGAATCAATTTACTGTTTACAGTTTTGCAATGGAAAAAATGACAGAAAACGTTCTTAGTGGAGTAAAAAAAAGTGAAATAATAAACGAAAATTTAGAATGTAAAATATGATGAAATGAACAGGTTTTGACGCCTGAGTTGAAGATATCAATGAACAAAATTATTAAAAATCAGCAGTCTGCGGTCAACTAGCGACAGAATGATGAACCGGGACTTAAATTTCTTTTACCTTTTTAAAGCTAATCTTACCCCACTGACTGACAAACAATCCAAACACAACCACAAGAATACCCATCCATTTTGTTGTGGTCAGCATTTCATCCAGAATCATCCACGAAAAAATGGCCGTAAAAACAGGGATCAGATTCACAAAAACATTGGTACGCGTCACTCCTACCTGCCTCACCGCACCGGCAAATAAAACGAAAGCAGCTACAGAGGCAAAAACAGACAACATGGCCAATGCCAACAATGCTTCATTCGTTATTTTTATGGCCTGTATGGTGGGAAAATCTGTCAGAAAAAAGGTGGGAATAAAAAATATCAAACCCAGCAAACTCTGGTAAAAAATGACATTCAGGGTAGAATAATGTGTTGAAATTTTACGTAAGGTGGTGGCATAACATATGGCGGCAAATACAGCCAGAAACATTAATGCAACTCCCCAGGGATTGGCCTGAAAACCACCGGCTGGTTCATATATTACAAAGAAAACACCGACTAACGAAACCACTATCCCAAGAATATTGGCCCAACCGATTCGTTCCCGCAATATAAGAAATGCCAGTACCGGTGCAAACAACGGAATGGTGGAAACAATTACGGATGCCAATGTTGAATCCACCATAGTCAGACCGTAAGTTTCGCCCACGTAATACAAAAAGGGTTCAAAAAAAGCCAACAACAGGAATATTTTAAAATCCTTGCGTCGTAAGGGCTGGAACTTTCCGCTGGCCTTAGATATCGCAAACAACAACCCTGACGCGATTAACAGTCGCAGGGTGATCAATGTCATCGGCGGGAAAGATAAAATGGCTACACGCGTCCAAATGAACGAAAATGACCAGAAAACCATAGCCAGCACTATGGAAGCGTATAACTTGATGGATTTGTACACGAATTTGGGTTATATTTTTAGGTTAGTGATTGGTTGATTCGTTAATTGGTTAATTGGTTGATTCGTTAATTGGGTAATTAGTTAATTGGGTAATGGTTGATTGGGTGATTAGTTAATTAGTTGATCTGTTAATTAATTAGGTGAAAACATTGTATACAAATCATGAAACACAAAACGCGAAACACAAAACACAAAACGCGGAACTTAACAAACTTTTCAAATTCTCTACCTGTAACGCGAAACACGAAACGCGGAACACGAAACTTTTCAAACCTTTCAAACATGAAACGCGGAACATGCAACGCGGAACCAATTAACTAATTAACTAATTAACTAACTTCTCAATTTCGCTATGAATGGTTCTCCAAACATCATCCGACATTTTTGCACCCAATACTTCCACTACGTTGGCTGAGACCAATGAACCGATATTGCCGCATACTTCAAGCGTGTAATTATTCGCCAGGCCATATAAAAATCCGGCTGCATACAAATCACCGGCACCGGTTGTATCTATACAATTGGCTGTACGAGGCAGGACTTGTACCGATTTATCTCCCGATTTGATAAACGAACCATCTTTACCCACTTTTACAACAGCAATATTGCAATGGTTGGAGATATGAATTAAAGCATCCTGAGGCTCTTTACCCGAAAATGCCCGGGCTTCATCTTCATTGGCAAAAACAATATCGACATACTCACGAATAATTCCGTTCAGAAATTCCAGGTTTTCTTCCACCACGTTGTAACTGGCTAAATCAATCGACACCTGCAATCCGGCTTCTTTGGCCAAACGCACAGCTGTAAGTATCAGCTCGTGGTTTTGGACCAGATAACCTTCGATATGAAAAATATCATAACCAAGGAACATCTCAGGCGTCAAATCATCAGCGCTTAATTCGCACGCTGCACCCAGAAAAGTGCAAAGGGTACGCTCACCATCGGGCGAAACCAACACGATACAACGTCCGGATGCTGTCTCGCTCAATAATAAATGTGGATTTACACCATTCCCTATAGAATCGCTTGTAAAAAACGCTCCAACCTCATCTTTTCCAACTTTTCCGACAAATCCGGCCGTTACGCCGAGGCGCGTTAGTCCGTTTATGGTGTTGGAAGCAGAGCCGCCGGTTGCCATTTTCCTGGTATATTTGCTCAGTGCTGCGCCGATTTGCTCCGAAATATCACTATTTACAAGTTGCATACTGCCCTTTGGCAAGTTTAATGAAAATAAAACTTCATCATGCTCTATCTGCAATAAAATGTCTGTCAGGGCATTACCCATTCCCAATATTTTTTTCATAAATTTATCCGTATTTTTTGTGCAAAGATATTGCATATTTCAATAAAACCTATTACTTTTGCACAGCATTTGAGAAAAAAATGTACAACCAAATTCTTCCTTAGCTCAGTTGGTTAGAGCATCTGACTGTTAATCAGAGGGTCCTTGGTTCAAGTCCAAGAGGGAGAGCTTCTTACAAAAAGGTTACTATCAACTGATAGTAGCCTTTTTTAATATTCACATGTATATCAACAAGTTAGCGAGTATTATATAAATAATTGAAATAACCGGGGCGAAATAATAATTTCAGTTACTAATGTTGAATTTGATGTTACATATCACTTCAATTCTTTTATCCTTTTTTTTTCCAATATTTCAAATAGTATCAATCAATTTTGTATCTTTGCTTAAAATTTTTCAGAAACAACAATTTAACATATAAAATATGAATCGAAACGAATTCATGCCTTTAATTCAAAAATTTGGATTTATCAGTATCACCAAAAACGATACACAGGGCTATAAGAAACAAAGATTAAGCGACGAAGAACTGGATCGGATTAAAAGAAAATTTAAATACAAACAATGTTATATATCATTTGAGGATGCTGACATTTGTATTACATTTAATAATCCGCCCTATACTTTTCAAACCACAAACATTTCGCTGGAAGAGATTCAATCTCTTTTCTATTATCTGACTATCGTATCAAACAGAAAATTTGCGATAAAAAAAGAGATTCCAAACATTTGCAATATACATTTGTACTTCGCGGAAAAAACTAAATCCTTTGCAACCATGTCAAGCAGAGAAAAAAACCGCTTTGATCTGGACAATATCGAATTCAATAAAGTCAAAGTTTTGATAACAAAATTGATTGGAAGTAACAGTTTTGTTATCAAAGGCTAACTTTAAATCATATGTACTTATATATCAACCAGATAAAACTAAAAATGTCATTTTAGTTATTCTCGTTTTGACTTATTTTAAAGGTACATAAAAGGACTCAAAGTATTCAACACACTATAAAAGTCGCTTGATTTCATAACGCCTGTTTGCTGATTTCAGAATGATATAAATCAAATCATGTAAAGTAGCAATAACAACCTGGGAATTGGTGAAATAACGAAAAAAAATTAATGGAAAGTATGAAAAAGTCTGTCAATAGATTAATAATCACCATTTTCCTGTTTACTTTAGTTCCTGATATTTTCGCAGACTCACCATACAAGAAAACTATTTATAATGCATTTATAAACAGGGAAATGCATCAGTGGGGTACTGTTATCAACTTATTCGAAACGAATACTCCGACTCCGACTCTTGAGCAAAAACTCGAACTTATCAACTATTATTATGGATATATTGGCTATTTAATCAGTAAAAAAGAATTAAAAAAAGCCGAAAGCCTGGTTATTAAGGGAGAGAAAATAATTAATGAGGTATTGAAATCTTACCCGAAAAATGCTACAGCTTACTCCTATAAAGGATCCTTTATTGGTTACCGCATTAGTATCAGCAAATTTAAGGCTTTATACCTGGGCCCTGAAAGCGTTGCCAACGTGAATAAAGCTTTCGGGTTAGACCCTCAAAACATTCAGGCAATTATAGATAAGGGAAACATCCTGTTTTATTCGCCCGGAATTTTCGGAGGGAGCATCGATGAAGCTTTAAAATTTTACATTAAAGGTTCTAAGATGATTGAGAAAAATAAAGATACCTATCAAAACTGGGCCTACCTGAATTTACTCACCATGATTGGCATATCCCTCGAAAAGAAGAACAAGCTCGAAGAGGCTAAACTTACATACGAAAAAATCCTTCGTATAGAACCTAATTTCTACTGGGTCAAAGTAGAACTATATCCCGGATTATTGGTAAAATTGAAACATTAAAAACAAACTCCCCCTATTTTAATTTGTATAATCAGTTTATAAGCTGTCATCTGCAATCCAGTTGTAGATTCTAATGTCATTAAAATATAAAATTGTTCTGAAAAAGTCCATTAGTCTGAACGAAACAACTTACAGAAATTGACATTAAGATGGTAATTTTGCCCATGTGCAACAATTACTTTATTTAATACCGGAATTCAAACAAGTGAAGTCAAAGACTTTAAAACAGACAGTCAACAGATGCGCTATAATTGAAAGAAAAAATAGACCTGAAATTTCATCAAAATAAATTTAACTGCTCAGTTCTAATTCCACATTTTTGCTTCAATTTCAATAAAACAACACAACTTATTATTATTGTGCATATTACACTAAGTCCACTTTTTACGACAGCTATAGTAATTTTTACGGTCCAATTTTCAAAACAAACTTATTTCATTACGAATAACTTATAATTTACATCCAAAACACAAAGATTATAGTTAATCTATAATAATATCGCATCTTTTAGAGTTAATTAATGCGTGTTCCGTTTAACTATACACATATTTTAAATCTTATATTGCGATTTTATCATTTTTTCCAATTAAAACTATATTACAAAAAAATAAACGCCTTTTTTGCTGTATTTACAATTTTAGAAACTCATAATTATTGATAAATTTGATACTTTTACGACAGAATAAAAATTTATCCATCTGGTATTGTGAATGTTAAGTTAGTTCTGTTTAAAACAATCCAATTTAAAACCAAAACAAATCAGTGTCTAAAAATAAAACATCAAATTATTAAAGATAGCAGTTAGTGCTACAAATTTAAAAAGAAATACTACAATTTGAAAAATATCAGGAAGTTACATTTAATATTTATATTTGTAACGTCATCCAGATCAATTATTCTGCTTGTAAACAAATTTATTAATCCCCGTAAATTATGTTATTATGAAAGCTTCAATCACTCGTCCGTTTTTCCAGACTGTCACCTTACTTTTTACCAGTTATGTGGTAATTCTTGTTATTCTGGCAATCTTATTGAATTAGGTTATATCTCAGAAGAGACTGTATATCATAAAAAGGTATCATCCATCTCAGGTATTGGATAGCGTTGAAAAACATTAATCATTTAGCAACCAGACCAATTAAAAATCCTACTAAAAAGACATTTCCTGATTACAATTTTAAAAAAAATAAAAAAAAGACCATCTGATTATTCAGATGATCTTTTTTTTTTGACAGAATCGGCTTTACGATTGCTTTGAGATATAGTTTACTATCCATTCGCCTACTTCGGATGTTTTATAAACTTTATCATTATCTGCAATATCTTCCGTAACTATTCCGGCTTCTATACTGGCTGTCACAGCCTGACGTATCATGGCACCTTCGGCTTTCATTTCAAAAGCATATTCAAACATTAATGCTGCTGATAATATTGTAGCCAAAGGATTGGCAATATTCTTACCTGCAGCTTGTGGATACGAACCATGAATAGGCTCAAACACTGAAGTATGAATTCCAACCGATGCTGAAGGCAACATACCCATAGAACCGGTAATAACGGATGCTTCATCAGTCAGAATATCACCAAAAAGATTTTCTGTCACCAGAACATCAAAACTTTTAGGCCACTGAATAATGCGCATGGCTGCATTGTCCACAAACATATATTCAGTTTCCACATCAGGGTATTGAGGTGCAATTTCCTGAGCAATCTGACGCCACAGGCGGGATGAAGCCAAAACATTCGCTTTATCTACCATGGTTACCTTTTTATTGCGTTGAAGCGCATATTTGTAAGCTAAATGCAATATACGCTCCACCTCTTCGCGGGTATACACACAGGTATCGTAAGCAGTGTTGCCATCTTCGCTCCTGCCCTGTGGACGACCAAAATACATACCACCGGTTAATTCGCGGATACACATAAAATCGGCCCCCTCAATTAATTCGGCACGTAAGGGCGATTTATGAATTAAAGAAGGAAATGTAGTAACCGGACGAATATTGGCATACAATCCCAAATCTTTTCTCATTTTCAGCAAACCTTGCTCAGGACGAACCTTGGCTGAAGGATTGTTATCGTATTTTGGGTCACCAATGGCTCCAAAAAGCACGGCGTCTGATTTCATACATAAATCGTGCGTTGCTTTGGGATAAGGCTCGCCAAGGGCATCTATGGCGCAGGCACCAACTATTCCATATTCGTAATTCAGGGAATGACCAAATTTCTGACAAATTGCTTTGGTAACGTTCAAAGCTTGCTCCATAATTTCGGGTCCGATACCATCTCCCGGTAAAATGGCAAGATTTAAGGTTCTTGTTTTCTGATTAGAAAGACTTGATAAATGGGAATTTTGATGAATTTCTGACATTTTTCGTATTTATTTTTGCGTTATTAAAATTCTTGTAGTATTTTTTCATATATTTGCAGTTCAAAACATAATACTTTTTACCTATGATCTACTTATTATGTACAATTGCAGCAATAATGGCTGTTATAGTAGCTTTTATTTTGAATTCGATGACGTTCATCGAAAAAAACCCGAAAATAAAAAAGGCCTTGGTTGTTTTGGTATCTATAATACTATATATTATCTTAGCAACTTACCTGCTAAAACAACCCATTTACTAATGATTATTTCTTAATCGATGATATTAAGCATTTTAATCGTTGCTTTAATGGCTGCCACAGTTTGGTCACCATCCAAACCACGTGTTTTAAATATTTTATCGTTAAACCTCCATGTAATAATAGTTTGCACAAAAGCATCTGTTTTTCCACCCGGAGGTATGACCACTACGTAGTCCAGCAATTCAGGTGTTGGCTTGTTTAAACCTTTATAGATCTTCCACATAGCCTTAGAAACTGCGTTGTATTGACCATCTCCGGATGCTGATTGTTCATACACAGCACCATGAATTTCCATTTTCACTGTTGCCATCGGACGCAATCCATGAGTGAGTGATAAAGAATAATTCAAAATTTTCACCACTTGTTCCTCGTGCTCATTTTTCAACACATCGGATACAATATAGGGGAGTTCATCCATTGAGACCATCTCTTTCTTATCCCCCAGCTCAATAACGCGTGCTGTTACACGTTGCATCATCTCATCATCGAGTTCAATACCGAGTTGCTGCAGGTTCTTCAGTATATTTGCTTTCCCGGATGTCTTTCCAAGGGCGTACTGACGTTCACGCCCGAAACGCTCAGGCAATAAATCGTTGTAATACAGATTCTTCTTATTGTCTCCATCAGCATGAATTCCGGCAACCTGTGTAAACACATTATCACCTATGACAGGTTTATTGTGTGGAATACGTATCCCTGAGTAGGTTTCAACTACTTTACTTACCGAATTTATTTTGTCCTCACGAAGGTCTGTTCTTAATTTCAAATGATCATGTAATAGCGCTACAACGCTCGATAGTGGGGCATTACCTGCCCGTTCACCCAATCCGTTTACAGTTACATGGATGCCTTTTACACCCGCTTTAACAGCTTCAAATACATTGGCAACTGCCAAATCATAATCGTTATGGGCATGAAAATCGAAGTGTAAATCGGGATAACGCTCTATCATTTTATGACAGAATGCATAGGTTTCAGTCGGATTCAGAATCCCCAGCGTATCAGGCAGCATAAAACGTTTTATGGACTCATCTTTCAATGAATCGACCATAAAGTAAACGTAATCTTCCGATCCACGCATACCATTCGACCAGTCCTCAAGGTAAATGTTGACAGCAATACCCATTTCCCTGGCACTATTTAATACCTGTTTGATATCGTCAACATGCTGCTGAGGCGTTTTTTTTAGTTGGTGTATGCAATGTTTCAATGAACCTTTACACAACAAATTAATTACAGTACCACCTGCATTCCTGATCCAATCGAGCGACAAGCGCCCATCGACAAAGCCCAATACTTCAATTTGATCAATATGACCGTGGTTACGGGCCCATTGCGTCACTTTTTTTACAGAAGCAAACTCCCCGTCAGAAACCCTTGCTGATGCTATTTCGATTCTGTCAACGCATAATTCTTCGAGCAGGAGTCGGGCAACGCTCAACTTTTCTTCTGCAGCAAAAGAAACCCCCGATGTTTGTTCTCCATCGCGAAGTGTGGTATCCATTATTTCTATCATAATTGTCAAATTTGCCAATGAATCCATATGCCAATATGCCAATAATTGGCACATTAGCATATGGATCAATTAATTTATTCTTGTCTTTTCGTACTGCTCGATTTGGTCTTTTTTGCTCAACAGGTAATCGATATCGTCGAGACCATTCAATAAACATTCTTTTTTATAAACGTTTATGTCAAATGTTTCGGACTTGCCCGTGGCATTGCTGGTAACAGTCTGACTCAGAAGATTAATTGTCAGCGTTGCTTTCGGATCGGCATTTACCGAAGTAAATATTTCCGCCAGGAATTCAGGAGATACAACCACAGGAAGTACCCCGTTATTCAGCGCATTATTCTGAAAAATATCGGCAAAGAAGCTTGAAACAACCACTTTAAATCCGTAGCCATCAATTGCCCAGGCTGCATGTTCGCGACTGGAACCCGAACCGAAGTTTTTACCGGCAACAAGAATAGAACCGCTAAAAAGCGGGTTATTCAACACGAAATCCGCTTTCGAACTGCCATCTTTATTATAACGCCAGTCGGCAAAAAGATTGTCGCCAAAGCCTTCTTTGTTAGTTGCTTTCAGGAAGCGGGCAGGTATAATTTGGTCTGTATCTACATTTTCAATCGGAAGCGGTACAACCGTTGAGGTAAGTGTTATAAATTTTTCCATGATTACATAATATGCCAATAAGTGAATATGCCAATATGCTAATAATTAGATAGGGCTATTTACTTTTGGACGATTTAATTATACTGTTAATAATTTTTTGAATTTCTTTTATATCATCCAACAAAACATCCTCGAAAGGATAATTATCAGAATATTTGCACAATAGCAACCAATACTCAGTTTCTTCAGTCTCTTTTGCTGCAATTTTGAATTTGTGAATAAAATCAGCTCTGCTTTCACAATTCTGTGCTTCCCTGACATTTGCACCAACTGATGTGCCACTTTTTAATAATTGATTTGCAATAGTAAATTTTCGTTTCTCTTCAAGTTGTTCAGTAAAAGTAATAATTTTCAATGAAAGACTAAATGTGAAATCAACGATTCGATTACCTGTCAATGGTATTTCCATAATTATAAAAATTTAAAAAAATGATTATTACTAAGAATTTATTTGAACATTAGCACATTATCTTATTAAAATATTGGCATATTAGCACATTGGCACATTGGCACATTATTTTCTTGGGTCAGTAATTTTACCGGTAATGGCAGCTGCAGCAGCAACAAGCGGTCCGGCAAGTATTGTTCGTGCTCCGGGACCCTGACGGCCTTCGAAGTTACGATTCGAAGTCGAAACGGCGTATTTTCCGGCCGGAACTTTATCGTCGTTCATTGCCAGACAGGCTGAGCAACCCGGTTGACGAAGATTGAAACCGGATTCGGTAAGAATATCCAGGAGTCCTTCTTCGCGAATTTGTTTTTCAACCATCCAGCTTCCGGGAACCAACCATGCAATTACATGCTCAGCTTTCTTTTTTCCTTTTACATAGGCAGTAAATGCACGGAAATCTTCTATTCGTCCATTCGTACAACTACCAAGAAACACATAATCAATTGCTTTTCCTTCTAATTTTTCACCTGCTTCAAAACCCATGTATTCCAGTGATTTTTGAAAAGAAATACGTCCGGCCTCGTCTACCTCTTCCAATTTTGGAATAGAATCGGTAATACCCATGCCCATGCCCGGATTTGTTCCGTAAGTAATTCTTGGTTGAATATCGGCCGCATCGAAAACAAGTTCTTTGTCGAATGTAGCACCTTCGTCGGTTTTCAATGTTTTCCAGTATGCCAGTTTTTTATCCCACTCTGCTCCTTTTGGCGCATACTCACGACCTTTTACATAATCAAATGTAGTCTGGTCAGGTGCAATCAATCCGCCACGAGCACCCATTTCGATAGAAAGGTTACAAACAGTCATGCGTTCTTCCATTGATAGACTGCGGATAGCTTCACCGGCATATTCAACAAAATAACCTGTTGCACCACCGGTAGTCAGTTTAGTGATCATATAAAGTGCCAGATCTTTTGCTGCTACACCTTTACCCAGTTTTCCGTTGAAAGTGATCCGCATCGTTTTCGGACGCGTTTGAAGCACACACTGAGTCGCCAGCACCATTTCCACTTCGCTGGTACCTATACCGAAAGCAATTGCTCCGAAAGCACCGTGCGTAGAAGTATGACTGTCGCCACAAACAATGGTTGCACCCGGATGTGTAAATCCGTTTTCAGGTCCGATAATATGAACTACACCGTTTTTAATATGTCCCAATGGAAAATACAGGGGCAAATTGAATTCCACTGCGTTTCTGGCAAAAGTATCCAACTGATTTTTTGAAATCGGATCCTTAACCGGTTGTTCCTGGTTGATAGTCGGCGTGTTATGATCGGCTGTCAATGTTGTTTTTTCGGGTCGGAACACTTTCAGTCCACGCGCCCGGAGTCCGTTGAATGCCTGTGGACTGGTTACTTCGTGACAAAAATGACGATCAATATACAACTGAGTCGGGCCATTTTCGACTTCTGACACCACATGGGCATCCCAGATTTTATCAAATAATGTTTTATCCATTTTTTTTGTTATGTTGTTGTTTGGGAGATTAGTTATCGGTTAATTGGTTGATTGGTTAATGGGTTAATTGGTTTCGTGTTTGAAGAGTTTGAAAGGTTTGAGAAGTTTGAAAGGTTTCGCATTTAGGGTTCCGTCTCTTGACTCTTGCTACCTTCTTCCGACTACCGACTTTTTCATGGTTCTTCCTACTGACTCAAAACTCAGAACTCAGAATTCAGAACTACCAACTATTTAACGAATTTATTAATAGCATTGATATATGCTTCCACCGAAGCAGCTACAATGTCGGTATTAGCACCAAAACCGTAGTAAATTGCACCTTCGTACTCCAGTTGCATATGTACTTTACCCACATCATCACTGCCTTTATTGATGGCCTGAATGGTAAATTCCTGCAGGTTCATGTTGCGTTTGATAATTTGTTTCAAAGCCTTTATGGATGCATCCACAGGTCCGTTACCCGTTGCTGCTGCTTCGAATTTTTCATTGGCAATGATCAACCCGATGCTGGCAACAGCCCTTACTCCGACTCCTGAAGTCACCTGCAAATAATCAAGCTTAATGCGTTGCTTTTCACTGCGTTCCATACCGGCAAGCAATAAAACATCATCGTCATTGATATCTTTTTTTCTATCGGCTAATTTCAGGAAACCTTCGTAAATGGTATCCAGTTTATCACCTTCCACTTCAACGCCCAAAATACTCAGGCGATGTTTTAGTGCAGCACGTCCGCTGCGGGCAGAAAGTACAATAGAGTTTTCGTCAAGACCCACATCTTTGGGATCCATAATTTCGTAACTTTCGCGGTTTTTAAGCACACCATCCTGATGGATACCTGACGAATGAGCAAACGCATTGCGACCTACAACCGCTTTGTTTGGTTGAATAGGCATATTCATCAAGCCTGAAACCAAACGGCTGGTAGAGTAAATTTTTTGAGTATTGATTTGAGTCTCAATATTCAGGGTTTTGTGACATTTAAGTATCATTGCCACTTCTTCCAAAGCTGTATTACCGGCACGTTCGCCGATCCCATTCATGGTCACTTCCACCTGACGGGCACCATTTATTATCCCGGCCATGGTATTGGCAGTTGCCATTCCCAGGTCATTGTGACAATGGGTTGAAATTACAGCATTGTGAACTCCTTTTACATTTTCCATCAGGAATTTGATTTTTTCACCATATTCCCAGGGCAAACAATAACCCGTCGTGTCGGGGATATTGACTACGGTAGCACCGGCTTTAATAACCGCTTCAACCACACGTGCCAGATAGACATTATCGGTACGACCCGCATCTTCGCAATAAAACTCCACATCTTCAACATACTTTTTGGCATATTTTACTGCCGCAATAGCCCGCTCCAGGATATCTTCCTGATTGGAGTTAAACTTGTGTTTGATGTGAAAATCAGATGTTCCGATTCCGGTATGTATACGTTTGTTCTTGGCATATTGAAGTGCCTCTGCAGCCACGTCAATGTCTTTTTGTACGCCTCGCGTCAGGGCGCAAATGGTAGGCCAGGTTACTGCTTTCGAAATTTCGACTACAGAATTAAAATCACCCGGACTGGAAATAGGAAAACCAGCCTCAATTACGTCTACGCCTAAGGTTTCCAACGCACGTGCTACCTGTATTTTCTCAACGGTATTTAACTGGCAGCCCGGAACCTGTTCTCCATCGCGTAAGGTGGTGTCAAAGATAAATAATCTGTCCATAATATTGATTGTTTTAACGATTTTGTATCATAAAAAAAACCTCCCGCACCGAAGTGAGAAGGCTTTATATATTATTCATTGTATAACTACATACCAAACTCACTTCTACTTTTTTTGCAAGAGAATAATAATACCGAGTAGGAGGATATGTAAGTAACTTTTGTTCATTGTTTCCTTTTTTAAACGCTGCAAAGATACAGCTATTTTTTAAACACACAAATACAAAGTGAAAATAATTTGATTATTTTTGTTACAATTCAAAATAAAACGAATTAAAAATATGCTGTTTTAATATACTTAAGGACAAATAGCAGAAATATCGAATTGTATAGCTCCAAAGTCTATTAATGCATTAAACAAAACAATGCATTGAAAGTTCACCAGCTCTTCAACTTTAATATCTTTCTCTATCAATCTTCCTTCGGCCAATAGTTGTGCCCGGTTTACACCGGTAAGCAAAGGAACACGCGGTGTAAACCAGTATTTTCCATCATATAATGCAATATTACAATAGGAAGTGTCGGTCAACAATCCGTTTTTTACCAGCAAAACATCATCACAATCTCCTCTTTGCGCAAAGAGAGCATGAAATCCGCTTCTGTCTGCCGGTTTATAGGGCAACGAAGGCATATCGGTTTCAACTATTTTCAAACTGCGAATGACCGGCAAACTATAGGGATGAAATTCGATCTTCCGTATTTCGGAATCGTAGATAACCCGGCATTTATACAATCCAGCCAAAGGAAAAGCCACCTGATGTAAAATTTCATTTAATAACGGAACCGGAGCATCGGGATAGCGCCCGGACATAGCACTTTCCATACGAAGCTGATGATAGGCCAGCCGCTTAAACGCTCCGTCGCGCAACTGTATGGTTTCAAGAAATTGGTACATATACTTTCTGTATTAATTCTTCGTATTCTTTTGTCAAATCGCTTTGCGCAGTGATGCCGCCGCCACTTTTAAAGATCATACGTTCGCCCTCCTGCTCAATAAAGCGGATCATTACTGCCGAATCGAGATTCTCACCATCGAAATAACCGCAAATGCCGGTGTAGAAACCCCGTTCGTAGCCTTCTGCCTGTTGAATTATTTCAAGTGTTTTCGCTTTGGGTGCTCCGCTGATGGAACCGGCAGGAAGTAAAGCAAATAATATTTCACCCAACCGATGATAATAATCCTCCGGTAACCAGCCCGTAATTTCGGAACTAACCTGTAATAAATCGTGTTGGTTGGTCGTCAGTTTTTCTATATAACGGTAACGTTTCACTTCCACTTTTTCGGCAACCAGACTCAGATCATTCCTTATCAGATCCACAATGGTGGCATGTTCAGCTCTTTCTTTCGGATCATTCAGCAGCATTTCTTTTGCATTGGGAATGGTGGCATCAATGGTTCCCTTCATGGGAAATGATGATATCGTTCGCCCTTCGATGCGTACGAACGTTTCGGGTGAAAAAACCACGAACTGATTCCTGATCCAAAGCTTGTATTTTGCAGAACCATGCCGATACAAATCGGATAAGGACAGATTGGTACTGACTTCGGTAGGTTGCGTGAGGTTGGTCAGGAAAGAGTTTCCCTTGTGAATCTGGTCTATTACGTAGTCGAATTTTGGTTTATATTTTTCGTGAGTGACAGGTAAAAGTTGCCATTGAATTGTTTCGTGTTTCGCGTTCCGCGTTCCGCGTTCCGGATTCATGATTTCTGAATTCCATTTATGAAATCTTACAAACCGGTCATCCAATTCGTCTTGTCTGATTACAAAACCCTTTTCAGCTTTGTAATCGATTATAAAAAGAAAAGGAATTCGCAAACCAGCCAGTTGGTTGATCTGCATAATAAGTTGCTGTTTATATTGAACCGGATATGGAAAATTGTCAGTCATCGCATAAAATTGAATTGCGCGCAAAGTTAAACATTTTTTTGTTTGGGAATTGGTGCCTGAATTATTTCTTTCGGACTATGACGCAAAACACCATTACACAATGTACCGCGGTTGAATTATTCGATGGATCATTTGCTAAAAAATAGCCGGAACTAATTTGCTCCGGCTAATGTAATTTATAGAAGATATTTATTGATCTATTAGTTAATCTACAAAAGTTTACTTATCAGCGTTCATGTAATTATTAATTAATTTTTATGCCATGTTTTCTGCAAATTTCGTCTAAATCTTTTTTTGATTCAATTCTAAATTCTTCTGAAGACAGATATCCTTCAGGTATAATACCTGTTTCGGCAGGATTCTCAAACACCACACCCGAACGATAGCGGCGCAAATCGGCCATGATTTTTTTGCCGTTCCGGGTGTTGTCGTCAATTTTTACTATGTGTATCATTTGCGTTGATAATTAATATTTGATTGAAATACGATGCAAATATACAGACTTCCTTTTAAATGCAGTCGGCATAACAGCAGAATTTAATGCACATTTATTTAAATTTCGCTTGAAATTCTCTTTTGTACGCTCATGGCATAAATTGTGATTATTCCAAGGATCAGACAAAGGGAAGAACCAATGACTCCCCCGGGGCCGATAATCAGTTTGTCGGAACTGATAAATAACACCGCCCAGACACCATAAGCATTGGCATTAAAGGTGGCATGCATAAACGCCGCCAGTATTGTGCTGCGCGTTTTGAACCAGACAAATCCCATCCAGATTCCAAGCCCGCTCACCAGTACAAAATGCAACAACACGCCCGGCCAGATCTGACTTCCGTAACCAAATCCCAACAGGATGATCATGGGTGTATGCCACAAGGCCCAGATCATTCCCGAGAGTATCATGGCTTTGATCTTTCCGAGCGGCTCCAGCGTCGGGAGCAGGAAACCGCGCCACCCGATCTCTTCTCCCAGGGAAGGGATGAGGTTCATGATGGGTGCTCCAATAAAGGTGACTACGGTGAGCAAGGCAATCATAGAGCCTGCCGGCATGGGTAAAGCAATTCCGGGTGCATACAGGTTGGTAAATGATTTGAGCGTAAAGTCCGGTTGCTGAATAAACAGCCAGGTGAAGCCATAATTCAAAACGAATAAAAGCACTATGGCTAAGTAGGTTTTGAGATAGTCCTTCCACGAACCCATTTTAAATCCCAGTTCTTTCAGGGACTTTTTGGCAACAAACTTTTGCGTGAAAATGGCTGACAGGGCGGGAATAAACATGGCCGCCACGATAACCATTTGCGACATCATGTCCGGTTTGCCTACCAAAGTGAAGCCCTGCATACGTGCTACAAGGGTTAATCCGATCGTAAATCCGAAGGTCAACCCCAAAAATACCCAAAGACTCTTCTTGTCTAACATAATTGCGGTGTTTTAAAATAAAGTGAATGATCTATTGCAGTAAGTAACATAAAAAAAACGAAATACATCAATAAAACAAATATTTTAGTATTTGGTTGTAAGCCAGAAAACATTACAGGCAGCTTATCGCATTTTTTCCAATTCAATGCAATAAATTACAACACATTTGTTTTCATCGTTGCAACAAATCACATTGATTATGTAACATATTTCAACCATTTCAAACCGCCCCAAGCCCCTCCCGAAAACGGGATAAATTGCGGGGATGTAATATTACAACCGTCTCCTATAACATCTTCTAACAAACTCAGAAAATTCTGAAACCACTCTTTACATCCCCTTAAGGAGCTTGGGGCGGTTGAAAAGCAGTCATAATACAGAAAACAGAAACAAACTCATTCCCTTTTGCATGTACTTTGCATAGGTTTTAATGAGGGTTAATTACTCCTGCACGAAGATAATATATCATACAATTACGCAATCAAGAACAAATTATTCGCTATCTTCTGCATTAAAACCAATACGCTTTCGTTTACGTTGTTCAGTTTGTTGATGGTCTTTTTTCAATAAGTAGTTTATAGCATCATATACATCAGCAAACTGCTTATCATAAAGTGTTTCGAGTTCTTTAATCTTTTCGGTCAAATCTTTATGGCTTAATGCATATTGTCTCATAAAAACAAAAGCTCTCATGATGGCGATATTTACCTGTAATGCCTTTTTGCTTTTTAAAATACTCGAAAGCATGGCAACCCCTTGTTCGGTAAATGCATATGGAGTGACCGGACTAAATTTAATTGTTATAGGAAGGTTATCACAATTTGTGATAAGCTCTTGCCACTCCGCCTTTGTAAGTTCAAACATAAAATCTTCAGGGAAACGATCGATATTACGTTTTACGGCCTGTTTTAAAGCTCTGGTTTCTACTTCATACATTTCTGCAAGGTCAAAATCCAGCAACATTTTCTGACCTCTTAGTTCATAAATCTTTCTTTGAATATTTTGTAATTGCATAGTCTCAATATGATTAAAAGAATTTATATACATGCGGGATTCAGAATGAATCTTGACACTTTGCGAATCCACATACTGACGAAGAAAACCTGAGGTAGGGCTGATACTTAGCTGCAAATTGTACCCGAAACCCTTTTAATCCCCCTTAGTAGAAAACAAAACCAGAATTCAATTCCACGGTGTTGATTAATTTTCATTCCAATAAAAAAATTCCCCCACCGCCTCGATATCTCGGCAGTAGGGGAAAAATTATTTTATTCGTTTTACTTTGCTTTTACCGTTATTCCCAAAGCTTCCAGCGCCTGATTATTGGCAAGTAATACCTTGGCATAATTGATATAATCTTTGTAGAGCGGAAAAAGTTCGTCGAAGGCTTTATCACGCGCAACGGTGGCAGCCTGAGCTTCGGCAGTTTCTCTTCGTTGACTTTCTTTGAGAGCCTGCAGGTCGAGCAAAGCTTGTTTTCGTTCAGCTACAACAGCAGCGGTCAGACCTATCTCCTGGGCTTTCGCGAGTAATTCGGGATTCGCAGCCAATTGTGCGTAGAAGTTAGTCGATTCCTGATACCAACCCGAATAAGTACGTTTCGAAGGTTGGTCGAGTTTCAGGGAAGCACGTGCCAGGGTGCTTTCCTTGAAATGAATCTTTGCCAGATCACGATGTGTTTTGTAAAGCACATAATTTTCAGTACACATTTTGTCGAATGCTTCGCTTTCAGCGAATTGTCCGGCATACTCTTTTGTTCGCACTTGCTGCAGATTTTCTAACCGAGCCAGTTTCTCTTTCAGTGAATTGATTTTTGCTTCGGTGTAGCCCACTTTTTGCATAGTTTCATAAATTCCCGGTACCATAGCATTATCAAATGTAAGTTTCATTTGCCCTATCCATTCGTCAATGGTCAAATGATAGCTTGACTGAGGAGTTTTTACTCCTGTTGTTGGATTTTCAGTTGTTTCCATAAAAAATAAATTTGTTGTTAGTTTGACAAATATTTAAATCATATATTTTAATGAATGATTCGAAGCATTATTTGTGCATGTTTTGATCAGAAATAGAAAAATACTACAACTCCATTTCTAATCGCTGCAAATGGGTCTATTCAATAAACTGTGTCAGAAAAGGGAAAATCATTATATTTACCCTTTAAAAACAAGTTAAAATGAACAAGACAAAAGTATTTGATTACAAGGAATTTGAACAAGAGGCCTTAATAAAATT
>Ga0209512_1001006_pt1 | contig 38428 bp, 34 predicted proteins | sample frozenSSSSmetaG_FD_184142 | JGI IMG/M metagenome (GOLD analysis project Ga0209512, IMG submission 184142) | Glacier valley bacterial and archeal communities from Borup Fiord, Nunavut, Canada, to study Microbial Dark Matter (Phase II) -... | ecosystem: Environmental > Aquatic > Freshwater > Ice >...
CACGGCCAATTCGCGGTTGCTCGCGTGGCGAATCGAAGACCTGTCGCGGCACGGCGCCAACGCGCATGCCCTGGCCGCACAGCCCGACTGGAACAGCAAGGGCGACAACCGCTGGCTGCCCGCTGCGCGCGACAGCGTGTGCTGGCCCTACAGCGTGGCCCTGGCGCCGGGCGGCACGGAGGGCGGTCCCACCATGCACACCTTGCTGGTGGCCGACTCGGGCAACAACCGCGTTCTGCTATGGCCCATGGCGGCGCCGCAATGATTTCCGATTGGGTGGCCGAGACCATGCGCGTGCGCGGCACCGTGCAAGGCGTGGGCTTTCGTCCCACCGTGTGGCGCATTGCCAGCGAGCTCGGCATCGTCGGCTCTGTCGCCAACGACGCGCAGGGCGTGATCATTCACGCCGTGGCGTCGCCGGAAGGGCTGGACGCGCTGGCCCGCCGGGTGCAGGCCGAAGCGCCGCTGCTCGCGCGCATCAGCGCCTTCGAGCGCACCGGCGTGGCGCTGCCGGCGTCGCTGCCGGCCGACTTCGTGATCGGCCGAAGCGTGGCCCACGCGCCAGGTAACGCCGCGATGCCGCGCGCGGCCTTCGCCGCAGTGGCGGCCGATGCCGCCACCTGCGCCGCCTGCGTGGCCGAGATCTTCGACCCCTTCTCGCGCCGCTACCGATACCCGCTGACCAACTGCACGCATTGCGGCCCGCGGCTGTCTTTCGTCACCGGCGTGCCCTACGACCGGGCGCGCACCACCATGGCCGGCTACGCACTGTGCGCCGACTGCCGGGGCGAGTACGAGTCACCCTCCGACCGGCGCTTTCATGCCCAGCCTATCGCCTGCCACGTATGCGGGCCGAAGCTCTCCCTCAAGCGCATGGACGGCCGCGCCTTCACGATCGACAGCTACACCTTCCTCGACGACTGCGACGCCGCCGGCACCCTACTGGCCAAGGGTTTCATCGTCGCCATCAAGGGCCTGGGCGGCTACCAGCTGGCCTGCGACGCGACGCAGGCCGCCGCGGTTGAGCGCTTGCGCGGCCTCAAGCGTCGCGAAGCCAAGCCCTTCGCGCTGATGGCGGCGGACGTGGATTCCGTGCGCGCCTGGTGCCGGGTCGATGAGGCTGAAGCGTTGGCATTGCAGGGCCCGGCCGCGCCCATCGTGCTGCTCGACAGGCGGACCGACCTGCCGTGCACAGCCCCGACGAGCGCAAAGGATCTGCGGATTGCGCCTGGTGTCGCGCCCGGCCTGGCCACCCTCGGCTTCCTGCTGCCGAGCACCGGTGTGCACCACCTGATCCTGCGGCGTATGAAGCGGCCCATAGTGCTCACCAGCGGCAACCTCAGCGACGAGCCGCAAGCCATCACCGCGGAAGAACTCTCGGCGCGTTTCCCGCAAGGCATCGACTACGTGCTCGACCACGGCCGCGCCATCGCCCGGCGTGTCGACGATTCGGTGCTGCGCGTCGTCGGCGGTGCGCCTCGGGTGATGCGCCGTGCGCGCGGATTCGCACCCCAGCCCATCGCATTGCCGGGAGGCTTCGCGGACGCACCGGCGGTGCTGGCCTATGGCGGCGAGCTGAAGAACACCTTTTGTCTTCTACGAAATGGCCAGGCCATGCTTTCGCCCCACCTGGGCGACCTGGCCGACGCTGCCACCCATGCCGACTACCGGCGTTCATTGGCCGACCTGCAGCAATACTTCAACTTCAAGCCCCAGCTCCACGCCTGCGACCTGCACCCCGAGTACCTGTCTTCCAAGTTGGCGCGCGGCGCCACGGCAGATCCGGTCGAGGTGCTTCACCACCACGCCCACATCGCCGCCTGCCTGGTCGACAACGGCTGGCCGCTGTACGCGGGGCCCGTCATCGGCGTTGCGCTCGACGGCCTGGGCTGCGGCGAAGATGGCGAGCTTTGGGGCGGAGAGTTTGCCATCGTCGACTACACGCGCTTTCAGCGCGGCGGCACCTTCAAGCCAGTGGCCTTGCTGGGTGGGGAGCAGGCGATGCACGAGCCCTGGCGCAACACCTATGCGCATCTGATGGCCGAACTCAAGTGGCCCTCGTTCGCGATGAACTACGCCGACCTTGAACTGTTCGCCTTCCTGCGCGACAAGCCGCGCGCGCTGCTCGACGGCATGCTCGCTCGCAGCGTCAACTCGCCGCTGGCAAGTTCCTGCGGGCGCCTGTTCGACGCTGCCGCCGCTGCCATGGGCCTGTGCCGCGAGCACGCCGCCTACGAAGGGCAAGGTGCGATTCAGCTGGAAGCGCTGGTCGATGCCGAGGTGCTGCAATTCGAGGACGAAGAACTCGGCTACCCCTTCGCCATTCCGCGCCTGCCGGGCAGTGGCCTGCCCTACATCGAGCCGCTCGCCATGTGGGCGGCCTTGCTGGGCGACCTGGTACTGAAGACCCCGGTGCCGACGATGGCCGCACGCTTTCACAAGGGCCTGGCCCGGGTGATCTGCAGGATGGTCGACAAGCTCGCCCACAAACATGACGCCGACCAACCTCTGCGCCACGTCGCGCTCAGCGGCGGCGTGTTCCAGAACCGCGTCCTGCATCAACGCGTGGCAAGCCAGCTGCGCGATGCCGGCTACACCGTGCTGACACACCGGCAAGTGCCGTGTAACGACGGCGGGCTGGCCCTGGGCCAGGCTGCCGTGGCCGCGGCGCGCGCGCTGCAACCCCGACTCCAGCCCCGTCCCTCCACTCAGGAAGTCACACCATGTGCCTAGGCATCCCCGGCCGCATCTCCCGGATCACGCACGCAGGCAACAAGCTCGCCATGGTCGACGTGCTGGGCGTGCAGCGCGAGATCAACATCGCCTGTGTCGTCAGCGACGAGCACCCGGTTGACAGCTGCGTCGGCGACTGGGTGCTGGTGCATGTGGGCTTTGCCATGAGCCGCATCGACGAGAAGGAGGCGCAACTCACCCTCGATGTGTTGCGCATGCTCGGCGAAGCGCAGACCGAGATCGACGCCATGCGCGAGAGCGACGCGGCACTGGCGGCGCGATGAACGTCGACCTGCAGCTCTCGGGTCTGTACCCGCACCTGGCGGGGCCGGGGCTGCGCGTGGCCGAACCCGCAGCGCTGCAGGATGGTCTGCTCGACGCCGTGCGCCTGAAGGCGGCCGACAGCGTGTCCGTGAAGCAGCACTTTTTCGCGCTGGAAGCGCCGCGCATCGTGCAGGCGGCGCGGCTGCTGGCCGCGAGTTTTCGCAGTGGCGGACGGCTCTACACCCTGGGCAATGGTGGTTCGAGTTGCGACGCGGCGCACCTGGCGGTCGAGTTCCAGCATCCGGTCACGGCCGGCCGCCCGGCCTTGCCAGCAGTCAACCTGAGCCAGGACATGGCGATGATCACGGCGGTCGCCAACGACATCGGCTTCGCCCATGTGTACACCCGCCAGGTGTTAGCCCACGTCGGCGAGCGCGACTGTGTGGTGGCCATCTCCACCAGCGGCAACTCCGAGAACCTGCTTGCCGGCCTGGCGGCGGCGAAGCGGCGCGGCGCCACTACGCTGGGCCTGGCAGGTGGCGACGGTGGGCGCATGGCATTGAGCGCCGACCTCGACCTGTGCCTCGTCGTGCCCACCGACAGCATCCACCGGGTGCAGGAGACGCACGTGGCGCTGTACCACATCCTCTGGGATCTGACGCACACATTGCTGGCGGACGACCGCAGCCCGGACCGCGCTCCGGACCACGCCAAGCGGGGGGCAGTTCGATGAAGTTCGCCGACGAATTCCGCGACCCTGAACTCGCCCGCTCCCTGGTGGTCGAGGTGACGCGACTGGCAGATTCTCTGGCGGCAGGCAAGCCGCGCCCCTTGCAAGTGATGGAGGTGTGCGGTGGTCACACCCACACCATCTTCCGCTACGGCCTGAAAGACCTGCTGCCGCCGAGCCTGGAGTTCGTGCACGGCCCCGGCTGCCCGGTTTGCGTGCTGCCGATGGGCCGCGTCGACGACTGCGTGGCGATTGCCGAGCACCCGCAGGTCATCATGACCACCTTCGGCGACGCGATGCGGGTGCCCGGCTCAAAGAAGAGCCTGCTGCAGGCCAAGGCCGACGGTGCCGATGTGCGCACCGTCTATTCGCCGTTGGACGCGCTGAAGCTCGCGCGGCTGCACCCCGACAAGGAAGTGGTGTTCTTCGGCCTCGGCTTCGAGACCACCATGCCCAGCACCGCGATGACGGTGTTGCAGGCCGAGGCACTGGGGGTGCGCAACTTCTCGCTGTTCTGCAACCACATCACGATCATCCCGACCGTGAAGGCGATCCTGGACTCGCCCGACCTGCAGATCGACGGCTTTCTCGGCCCCGGCCATGTCAGCATGGTGATCGGCACCCGGCCTTACGACTTCATCGCGAAGCAATATGGCCGCCCGCTGGTGGTGGCGGGCTTCGAGCCGCTGGACATCCTGCAGTCCCTGTGGATGGTGCTCAAGCAGATGAGCGAAGGCCGCAGCGAGGTCGAGAACCAGTACAGGCGCGTGGCGCCGGAGGGCGGCAACGCACCGGCCCTGGAAGCGATCACACGCGTCTTCGAGTTGCGCGAATTCTTCGAGTGGCGCGGCCTGGGGTCGATCGACCACTCGGGCGTGCGCATGCGGGCCGCCTACGCGGCGTTCGACGCCGAACGACGCTTCTCGGTGCCCAACCTGAAGATCGCCGATCCCAAGAGTTGCCAGTGCGGTGAAGTGCTCAAGGGCGTGATCAAGCCCAACCAATGCAAGGTATTCGGCACGCTGTGCAAGCCAGAAACACCGATGGGCGCGTTGATGGTGTCCACCGAAGGCGCGTGCGCGGCCTACCACCAGTATTCGCGCATGGCCTTCGTCAAGCGCGACGCGGCGCCGGTGGCCTGAAGGCAACGTCATGGCAACCTTGCGCGACAAGACCATCACGATGGCCCACGGCGGCGGTGGCCGCGCCATGCGCGAACTGATCGATAGACTCATCGTCCCCGCCTTCGACAACCCGCACCTGGCGGCACTGGAAGACCAGGCCTGCGTCGAACTGGCGAGCCTGGCCGGACACGGCGACCGCATCGCCTTCACGACGGACAGCTACGTCGTCGCCCCCTTGTTCTTCGCCGGCGGCGACATCGGCAAGCTGGCGATTTGCGGCACGGTCAATGACCTCGCGATGGCCGGCGCCGTGCCCTTGTACTTATCATGCGGTCTGATCATCGAAGAGGGTTTTCCGACGGCTGATCTGCAGCGTGTGCTGGGCAGCATGGCCGCAGCCGCGCAGGCGGCCGGCGTGCAGGTGGTGACCGGCGACACCAAGGTGGTTAACCGGGGTGCGGCCGACAAACTCTTCATCAACACCGCCGGCATCGGTGTGGTGCCGCGTGGCGTGAACATCTCGGCCGCGCGCGCGCAGCCTGGCGACGTGGTCATCGTCAACGGCACGCTTGGCGACCATGGCGTGGCGATCCTCGTCGCGCGCAATGAACTCGAACTGCAGAGCAGCATTGCCAGCGACTGCCAGCCGCTGCACGGCCTGGTGCGGGCGATGCTCGCGGCCTGCCCCGACATCCACTGCCTGCGCGACGCCACCCGCGGCGGCTTGGCGACGGTGTTGAACGAGTTCGCGCTCAGCTCCAGGGTTGGCATCCGGCTGCAGGAGCGGGCGCTTCCCATCAAGGCCGAAGTGCGGGGCGCCAGCGAGATGCTGGGCCTGGACGTGCTCTACATGGCCAATGAAGGCAAGCTGGTGGCGGTGGTGCCGCGCAGCCACGCCGAGGCCGTGCTGACGGCCATGCGCGCGCACCCGGCGGGGGCGGAAGCCTCCATCGTCGGCGAGGTGCTGGGCGAACCGGCGGGTCATGTGGTGCTGAACACGCTCTTCGGTGGCGAACGCGTGGTCGACATGCTGGTCGGCGAACAGTTGCCGAGGATCTGCTGATGCACGAACTGGGCATCACACGCAGCGTGGTTTCCATCGTCAGCGAGCGCGCGCAGGGCCAGAAGGTATTGCGCGTGACGCTCGAAGTCGGCCGCTTGTCAGGCATGCTGCCCGAGGCGATCCGCTTCTGCTTCGATGTCTGCAGCCGAGGCACGGTGCTTGAAGGCGCCACCCTGCAGATCGTCGAGACCGAGGGCCGTGGTCTTTGCACCGCCTGCGGCGCTGAGCCCTCGATAACAGCGCCGCTGGGCCGCTGCCCCGCGTGCGGCGAACCAACGCTGCGCATGGTGGCGGGCACGGAACTCAAGATCAAGGAAATGGAGACTGAATCATGTGTGTGACCTGCGGTTGCGGAGATGCAGAGACAACGATCACCCGGATGGCCGACGGGAACGAACATGGCCACGATCATCCGCATGCCCACGGGCATGACCATGACCACCCGCACACCCATGATGGCCCGCATGGGCATCGCCACGACCACGGCGATGAAGACGGCCACAGTCATGGCCACACACACACCCATGCTGACGGAACAACACACAGCCATGGTGACGAACCCGCGCACGGCCACGGCCACCCACACCCACACCCACACGTGCATGACCTTCAAGTGCCTGGACGCGACACCCAGACCATCGCCCTGGAAACCGCGATCCTCGGCAAGAACCAGTTGCTGGCCGAGCGCAACCGGGGCTGGCTGGCCGGGCGAGGTGTACTGGCGCTCAACCTGATGAGCAGCCCCGGCGCCGGCAAGACCACGCTGCTGGAGCGCACCATCGTCGACTTGAAGAGTCAGGTGGAGATCAACGTCGTCGAAGGCGACCAGGCCACCGTCAACGATGCCCAGCGCATCCGCGCCACCGGTGCGCAGGCCGTGCAGGTCAACACCGGTACGGGCTGCCACCTCGAAGCCGACATGCTCGACCGCGCGATGAAGTTGCTTGCGCCACCCAGCGGTTCGTTGCTCGTGATCGAAAACGTCGGCAACCTGGTCTGCCCGGCCTTGTTCGACCTCGGAGAGAAGGCGCGCGTGGTGATCTTCTCGGTGACCGAAGGCGAAGATAAACCGCTGAAGTATCCGCACATGTTCAGCGTGGCCAATGTCCTTCTCCTGAGCAAGATCGACTTGCTGCCGCACCTTCGCGTGAACTTGCCGCTGATGATGGAGAACGCAAAGCGGATCAATCCCGACCTCAAAATCTTTCCGGTTTCAGCCTATACCGGTGCGGGCATGTCAGCTTGGTACGACTGGTTGCGAACTGAATTGGCTGACGTCGTAGGTGCTTCGCCTCGCGGTGCCCCTGAAGCTGAGGCCAGCGTCACCTGAGCTGCCGCAAGCGATTCAAGGGCGACTCGGATTGCTGGCAAACGACAGTCTCGAGTGGCTGCTATCGTCAACTTGGATCTGCTCAACAGCGTCGGCAAAGGTCAAGTTCCAAGGTAGACCGGCCGGTCGCGCAGGAAACCGCCACAGGCTCCTATGGGTCGTTGAACTAAACCGCTGACGCGGTGGTGGCCGGCCGCGAGTTCTGCGCGGCAGCAAGTCGTACCTTGGTCCCGGGGACTGTTCCTCGGACCACGGAGACTTTCATGACACCACTGCGCCAACGCATGATCGATGCGATGGTGTTGCGCGGCTTTGCTGCGCGCACCCAGGAGACCTACCTGTCCGCCGTCGGGCAGGCCGCCAAGCACCACCACTGCAGCCCCGCTCTGCTGACCGACGAGCAGGTTCAGGCTTACTTGCTGTACCTGCTGCAGGAGCGACAGCGCTCGCGCTCCACCGTCAACATCACCTCCTGCGCGTTGCGCTTCCTGGTTTGCGACGTGCTGGGCCAGGATCAGCGTCGAGCGCAGATCCCCATGGGCCGCATTCCGCAACGGTTGCCCGAGGTGCTGTCGCGCGCCGAGGTGGCGGCGTTGCTGGCCGCACCACTGTCGCCCAAGGCCAGGATGTTCCTGACCCTGGCCTATGCCAGCGGCCTGCGCCTGAGCGAGCTGTGTCAGCTGCGTGGATGCGACATCGACTCGGCCCCCGACCGCATGTGCATCCGCGTCATCCAGGGCAAGGGCGCTCAGGACCGCTACGCGCTGCTGACCTCGGAACTGCTCGCCGACTTGAGGCTGTACTGGCGCAATTGCCGTGCAGGGGCCAAGGCCTCGGACTGGTTGTTCCCCTCGCGATCGAACCCGGCGCGTGCCATCGACCGTGCCAGCGGCCAGCGCTACTACTACCTCGCGCGTGCGGCCGTCGGCATCACCAAGGTCGGTGGCATCCACACCCTGCGCCATTGCTTTGCAACCCATCTACTGGAGGCCGGTGTCGACCTGCACGGCGTGAGCAAGTTGCTCGGCCACGCCCAGCTCAGCACCACCAGCCGCTACCTGCGCATGGCACGCCCCGGCTACAGCGCCGGGGGTGACGCGCTGGCCCTGCTGTCGCAATTGCCCAAGACGTCACCGCCACCGCCAACCCAGTCGCCGCCGCCGCCGCAGCCCCGGCACTGATCCACCAGCGCGCGCGATGAGCGCCACCCTGGCCGAGGTGCTGCACACCTTCGGCCCGGCCTTCCTGGGCCAGCACGATCTGAGCACGGCGCAAGCACGTGCCTGGCGGGCCATCGTCGCCTGTCGCACGCCGGCCCTGGGCGGCCAGGTGCAGCAGTGCGACCAGTGTGGGCGCGAGCAGCGCTTGTTCTATTCCTGCAGGAATCGGCATTGCCCGCAGTGCCAGAGCGGCGCGCGGGATGCCTGGCGCCAGGCGCAACTGGCCGAGTTGCTGCCGGTGCCGTACTGCCATCTCGTCTTCACGCTGCCGCATGCCCTGAATGGCCTGGCTCAGTTCCATGCCCGCTGGGTCTACCGCACCTTGATGCAGTGCGCCGCAGCCACGCTCACCGAGTTCGCCGCCAACCCCCGCTGGCTGGGCGCCACGCCTGCATTCACGCTGGTGCTGCACACCTGGACGCAGGACCTGCGCCGGCACATCCATGTTCACGCACTGATGGCCTGCGGCGGGCTGGGCGATCAAGGCCAGTGGTGCGCCCCCCAGCGCAGCCCGACTTTCCTGTTCCCGGTGCATGCCCTGTCCAAGGTGCTGCGTGGCAAGTTCCTCGACGCCCTGGCGCGCGCCAGTCAAGCCGGCAAGTTGGCCAACGACCCGGCCAGCACCGCCCATGAGCGTCAGGCTCGCCTTGCCCAACTCCTGCGCTACGACTGGGTGGTCTACGCCAAGACGCCCCTGGCCGGGCCCGAGGTGGTGCTGGACTACCTGTCGCGATACACGCACCGCGTGGCCATCTCCAACGAGCGCATCGTCGGCATCGACGCCAAAGGCGTGCGCCTGCGCGTTCGCAGCGACAACCATGGCGGCAAGCGCACTGTCGTGATCGATGGCCCGACCTTCATCTCGCGCTTCTTGCAGCACGTCTTGCCTACAGGCTTCAAGCGTATCCGCCACTACGGGCTGCTCAGCCCAGCGCTCAAGACCAAAAGGCTGGTAGCGGCACGCGCGGCGCTGGCCATGCCCGCGGCCAACGCGCAAGCTCGCGAGGATGCCGCCGCCTTCCTCAAGCGCGTGGCCGGCATCGATATCGCCTGCTGCCCGCACTGCAAGCTGGGCCAGTGGCGCACCACCGCGATACTTCCGCCCCAGCGCGCCGGGGAGCACGGCGCCAACGCCAACTGCCGGGGGCCGCCGTGATCCACGGCGCACGCTTGTTCTGGACCATTGCCTGCACTCCTGGGCACGGCAAGGGATGTGCTCACGCCTGCCGCCTTCTTCACCGCCTTCTTCCCAGTCTTGTGGGCCACGGCGAACATCGAGCACGCCTCGACAACCGCCCGCGCACCCCTACCAGCCAATCCCGGCATGCCCCCACCGCTGCCCGCAGCCGCCGCAGCGTTGCCCGATTGACCTGCTGAGCCTTACATTCCCCAACAGCCCCTCACGCCATCACCGTGGCGGCGGTTCAGTCCAACGAGGTTTATCCGACGCCAGCGGCATCGCTGCGTTTGGCCTGCTTCGGTGGGGCGTCGGATAAACGCTTTCCGTTATGGAGAGCTCTCCATAATGGCCGGATCCGGGTCTTCGATCTTCGCGCTTGAACGGCCGCTTCGCTGCATTGAGCTGACGTTTAGCTGGAAGCGTCCTTCGGTTCCTCAGCAGCCGATGTCTGCGCCCACCCCCGGCGGGTCATCTTGGTGGTGGACCTCGGTCGGAATCTGTGGCCGGATCAAATCGGAAATGGTGGCGGGTTTGGATCGCAATCGCTGTCGCTTTCGGTCCGGAATACGCACCTGATTGAGCTGGATCGCGCCCGCCCTGGACAAGTCACCTGCCCACAGGGCAAGCCTGTGGACAGCCCCTGTCGGGGTCCGTGACTTGCCCACCGCTCCCCGGCCTACGCCTTCGGCCTGACGCGCTTCGCTTGCCAAACAGCCGTTGATAAGGAAATCAAGAAAGGCCAGACCGGAGCGTCGTCAGCCCAGGCAAGCGATGACACCGCAGCCATCCCATGTCCATGGAGTGACTCGGCTGGGTTGCATGTCCATGCCCTGCTAGTTGGGGTTGAACAGGAAGTTCAGCACGTCACCGTCCTTGACCACGTACTCCTTGCCTTCGGCGCGCATCTTGCCTGCGTCCTTAGCGCCTTGCTCGCCCTTGAAGGCGATGAAGTCGTCGAAGGCGATGGTCTGCGCGCGGATGAAGCCACGCTCGAAGTCGGTGTGGATCACGCCGGCGGCCTGCGGCCCCGTGTCGCCCACGTGGATCGTCCAGGCGCGCACTTCCTTCACGCCGGCGGTGAAGTAGGTTTGCAGCCCCAGCAGTTTGAACGCAGCGCGGATCAGGCGGTTCAAACCCGGCTCGGTCTGGCCCATCTCGCCGAGGAACATGAGCCGGTCTTCGTCGCTCATCTCGGATAGCTCGGCCTCGGTCTTGGCGCAGATCGCCACCACCGGCGCGTTCTGCGCTTGCGCGTACGTGCGCAGCCGGTCGAGGTAGGGGTTGTTCTCGAAGCCGCTCTCGTCGACGTTGCCGACGAACATGGCGGGCTTCGCTGTGATCAGGCACAGCGGCTTCACGAGCACCAGTTCTTCCTTGCTGAAGGCGATGCCACGAACCGGTTTTGCTTCGTTCAGCGCCGCCATGCACTTGGTCAGCACGTCAACGATCTTCTGTGCTTCCTTGTCGCCCGAGCGCGCCACCTTGTTGTAGCGGTGCAGGCCCTTCTCGACGGTGCTCATGTCGGCCAGGCACAGCTCGGTCTGGATCACTTCGATGTCGGAGATCGGGTCGACCTTGCCGGCCACGTGGATGACGTTCTCGTCATCGAAGCAGCGCACCACGTTGACGATCGCGTCGGTCTCGCGGATGTGCGCGAGGAACTGGTTGCCCAGGCCCTCGCCCTTGCTCGCGCCGGCCACCAGGCCTGCGATGTCGACGAACTCGACGATGGCCGGCACGATGCGCTCCGGCTTGACGATGACCGCCAGCGCGTCGAGCCGCGGGTCGGGCAGCTCGACGATGCCCACATTTGGCTCGATCGTGCAGAAGGGGTAGTTCTCCGCCGCGATGCCGGCCTTCGTGAGGGCATTGAACAGGGTGGACTTGCCCACGTTGGGCAAGCCGACGATGCCGCATTTGAGGCTCATGGACGGGGCTTTCTGATGTGGGTCGCCGCGGGGTTGCTCTGAAGGAGCCGGGCGAAGAGGTAAGCCGGTCATTTTAACTTGCGCGATGATGCGCAAACCCGCCGTTCACCGGAGAGCTGCATGCCTGCGTTCACCTTGATTGCCACGCACACCAAAGATCTCGGTGGCGGCTTCATGGTGCGCCGAGCGCTGCCTGCGGCGCAGCAGCAGGCGGTCGGCCCGTTCGTGTTCTTCGACCACTTCGGTCCCGTGACCGCCGGGCCGGCCGACAACCACGACGTGCGGCCGCACCCACACATCGGCCTGGCGACTGTCACCTACCTGTTCGAGGGCGCGATGATGCACCGCGACTCGTTGGGGGTGGTGCAGCGCATCGAGCCCGGTGCGATCAACTGGATGACGGCGGGGCGCGGCATCGTGCACTCCGAGCGCACCCCCGACGACCTGCGGAGCAGGTTGAGGCGCAGCCACGGGCTGCAGTTGTGGGTGGCGCTGCCGGCCGAGCATGAGGAAGACGCGCCGGGTTTCGAGCACACGCCGGCCAGCGCCATTCCGTCGGCACGGATCGAGGGCGTGACCGTGCGCGTGTTGGTGGGCGACGCTTTCGGGCTGCGGTCGCCGGTGCGCACCTCGTCGCCCACGCTGTACGTGGACTTCGATTTCGGAAGCGGCGGGAACACCCCTATCTCGGTGCCCGCCGCCGCCGAGGAGCGTGCGCTGTACGGCGTCGACCAGGCCTTCACGCTGGACGGCGCCGAGGTGCCGGCGCACACGCTGGCGGTGCTGCCGGCCGGCACCGAGCCGCGGCTTGCCGCAGCGCAGGGCGGGCGCGTCGTGCTCGTCGGCGGGGCGCCGCTCGGGCACCGCTTCATCGTGTGGAACTTCGTCTCCAGCCGGAAGGAACGCGTGGTTCAGGCGCAGGACGCTTGGGACGCCCAGGCCATGGGCCAGGTGCCCGGCGAGACCGAGTTCATTCCGCTGCCGCCACGGTGGCCTTGATCACTTGGCTGCCGCAGTGGCGGCCCGGGGCGCCCCGGCGCGCGTGCTGGCGCGGACCAGCATGAACGCATTGCCGAGCAACGCCAGCCCGGCGCCGGCGGCGGTCAGCGCATCGGGCGCGTAGCCCTCGAATGCGACCGACATCGCCAGCGCCAGCAACGGCGTGAGCGCGCCCACGCTGCCCGCGGGGCCGGGGCCGATGCGTTCTTGCAGTGTCAGGAAACAGGCGAAGGTCAGCACCGACCCGAGCAGCGCCAGGTACAGCAGCGCCACCCACCATGACGCCACTGTCGGCAGTGCAAAGCTCTGCCCTTGAGCCCACGCGATCAGCGCCGCCGCCGCCGCGCCGTACAGCATGCCAAAGCCCAGCGCGGGCCAGAAGGGCAGGCGGTGCGTGCGGTTGCGGCTCGCGCTCAGGCTGCCGATGGTCGACAGCAGGACCGATGCGACCGCGAATGCCACCCCGAGGGTGGTGCCCGCGCCGTGCGCCGCCTTGCCGAACTCGGGCCAGAAGATCAACACCACGCCAGCCATTGCGAGCAGGCCGCCCCAGATGAAGCGCTGCGTCACCGCCACCCCGAACAGGAGCAATGCGCCCAGCCCGCTGATGAGCGGCGACGCCGAATAGCCGACCGCCACAAGCCCCGAGGCCACATGCTGCTCAGCGTGGTAGACGCACACATACGACACGCCGTACATGAAGCCGCCCTGCACCGCAAAGCGCGCGTGGTCGGCCAGCCCGAAGCGCAGCGGCACGCCGCGCCAGGCGCACCAGCCCAGCACCAATGCTGCGGCCAGGCCGAAGCGCAGCGCGACGCCCACCTCGGGTGGCGTGTGGCCGATCTGGTAGGTGATCACATGCCACGTCGTGCCCCAGGTGAGCACGCAGATCGCGAGCAGTTGCCAGGTCTTCAGGCGGTGCATCGGGCCGTGGTCGCGGATGGGTCGACGCGGTCGCTCGACATGAATCAGGCGAAATGAATCAGCTGAAAGAGAACGTGGCCGCACCCGTCATGCCCGCACGCAGCGTGTGCTCGATGCCTTCGACGATCACCGCGTTCATGCCGAAGGTGATCGCGCCGTCGAGCCGTGCATCGGCGCGGTAGGTGGCCAGCGTGTCGCCCACTGCGTGGCCGGTCTCGGCGGTCGCGGGGTTCACGTCGGGAATCGGGCAGCGCGCGCACGGCTTCACGAGCTTCAGGCGGATCGGCCCGTCGGGCGTGTCGAACACGATGTCGTCGAGTGCGTCTTCGCCGTGCGCGTCGAGGCCATCGAGCACGATGTTCGGGCGAAAGCGCGCCATCGCGGCCGGCGCGTGGCCGGCAGCCTCCAGGCGGCGGTTCAACTCGGCCAGACCAGCGACCGATGCGACGAGCATCGGGTAGCCATCGGTGAACGCGTTCTCGGCCTCGAGCGCGCCCGTCCAGCGCCGCTCAGACAGGCGCTTCTGTTCGGGGTCGAAGCGCACCAGGCGGAGCGTTTGGCCGAGGAAATCGGTGAACCACTGGGCGCACAGATCGCCCATGTCGTAGGCGGCCACCTCGTCGTTCCATACCGTCACGCGCACCGGCTTTTCGACCGTGTCGAGCTTCAGGTGCAGCGCCAGCATGCCGGGTGCGCGCAGCACCAGCTCGAAGGTCTTGAGCTCGGTGCGCACCAGCGCCATGCGCGGCAAGGTACGCTGCGTGACGAACTGGCCTTGCACGTCGACGAGCATCCAGGCGCGGTCGAACTCGAGGCCGGTCTCGATCACCAGCGCCTCGGCCACATCGATGCCGGCGCACGACTTCACCGGGTACACGTGAAGCGAGTGCAAGCACACCTGAACATCACCTTGCGCGTCGTTCAAGACAGTCTCCCCGGGCCGTTGCAACAGGAGGGCAATTGTGCCTTTGCTCCACCCGTGAGGTCATCGGCCGCTCCCTACAATCCGAGGCATGGAACGATTCGATGTTCAGGTGCTCGGCGCGGGCATCGTGGGGCGCAGCCTCGCGCTGTCGCTTGCGCGGCTGGGCCTGCGCGTGGCTTTGTGCGCCGATACCCCTCGGGCCGATGCCGCGCCCGATGTGCGGGCCTATGCGCTGAACGCTGCATCGGTGGCGCTGCTGAGCAGCCTGAAGGTCTGGGACGCGCTGCCCGTGCACGCCGCCACGCCGGTGCTCGACATGCACGTGCAGGGCGACGTCGCGCCCGCGTCACTCGATTTTTCGGCCTGGCAGCAGCGGGTGAGCGCGCTGGCATGGATCACCGACGCCGCCGTGCTCGAGCGCGAACTGGCACAGGCGGTGCGCTTCGCGCCGCACATCACCGTGGTCGACGCCAGCACCGAAGTGCAGGCCGCGCTGACCGCGCTGTGTGACGGCAAGGACTCGCCGGCCCGCGCAGCGCTCGGCGTGGTGTTCGACCGCCACGACTACGGCCACCGCGCCATCGCCGCGCGCCTGAGCAGCCCGCGCGCTCATCAGGGCATGGCGCGGCAGTGGTTCCGCTCGCCCGACGTGCTGGCCTTGCTGCCGTTCGACACGCCCGCGCCAGGCCACTCCTACGCCCTGGTGTGGTCGGTGCCCGAGGCGCGCGCCGCCGAGCTTCTGGCGGCCGACGACGCCGCCTTCGGGCAGGCTCTGATGCAGGCGACCAACGCTGAAGCCGGCGAACTGACGGTCGAATCAGCGCGCGCCAGTTGGCCGCTGATGCACGCCAGCGCGCCAGCCTGGGCCGGCCCGGGCTGGGCGCTGCTGGGCGACGCCGCGCACGTGGTTCACCCGCTCGCCGGGCAGGGCCTGAACCTGGGCCTGGCCGACGTGGCCGCGCTGACCCGCGTGATCGAGCAGCGCGAAGCCTGGCGCGATCTCGGCGACGAGAAGCTGCTGCGCCGTTACACCCGCGAGCGCGCCGCGCCCACGTGGGCCATGGGGCAGGTCACCGACGGTCTGTTGAACCTGTTTGCCGAACCCTCGCCCGCGATTCGGGAACTTCGCAACCGCGGGCTGAGTCTCGTCAACCGGCTCTCCCCGTTGAAGCGCTGGCTGACGGCTCAGGCCCTGCGCGCCTGAGCCGACCCGAACGCCTTGAAAGCACCTGCATGAACCCTCTTTTTCGCACCCGCATCCAGTCTTTCGGCGCCACCCGTTGCGCGCTCGCCGTGGCGGCGCTGCTCGTGGCGGCGGTGGCCGTGCCGGCCGCCGCCGATGAAGCGCTGATCCGCAAGAACATCGCCGAGCGGCTGCCCGACTTCCCGAAGATCGACGAGGTCTCGAAGACCCCGATCCCGGGTCTGTTCGAGGTGCGGATCGGCACCGAGATCGTCTACACGGACGAGCGCGGTGACCACATCATCGAAGGCCAGTTGATCGAAACGCGCTCGCGCAGCAACCTCACCGAGGCGCGGGTGGCCAAGCTCACCGCCATCGACTTCGCGGCACTGCCGCTGAAAGACGCCATCGTCTGGAAACAGGGCACCGGTGCGCGCAAGCTGGTGGTGTTCGCCGACCCGAACTGCGGCTATTGCAAGAAGTTCGAGAAGGAGATGCAGCAGGTGAAGGACGTGACTGTCTACACCTTCCTGTACCCGATTCTGGGTGGCGATTCACCCGAGAAGTCGCGCAACATCTGGTGCGCGAAAGACAACAGCGCAGCGTGGCGCGAGTGGATGATCAACGGCGTGGCCCCCGCGCGCAACATGGGCCAGTGCGACACTGGCGCGCTGCTGCGCAACGCCGCGCTCGGCAAGAAGCACAAAGTCAACGGCACGCCCGCGCTGGTGTTCGAAGACGGCAAGCGCGTGCCGGGGGCGCTGGCGCCGGAACAGGTCGAGAAGCAGCTCGCGATGAGCCGCCCGAAGGCCTGATCCACCCGGCGCAACGCCGCTCTCAAAGCGAATCGAGCCGTTCGAACACGGCCTGCGCTTCCACGCGCAACGCAGTTCGGGCCTCGGCGCTCAACCGCGCCACGTTCTTCGCCATCAGCGCGGTGCGCGGGTTCGCGGCAAGCGCGCTCTCATGGCGGTCGAGGAAGTTCCAGTACAGCACCGTGTACGGGCACGTGGGCTTGCCGCGCTTGGCTGCGTCTTTCGCGGTCGGCGCGTAGTGGCAGGCTGCGCAGTGGTTGCTCATGCGGTCGATATACGCACCCGAGGCCACGTACGGCTTGCTCGTGAAGCGCCCGCCATCGGCGTACAGCGCCATGCCGGCCACGTTCGGGAGCTCGGCCCACTCGACCGCATCGACATACACCGCGAGAAACCACGCCGCCACCTGCTTCGGGTCGATCTCGGCGAGCAGCGCGAACAGGCCGGTCACCATGAGCCGCTGAATGTGATGCGAGTAGCCGTAGCGAAGCGTCTGCTCGATGGCGTCACGGGCGCAGGCCATGCGTGTTGCGCCGGTCCAGTACCAGGCCGGCAGGGCGCGCACGGCGTGCAGGTGGTTCGCGTCAGTCATGCCGGGCATGTCCAACAAATATACGCCGCGAATGAACTCGCGCCAGCCCAGCACCTGGCGGATGAAGCCTTCCACGCTGGCCAGTGGCGCACGGCCGGCGCGGTACGCGGCCTCGGCGGCTTCGACCACTTCGCGCGGGTCGAGCAGGTGCAGGTTCAGGCTGGTGGACAGCAGTGAATGCCAGCCGAAGGGGGTGGCGGCCCACATCGCGTCCTGGTGGTCGCCGAAGTTCGGCAGGCGCGCGTCGATGAAGGTGCGGAGCGCCAGCAGCGACTGCGCGCGCGACACCGGCCAGGCGAAGTGCGCCAGCGTGCCAGGGTGCGCAGCGAAGCGCTGCTCGACCTCGGCCATCACCTCTTTGGTGGTGGCGTCGGGCGGGAACGATTCATGGGGTGGGATCAACCCCGGCCCGGCCTTCGGGTAGGGTTTGCGGTTGTCGCCGTCGTAGTTCCACGCGCCGCCTTCGGGCTCGCCCGCGTCGTCGAGCAACACACGGTGCGTGCGCCGCATCTCGCGGTAGAAGAACTCCATGCGCAACTTCCGCCCGTAGCGCTGCGACCAGCGCGTGAACTCGGCGCGCGAACACATGAAGTGCGTGTCGTCGATGACACGCAGCAGCGTGGACGCAGCGGCGCAAGCCTGCGCAATGTCTTGCGCCAGGCGCCACTCGCCGGGCTCGGCCACGCGAAGCACGGCGGGCTGGATCGCGGCGAGCTGGTTCCGCAACCGCGAGGCCAGCAGCGGCTCGGCGCTGTCGCCGAGTGCGATGTAGTGCACCGTGAAGCCGCGCGCGCGAAGCTCGTCGCGGAAGTGCCGCATCGCCGACAGGAACAGCGCGATGCGCGCCTTGTGGCTCCACACGTGCGTGGCCTCGCCGGGCGCTTCGATCATCAACACCGCGTCGGTGCGCGCATCGATACCAGCAAGTGCCGGGTTGGCGTGGCTGAGCTGGTCACCCAGCACCAGCACGATCGTGTTCGTCGCGCCGTTTGCGCTGCTGCGCTGGGCCGTCATCGAGCTTGGGTGCGGCAGCGGTCGGAGCAGTACTTCACGTCATCCCAGTTCTTGGCCCACGCGCGACGCCAGGTCATGGTGCGGCCGCACTGCACGCACGGCTTGCTCGGCAGCCCGGCCTTGTTGCCCCGAAAGCCGGGCACGGCACGCGTCAGCCGGCTTTCTTGGCCCACGCGCTGCACCAGCCCTTGGTGGCCACCTGCTTGCCGGCGAACAGCGGGCAGTTGCCCGCCGCATCAGTCGGCTTGCCCTGGAACAGGGCGCAGTTGCCGCACTGTTGCGCGTTGTCGTGCTTGGCGTACTTCTTCGCATCGACCTTGGTCGTGTCGGCCGCGTAGCCGAGTGCCACGGCCTGCGGGTCTTTCTCGTCAAGCTTGTCCTGTGCCATGGCTTGGTTGGCAGCTGCGAGCGCGGCGCCGGTGGAGGCGATGGTCATCATGAATTGGCGGCGGCTGGTGGTCATGGCGTGTCTCGAGGTCGGTTGAGGGAAGCGACGTTTGCCGCAGGACTGACGTAACGACTATAACGAATGGTCCGAAATCAAGCGAAATGGTCAGGCTTTGTCGCGAGACTGCTGAGCGCTGGCCGAGAAAAAGAGTCAAATACGGGTCAATGTCTTCGCAATCTTCGTTCAATTCGGCTGGCCCTGCCGCCCCGTACGGCGTGGGCTGCCGCAGTGGCGCAGCAGCCCGCATGGCCGGCATTCCAGTGGCCACGCTGCGGGTCTGGGAGCGGCGCTACGAGGTTGTCGGCCCGGCGCGCGCCGCCTCCGGTCAGCGGCTGTACTCGCCACTCGACGTGGAGCGGCTGGTGCTGATCAAGCAACTCGTCGACATGGGCCATGCCATCGGCACGGTTGCCCGCGAATCGCTGCAGGCGCTGCGTACGCTTGCGGCGGTGCGTGGCGGGCGGGGCGTCGATGTGCCTCCTTCTGCGGCACGCGCCGCGACCTCGTCGCTGGTGGTGGTGGGCCGCAGCCTGGCGCGGCGACTTGCGGAGGGCAACGGGCGGCGCGCGATGGCGTGGGCGGGCGCGCATGTCGTGGCCACTTTCGGTGACCTGCCGCAGGCGCTCGCGGTATTGAACGGCAGCACGGCGGGCGGCCGAGCCGGGACGCTGCCGCCTGCGGCCGACGTGCTGCTGGTCCAGCTGGCGTCGCTGCAGCCCGATGCGGCCGAGCAGGTGCTGCAACTGGCCGATGGCTGGCCCGCCGGCTCGCAGGTGCCCCGAATGGCGGTGGTCTACGGGTTTGCCGCCGAGCCGGTGTTGCAGCGCCTGCGCGATGCCGGCGTCGAGTTGTTTCGTGCACCGTTGGCAGCCCACGACCTGCATGAGCTGCTGGCCCCGTCCGGTCATGCGTCAGGCGCGCCCTCTGCTGCGCCGCTGCTGCGCTCACCCGCGCCACCACACCGTTTCGACGACGAAGCATTGGCGCACTTCGCCGCAGCGTCGTCCACCGTGGCGTGCGAATGCCCGCGCCATGTGGCCGAACTCGTGATGCAGTTGTCGGCGTTCGAGGCCTACAGCACCGACTGCACGAGCCGCAGCCCGGCCGACGCGCAACTTCATGCCTATCTGGCCGACGTGGCCGGCTCGGCGCGTGCGCTGTTCGAGCAGGCGCTGGAGCGCATCGCGGTGGCGGAAGGGCTGGCAATGCCGCACGCCCGGGGCACAACCAGCTGACGCGTTATCACTTCGGCGCGCAAACTCAAACACGTACCCCTTCACGCATACTTCAACTCCCCTGTCTTCCCCCGGAACACACGGTAAGAAAACACCGTGTACGCGGCGATGGCGGGCACTGAGATGCAGGTGCCGAAGAGGATCACCTTCAGCGCCTCGGGGCTGCTGGCGGCTTGCCATATGGTGAGTTTGTCGATCACGACGAACGGGTAGATGCTGTACGCCAGGCCCAGGAAGCCGAGCACGAACACCATGATGAGAAGCACGAACGGCACCCAGCATTCGGCACCGCGCACCGCTTGCGAGTTGAGCAGCGCGCGCACCGCGAGCAGCGCCACGCCGGTCATCAGCGGGATGGCCATCAGCGCGATGATCTCGGGCAGCGCGAACCAGCGCTCACGCACCGTGGCGCTGACCCACGGCGTGGCCATCGAAATCAGCACCATGCCCACCACCATCGGCCCCCAGGCGACCTTGGCCCAGCCGATGGCGCGCTCCTGCAACTCGCCCTCGGTCTTCATCACGAGCCAGGTCGCGCCCATCAGCGCATAGGCCATCGGCAGCGCGACGGCAATTGCCGCAGCGAACACCGGGTAGTTCCAGCCTTCGCCGAAGCCGCTGATGTAGCGCCCGAGCATCCACCCCTGCGAGACCGACGCGAGCACCGAGCCGGCGAAGAAGAGCCGGTCCCACATGGTCTTGTGCGTGTCTTTCGCCTTGACGCGGAAGTCGAATGCCACGCCGCGCAAGGTCAGGCCGACGAGCATCAGCGTGACCGGCAGGTACAGCTCCCCGAGCACCACGCCGTGCGCCTTCGGGAAGGCCACGAGCAGGATGCCCACGCCGAGCACGAGCCATGTTTCATTCGCGTCCCAGAACGGGCCGATGGAGGCGACCATCACGTCTTTCTCGGCCGGTGTTGCGCGGTGCATTAGCATGCCCACGCCGAGGTCGTAGCCGTCGCTCACGACGTAGATCAGCATCGAGACGCCCATCAACGCCATGAAGATGACGGGCAGCATGCTGTCGAAGCTCATGACGCTCATGCAGCATTCCCAGCAGGCATCACCGGCGACGTGCTGGCGCCCACTGGCGTGCCCGCGCGCTCGGCCGCTTCGACGGCGAGCACCTCTTCGGGCTTCTCGGCCATGTACTTCAGCACGCTCACGTAGGCCGCGATCAGCGCGAGGTACAGCGTGACATAGAGCGCCAGCGTCGCGCCGATCATTGCCGACGGGGTTTGCGTCACGACATCGGCCGTGCGGATGAGCCCGTACACGATGAACGGCTGGCGGCCGATCTCGGTCACATACCAACCCGCCACCGTGGCCACCCAACCCGAGAACGTCATGCCCGCGAACAGCCACAGCAGCGCACGCGGCAGGGCGGCTGGGCGCCAACCGGCGCGGCGGTACAGCCACCAGCCTGCCCAACTGGTGGCGAGCATCAACATCCCCACGCCGACCATGATGCGAAACGCGAAGAAGATCGGCAGCGGCGGTGGGTGCCTGCCCTCGAACTCGTTCATGCCCTTGATCTCGCCGTCGATGTCGTGGGTGAGGATGAGGCTGGCGAGCCTCGGCACCTTCACCTCGAAGTGGTTCATGCGCTGCGCGTTGTCGGGAATGGCGAACAGCAGCAACGGTGCGCTGCGCTCGGTTTCCCACACGCCTTCCATCGCGGCGACCTTCTGCGGCTGGTGCTCGAGGGTGTTCAGCCCATGTGCATCGCCGGCGATGATCTGCAGCGGGATCGCGAACGCCGCGAGCGTCAAGCCCACGCGCAGCACCCTCGGTGCAGACCGCTGCGCCACGCCACGCAGCACCTGCCATGCGCTCAGGCCGGACAAAAGGAAGGCGCAGGTCAGCGCTGACGCGAGCAGCACGTGCGTGAAGCGGTACGGGAACGACGGGTTGAAAATCACCTCGACCCAGCTCTTCACGTGGTACGTGCCGGCGATCACTTCATAGCCCGCAGGCGTCTGCATCCACGAGTTCAGCGCGATGATCCAAAACGCCGACAGCGTGGTGCCGAAGGCGACGAAGAACGACGCCGTCAGGTGCACCCGTTCACTCACCCGGCCATGGCCGAACAGCATGATGCCGAGGAAGCCGGCCTCAAGGAAGAACGCGGTCAGCACCTCGTAGCCGAGCAGCGGCCCGGCGATGTTGCCCACGCGCTCCATGAAGCCCGGCCAGTTGGTGCCGAACTGGAAGCTCATGGTGATGCCGCTGACCACGCCGAGCGCGAAGGTCAACGCGAACACCTTGGTCCAGAAGCGATAGGCGTCGAGCCAGCCCTGGGCGGCGGCCTGGTCGGCACCCGTGCGCGCCTTGAGCCAGCGCAGGCGGAAGAACAGCAACAACCAGCCGAGCGCGATGCTGATCGTCGGGAACAAGATATGGAACGTAATGTTCGCCGCGAACTGCATGCGTGAGAGGATCAAGGCATCCATGTCGTTCCTTTTCGGTCGCTCGGCCCCGATGTCCCCTCGCGCTGCGCGATGACAGGTTCAGCGAATCGCACTGATGCCTTGCAGGGCTTTCACCGCCCCCGCACCGACCGACGCGCCGAAGCGCTTGGCCAGGCGCTCAGCCACATTCTCCTTCGGCGTGTAGTCGATGACTTCTTCGGCCTTGATGACCTCGCGCGCCACGTAGTCAAGGCTTCCGAGGTGGTCGATCAGGCCGTTCTCCAGCGCCTGCTGGCCGTTCCAGAACAGGCCGCTGAACGTGTCGCCGGTTTCCTTCAGGCGCTTGCCGCGGCCGTCCCTCACGACCGCAATGAACTGCTGGTGGATCTGGTCGATGGTGGTTTGCAGGTACGCGCGCTGCTTCGGTGGCAGCGGCGAAAACGGGTCGCCGATGCCCTTGTTCTCGCCGGCCGTGATGAGACGGCGTTCGATGCCCAGCTTCTCCATCGCGCCGACGGCGCCGAAGCTGTCCATCAGCACGCCGATGGAGCCCACCACGCTGGCCTTGTCGGCATAGATTTCGTCGGCGGCCACGGCAATGTAGTACGCGCCGGAGGCGCAGGTCTCTTCGACGACCGCGTAGACCTTCTTCTTGTGCAAGGTCTTCAGTCGGCGGATCTCGTCGTTGATCAGGCCGCTTTGCACCGGGCTGCCGCCGGGTGAGTTGAAGCGAAGCACCACGGCCAGTGCGCCGGCGTCTTCGAACGCGGACTTCAGGCCCGGGAACAGGTTCTCGGCGCTGGCTTCGGCCCCGGCAGCGATCTCGCCGCGCACCTCGATCAGCGCGGTGTGCGGGCCGGCCGGAACGTTGCCGTGGCCGCGCGAGGCGACCAGCGACCATGCGATCAGGCCGAACACGAGCAGCCACGCCAGGCGGAAGGACACCCGCCAGCGCCGCTCGGTGCGGCGGTCGCGAAGGTAGTCGCGGGCGAAGGTCTGAGCCACGCCGTCCCAGGCGCTGGTGCCGGGGCTGGAGCTCGCACCGGCGGTCGATGTGGTTTGGGGCAAGGCGCTTGGAGCGGCGCCCGGCGTGTCATCGGAAATGGTCATGGGCGCCTTGTCGCCCGCACCGGTAACGTCAGTCGGCGAAGGCAGGTTGGGTGTCCCGGGAAGGATACCAATACACCTGACCGTCGCGCTCGAAGGTCTCTATCGCGGTGAGCTTGCCGCGCCCGCAGGGGCCGCCGGCGCAGCGCCCGGTGTGCGGCTCGTACGCTGCGCCGTGGCTCGCGCAGATGATGTATTCCTTGCCGGTGTCGAGGAAGACGCCGGGCTGCCAGTCCATCTCGGTGGGCACGTGCAGGCAGCGGTTCAGGTACGCCACAACCTTGCCGTCGAAACGCAGCGCAAAGGCGCGCGCCGGTTGCCGGTACTGCAGCACGTCGAACGCGTGCGCCGTGCCACGCTCGGCCAGGTCGACTGACGCGCACAGCAGCAGCGCGCTGGCCGGGTCGGGGCGCTCGGCGCCGTCACGCATGGTGCTGCAACCAGTCGCTCAGTTCCGCCGTGGAGTGCGCCACATGAAGCGGCGCGTACACGTGGAACTCGCTCGGCTCGTGCGCGCCGTAGCTGACGCCCACGCTCGCCGCGCCGGCGTTGGCGGCAAGCAGCAGGTCGTGCGTGGTGTCGCCGATCATCAGGGTGCGGGCGGGGTCGGTATCGAGATGGTCCATCAACTCGCGCAGCATGCGCGGGTCGGGCTTCGATGCGGTCTCGTCCGCCGTGCGGCTGGCATCGAACAGGCCGCGCAGCACCGACGTACCGAGCGCGTCGTCGAGCCCGCGGCGCGACTTGCCCGTGGCCACGGCCAGCAGGTGCCCGCGAGACTTCAGTGCGTTCAGCATCGTCAGCGTACCGTCGAAGAACGCGATCTCGTGCTGGCGCGCCGTGTAGTGGTGGCGGTAGCGCGCGGCCAGCTCGGTGTAGCGCTCGCGCGGCAAGGTGGGTGCGGCGTGTTGCAAGGCCTCGGCCAGGCCCATGCCGATGACGTAGCTCGCGTCGCGGTCGGTCGGCACCGCCACGCCCACGTCGGCACACGCGGCCTGGAGGCAGCGCGTGATCAGCGCGGTGGAGTCGTAGAGCGTGCCGTCCCAGTCGAAGACGATCAGGTCGAAGCGGCGGGCGGTGGTCATGGGAGATGCGGCAAGAAAAAGGTGTCAAGCCAGAAGTGTCAAGCGGGAAGTGTCATGGCCGGGCGGTGGCGAGCGCATGGATCAAGGCCTCACATTCTGCGGGCAGTGGCGCGCAAAGCGTGATCACCTCGCCGGTCGCGGGGTGGGCAAAGCGCAGCTGCTTCGCGTGCAGGAACATGCGGTCGAAGCGTGCGCCGGCCACGGCCGCGCCCTTGGCCAGCGCCTTGTTGAGCGCGAAGTCGCCGTACTTCTGGTCGCCCGCGATCGGGTGGCCTTCGTGCGTGAGGTGCACGCGGATCTGGTGCGTGCGGCCGGTCTTGATGGTCACGTCGAGCAGTGTGAAGCCATCGAACTTCTGAGCGACTTTGACGAGCGTGATCGAGCGGCGCCCCGCTTCGTGGTCGTCGCCCACCACGTGCACCCGACGCTCGCCCTCGGCCGACAGCACCTTGTTCAGCGCCCGGTCGATCACCTTCTTGCCCGCCGGCCACGCGCCGATCACCAGCGCGGCGTAGGTCTTGCCGATGACCTTCTCGCCGCTGTGCACGCGCAGCTGGTCTTGCAATGCGACAAGCGCAGAGCGGCGCTTGGCGATCAGCAACAGGCCCGATGTCTCCTTGTCGAGCCGGTGCACCAGTTCCAGGAACTTGGCTGTCGGCCGTGCGCGGCGCAGCTGCTCGATCACGCCGAAGCTCACGCCGCTGCCGCCATGCACCGCTACGCCCGCGGGCTTGTCGATGGCCATCAGGTGCTCGTCTTCGAACACCACCGTGAATTCGCGCGGTGGCGCCGGCGGTACCTCGCTTCGGTCGGCCACGCGCACTGGCGGAATGCGCACCTCGTCGCCCAGTGCCAGCCGCGTGTCGGCGGCCGCTCGGCCCTTGTTCACGCGCACTTCGCCGGAGCGGATGACGCGGTAGACGTGCGTCTTGGGCACGCCCTTGAGCAGCTTGACGAGGAAGTTGTCGAGCCGCTGGCCTTCCGAGCCCTCGTCGATGACAACCCGGTGCACTGCCGGCGGCTGCGGGGCCGATGCCGCTGCCGGTGCCGGAACCACGGGCTTGTTCCGAGGCGGAGCCGGTGGTTTGGCCCCTATAATGCGTTGCACCACGTAGCCGCCGTAAGTGATTGATTCTTCAGAGTTTAGTCTCAGGATCAACGCATCGAAGGCAGTTCGTGGCGGCCGGGTTTGCGCCCGGCCACATGGTGATGCAACACCTCGATGCCCGCAGCGGGCGCCGTCCCCAAGTGACGCAGCAGCCGCGAGCCCGGGGTGGCAGAGCAAACAAAGACAGAGCCCATTCAAAAGGTTTCCCGGGCAGGAGACCGAAGCACGCTGCCAAAACCAGGCAACTGGGCCGGAAACGGCCCGCAGCGCCCGCCTCGAAGCTTCTGCCCGCGTCCAGTGACCCCATGCGGATGTTGACGCCAGCCCCCGAACCACTGCGCCCCGTGCGCCCGCTGCCCAGGCCACCCGCCTGCGGGCCAGCGTGCGCCCCACGCGCAGCCCGGAGGCGTCGCGCCCTCGCCGAACATGCCTTGCCCTCGCGGCAGGCGTGCCGGCATTACCCCGCACTCGCCACTGCCACGCACGCGCCAACGCTGCCTGAACCACCGGTCATCTGACCGCTCCGATTCATCCGCAGTCCAGGGCGACACCCTTCGGTCCTCTTTCCCGTTTCTCGTGCATCGAATCGTCGCCTGCCGGCCCTTGCTGGCGGTGACTGTGGGTGATGCGCAGCGTACAGCCGCTGCGCCGGAAGGAGTGCACGAATGAAACGCATGCTGATCAACGCGACTCAGCCCGAAGAGCGCCGCCTGGCCATCGTCGATGGCCAGAAGCTGATGGACTTCGAGACCGAAATCGAAGGCCGCGAGCAACGCAAGGGCAACATCTACAAGGCCGTGGTGACACGCGTCGAGCCCTCGCTCGAGGCCTGCTTCATCGACTACGGCGAGGACCGCCACGGCTTCCTTCCGTTCAAGGAAATCTCGAAGAACTACTTCCGCGAAGGCGCCAGCGTTCGCGATGCGCGCATTCAAGACGTCATCAGCAACGGTCAGGAGTTGCTGGTCCAGGTCGAGAAGGAAGAGCGCGGCAACAAGGGCGCGGCGCTGACCACCTTCGTGAGCCTCGCCGGCCGCTACCTGGTGCTGATGCCGAACAACCCGCGCGGCGGTGGTGTGAGCCGTCGCATCGAGGGTGAAGACCGCGAAGAGCTGAAGGAAAACCTCGACCAGCTCGAGTACCCTAAGGGCATGAGCCTGATCGCGCGCACGGCAGGCATCGGCCGCACCGCGCCCGAGCTGCAATGGGACTTGAACTACATGCTCAAGCTCTGGAGCGCCATCGACGGCGCGTCCAAGGCCGGCAAGGGCGCGTTCCTGATCTACCAGGAATCGAGCCTGGTGATCCGCGCGATCCGCGACTATTTCACCGCCGATGTCGGCGAGATCCTGATCGACACCGACGACATCTACGACCAGGCCCAGCAGTTCATGGCGCACGTGATGCCGGAGACGGCGCACAAGGTCAAGCGCTACCGCGACGATGCGCCGCTTTTCAGCCGCTTCCAGATCGAACACCAGATCGAAACTGCGTTCTCGCGCACCGTGAACCTGCCTTCGGGCGGCGCGATCGTGATCGACCACACCGAAGCACTCGTGTCGGTCGACGTGAACTCGGCGCGCAGCACGCGCGGCTCCGACATCGAAGAAACCGCGACTCGCACCAACCTCGAAGCCGCCGACGAGATCGCGCGCCAGATGCGGCTGCGTGACCTGGGCGGCCTGATCGTCGTCGACTTCATCGACATGGAAGAGTCGAAGAACCGCCGCGAGGTCGAGACCCGTTTGCGCGACGCCCTGCGGCAAGACCGAGCGCGCGTTCAGTTCAGCTCGATCAGCAAGTTCGGCCTGTTGGAGTTGAGCCGCCAGCGCCTGCGCCCGGCGCTCAGCGAAGGCTCGCACATCACGTGCCCGCGTTGCAACGGCACCGGCCACATCCGCGACACCGAATCGAGCGCGTTGCAAATCCTGCGCATGGTTCAGGAAGAGTCGATGAAGGACAACACCGCCGCCGTGCACGTGCAGGTGCCGGTCGAAGTGACCTCGTTCCTGCTGAACGAGAAGCGCACCGAGATCACGAAGATCGAGCTGAAGCAGCGCGTCACCGTGTTGCTGCTGCCGAACAAGAACCTCGACACGCCGAACTACCGTCTGGAGCGCCTGCGCCACGACGACCCGCGCCTCGAGAACCTGCAAGCCAGCTACACAATGATCGACGAGGCCGACGAAGACGTGACCGTGACCCGTCGCGAGAAGACCAAAGCCAAGCAGGAACCGGTCATCAAGGGCATCCTCCCCGAGACGCCTGCCCCTGTTGCGGCGCCCAAGCCTGCGCCGGTGGCCGTGGCAGCGCCTGAGCCGGCTCCGGTGACAGCACCGGCCCCCGCTCCGGCCGCGGCGCCCGCAGGCGGCGGCTTCTTCGGTTGGGTCAAGAACCTGTTCGGCTCGTCGCCCCTACCGACCCGTGCCGAGCAGCCCGTCGTGGTGGTGGCGGCGGCTGCGGCAGCCAAAGCGAATGAAGGGCGCGGCGAACGCAGTGACCGTGGCGAGCGCGGTGGCCGTGGCGGCCGCGGTGGCCGTGACGGTGGCAGGGATGGCGCAAGAGATGCCGCAAGAGATGGCGCAGGCGGCCGCGACGGCGGCAAGCGCGAAGGCCGTGGCGATGGACGCGGTGAAGGCCGTGGCCGACGCAACGAACGGGGCGAGCGCCCCGCTGGCGAAGAAGGCGCGCGGACCGAGAGCGCCGACGCCGTGCGCTCGGACGAGCGTGGCGGCCGCGGTGGCAATCGTGAAGAACGCCGGCCCGAAGGCCGAGGCGAGCCGCGCGGTGAAGGCCGTGGTGAATCGCGAGGCGAGCCGCGTGGTGATGGCCGCCGTGGTTCGCGGCCAGAGCGCGAAGCGCGCCCGGCAACGCCGGTCGCCGAAGGCACAACCGACGAGGCCGTCGTCGCGCAGCCGTTCGTCGACACGCTGCCCGGCGCCGATGCACCGGAAGCGCTCGATGCCAATGGCGAGCGCCAACCTGGCCGTCGCCGCAACCGCCGTGGTGGCCGGGGTGGGCGCGACCGTGACGAGGCAGTGGCCGCGACGGACAGCGCAAGCACGCCCGAGACCGCAGGTGCATCGGATGCCGGCGTCAATTTGCAGGCACAGGCCGGCGCAACCGACGCGGGCACTTCGGACCAGGCGGCTGTTGCCGGAGATGCAGGCAACGATGCAGGCACCGCAGGCCCGGACGGCACCCCGCGCGGCGAAGCCGGCGAAGGGCGTCGCCGTGGCCGCGGGCGTGACCGGCAGCGCCGCGACCGCACCGATGAAGGTCAGGCCGAGCCGGCTACGCATGGGGAGGCGCACGACCTGACAGCGGCAGCCGATGGCGCGGCCATGGCAGTGTCGTCGGATGGGCAGCCGACTGCCGCCGTCTACACCGAGCCGGCCGCACCCGTTGCGCAAGTTGAACCCGTGCACGCGAGCCGTCACGCCAGCATCGACCCGGTCGTCGGGGCAGAGCGTGACATGCCTGCGACTCGCCATGCGGCCATCGACGCGGTGGCGGGTGCGCAACGTGAAGCACCGCCGGCCACGCGTCACGCGGCCATCGATCCGATCGTCGGCGCCGAGCGGGCCGCACCGGCCGCGCGCCATGCGGCGATCGACCCGGTGGTGGGCGCGCAACGAGAGGCGCCGCCCACACCCGCAACTGCACATGCAACTGCACCTGCACCTGCACCTGTCGCATCAACCTTCGAGCTGCCACTTGCGTCGCTCCAATCGGTGGCCAAATCGGCCGGCCTGCAGTGGGTGAACTCGGACGCCGACAAGATCCGTGCAGTGCAGGCCACGATGGCGGCCGAGCCGGCCGCCGTGCGTGTGCCGCGTGAGCGCAAGCCTGCTGTGACCGTGGACGACGGGCCGCTGGTGCTGGTCGAGACCCGCAAGGACCTGTCTCAGTTCAAGCTGCCGTTCGAGACGGCCGAGGGTTCGCAGCCCCAGGCTTGACGCGTCCCGCGTCAGCCGATCACGCCGCCGTGGCTTCGCGCCCGGCGGCGTTTTTCGTGGATTCGCCGAGTCAGGGCAGGCGTTCCAGCGCGCGCTGGTAGGCCGGCAGGTGCATCAGATCGTCCCAGGTGAATGGCGCGCTCTGCGGCAACAGGTCGATGCGGCGGGCTTCGCTGTCGGGGTCGCTTTGCCAATGGCCAGCGCGCTCTGCGGCATGCAGGCCGTCGAGCAGTTCGTCGACCGCCTGCCCGCCGTCGGCCGACTGGTTGCACAGCAGCACCATGTCGCAGCCCGCGTTCAGTGCGACCGCTGCGGCCTCGGTGTATGTCACCGCTGCGCCGTTGATGCGGCGCGCACCTTCCATGCTCAGGTCGTCGCTGAACACGGCGCCGGTGAAACCGAGTTGCAGTCGCAGGATGTCTTTCAGCCAGCGCGGCGAAAAGCCCGCCGGCATGCTGTCGACCTTCGGGTAGATCACGTGCGCCGGCATCACGCTGGTGAGGCTGGTGCTGAGCCACTCGTAGGGCTTGGCATCGTCGGCGAGGATGGCCTTCAGAGTGCGCTTGTCGATGGGCACATCGACATGGCTGTCGGCCTTGACGAAGCCGTGGCCCGGGTAGTGCTTGCCGCAGTTGTGCATACCCGCCGCGAGCAGGCCGTGCATCAGGCTCTTGGCGAGCAGCGTCGCGACGCGCGCATCGCGGTGGAACGCGCGGTCGCCAATGACCGAGCTGGCACCGAAGTCGAGGTCGAGAACCGGTGTGAACGACAGGTCGACGCCGCAGGCGCGCAACTCGGCGCCGAGCACATAGCCGGTGGCGGTGGCGGCATCGGTGGCGGTCAGCGCGCCATCGCCAGTGCCGCGCTTGCCGTCGCTCATCCACATCTCGCCGAGCGCGCGCATTGGGGGCAGGTGGGTGAACCCGTCGGTGCGAAAGCGCTGTACGCGGCCGCCTTCGTGGTCGACGCAAATCAGCAGGTCAGGGCGGATCGACTTGATCGCACTCGTCAACTCGACAAGTTGTTGCCGGTCGACCCAGTTGCGCGCGAAAAGAATCAGCCCGCCGGTCAGCGGGTGTTCGATGCGGCGGCGGTCGTCGGCGTTTAGCGTGGTGCCGGCGATGTCGAGCACGATGGGTGAGTGGGTGGTCATGGTGGGGTGTGGGTCGTCGGTGGTTCGTTGGCGTGTTCAACCACGACGAAGCTCGCCGCGTAGTCGGTCTCGTCGGTGATGCTGACATGCGCACGCAGGCCGCGCGCCTCGAACCACGCGGCCAGCGCGCCATGCAGGCGCACCTGCGGCTTGCCACTGGGCGCCTTGACGATCTCGCAGTCGCGCCACGTCATCGGCATGCGCATTCCCAGGCCGATGGCCTTGGAGAACGCTTCCTTGGCCGAGAAGCGCGTGGCGAGGTAGCTGATGCCGCGCGCCTCGACCCTGGCGCGGCGCGCCCGGAACACCGTGATCTCGTGCGGCCCGAGCACGCGCTCGGCGAAGCGTTCACCGCGCCGCTCCAGCGTGGCGCTGATGCGCCGAACATCGCAGATGTCGGCTCCGATACCGTAGATCATGCGGTGCCTGTCACGCCGCCTGCTGGATGCAGTGCAGGTAGGCGCGCACGGTTTGTGTGTAGCCCAGCTCCAGCGCGTCGGCGATCAGCGCGTGGCCGATCGACACCTCCTCGATACCGGGCACGGCCCGCAGGAAGTCGGCGAGGTTGTCGCGGTTCAGGTCGTGGCCGGCGTTCAGGCCGAGGCCTGCGGCCTGCGCGGCGCGCGCGGTGGCAGTGAACCCTGCCAGCACCACGGCCGCATCGGCGCCGCCATGCGCGTGCGCATAGCGTTCGGTGTACAGCTCGACGCGGTCTGCGCCGAGCGCGCGTGCGGCGGCCATCGCCTCGGGCAGCGGGTCCATGAAGAGGCTCACGCGCACGCCCATGGCCTGCGCCTCGGCGACGAGCGGGGCGAGCGTGGCGGCGTCTTGCGGCAACTGCCAGCCGTGGTCGGACGTGGCCTGCCCCACGCTGTCGGGCACGAAGGTGACTTGCTGCGGTGGCCGGCCGCGCGCAGCGAGTTCGCGCAGCAGCGGCATCAGGTTGTGCAGCGGGTTGCCCTCGATGTTGTATTCGGCCTGCGGCCACGCCGTCAGCAGGTTGGAAAGATCGAACACATCGTGGGTGCGGATGTGGCGCTCATCGGGCCGCGGGTGCACCGTGATGCCGTGTGCGCCGGCGTCGAGCGCCAGGGTGGCCGCGCGCACGACGCTCGGAATGCCGAGCGCGCGCGTGTTGCGCAGCAGCGCCACCTTGTTGACGTTCACCGAGAGGGCCGTGCGGCGGGTGGAAGGCATGCCGGTCGTGAGCATCGGGTTCATGGGTTGCGATTTTGCGTCAAGCGCGGAATGCGGTTTCGGGCCGTTCGGCCGCATCGTTCAGCCGCGCTGTTCAGCCGCGATATTCAGCTGCACTACGCGATGCCGCGCACACCGGCCATCACCTGCCGCGTGCGCAAGACCGAGTTGCCCAGGTGGTGTTGAATCATGCCGCGCAGCAGCCCCTTCAGCTCGGCCGCGCCGGGCGCGCACGCCTGCTGCAGCGCAGGGATGCTGCCGTGTTCGAGCGCGGCCTGCAGGCCGATGAGCAACGCGCCGGTCACGTCGCCCTCGCCGGCGCGAGCCGCGCCCACGCCGGCCTCAGGCAGCAGCGTATAGCGCTGTGCCGCGCTCACGGACTGTTGCGTCAGCGTTTGCACGCTGAGGTCGGGCAGCACACCGATCTCGCGCAGCAGCGTGAGCTCGAAGGCGCGCAGCGCGGCTTGCGAGGCAGCGTCGTTGCTGGCCAGCGCCGGCAGGGTTTGCGCATAGGCATCGAACAGCGCGGCGTGCGGGTCATGGCGCGCCAGCAGCTTCATCATCAGCTCGTTGACGTAGAAGCCGCTGAAGAGCGCTGCGCCGGTCAGCATGGCCGCACCGCCCGCCCACTCGGCGCCGCGCAGCGTTTGCACTTCGCTCGCACCTTCGTCGTTCGACACGCGCCCGAGCGTGGCATGGATGCGCTGGAACGGCAGCAGCACCGCCCGCAACTGCGAATACGGCCGCTTCGCCCCCTTGGCCACGACCGCGAGCCGCCCGTGCTCGCGCGTGAGCAGGTCGAGGATCAGGCTGGACTCGCTCCATGCGTAGCTGTGCAGAACGTAGGCCTGGAGAGGCGCCCGCAGGCTGCGGGTGGCGCTGGGCTTGGCCGCCACGCGGGTCAAGTTACTCGTAGCCGTAGGAACGCAGGTGAGCGTCGTCGTCGGCCCAGCCGGAGCGCACCTTGACCCACAGTTCCAGGAACACCTTGGCGTCAATCAGCTTCTCGAGTTCCTGGCGCGCTTCGGAGCCGATGCGCTTCAGGCGCTCGCCGCCACTGCCAATGACGATGCCCTTGTGCGAGTCGCGCTCGACGACGATGCTGGCCGAGATGCGGCGAAGGTTGCGTTCTTCCTCGAACTTGTCGATGACCACGGTGGAGGTGTAGGGCAGCTCGTCGCCGGTCAGCCGGAACAGCTTCTCGCGGATGATTTCGCTTGCGAGGAAGCGGTCGGTGCGGTCGGTCAGCGCGTCTTCTTCGTAGAGCCAGGGTTGCTCGGGCACGTAGGGTTTGACGATGCCGAGCAGGCGCTGAACATCGGCGTCCTTGCGTGCGGTGAGCGGCACGAACTCGGCGAACGCGTGGTGCTTCTGCATGCCTTGGAGCCACGGCGCGAGGTCGGAGCGGCGGTGCACTTCGTCGAGCTTGTTGGCGACCAGGAACACCGGCTTGGCGTACTCGCCGGTCGGCATGAGCGCCAGCACCTTCGCATCGTCCTGGCTGAAGCGGCCGGCCTCGACGACGAACAGCACCACGTCAACATCGGCCAACGCGCCTTGCACGGTGCGGTTCAGCGTGCGGTTCAGCGGCGCGCTGTGCTGCGTCTGGAAGCCGGGCGTGTCGACGAACACGAACTGCGTTTCATCGACCGTGCGAATGCCGGTGATGCGGTGGCGCGTGGTCTGCGCCTTGGCCGAGGTGATACTCACCTTTTGCCCGACCAGCGCGTTCAGCAAGGTCGACTTGCCTACGTTGGGGCGGCCCACGATGGCGATCAGGCCGCAGTGTTGCGGCACCCGGGGTGCGCCAGGTGAAGCGTCTGCGGGGTTGCCTGCGGCGCCCTGCGGGGTGGTGTCGGTGTCCGTCATGCGGGTTCAGTTTCGCAGCGTGCCGCCGGGGTTGTCGCTGGCGGTCAGCGCGTCCAGCATGCGGCGGGCGGCTTCCTGCTCGGCAACGCGACGCGAGCGGCCTTCGCCACGTTCGGTGAGGCTGAGCGCGGGCACCACGCATTCCACCTCGAAGGTCTGCGCATGGGCCTGCCCACGCGTGGCGCTGATGCGGTAGGTGGGCACCGGCAGGCGGCGCGCCTGAAGCCACTCTTGCAGCTCGGTCTTGGCGTCTTTGCTCCAACTGGCCACGTCGGTGGTTTGGATGACCTCGCCAAACAGGCCGCTCACCAGCGCGCGGGCGGCGTCGAACCCGCCATCGAGGAAGGTTGCACCGATCAGCGCCTCGAGCGCGTCGGCGAGGATGGAGGCGCGCTGCGCCCCCCCGCCGCGTGCCTCGCCATCGCCGAGGCGCAGCACCTCGGGCAGGCCGAGCTGCAGTGCCACGCGGTGCAGGCTGTCTTCGCGAACCAGGTGGGCGCGCACGCGGGTGAGGTCACCTTCGTCGGAGCCGGCGAATCGTTCGAATAGCAGGCCCGAGACAGTCAGGCTCAGCACCGCATCGCCGAGGAATTCGAGCCGCTCGTTGTGGTCGGCGCCGAAGCTGCGGTGCGTCAGCGCGCGGGTCAGCAGATGCTCGTCGGCGAAGTGGTGGCCGATGCGGCGCTGCAGGGCGTCAAGGCGGTTTTCCATGGCGGCATTGTGCGAAGCGGCGGCACGCTACTTCGAGCGGCCTTCGTACTTGATCAGCAGGTAGACCGGCTTCATCAACTCGATCTCCTTGTCGTATGCGAAGGCGATCACGACCTTGTCGTTCTCTTTGGTGATGCTCAGGTCCTTGCCGCCGATCGACTGGATCGAATACTCGATCTGCTTCTGTCTTTCGAAGGCGTTGCGGATCTCGGGCACGGTCGTGGCGCGTTCCTGGGCGATCTTGTTGACCGCCTTCTGGATCGTGAAGTATTCATTCATGGTGGGCAGCACCCGCATGATTACCAGAGCACTGAACCCGACGACGATGGCCCAGAAGAGCAGGCCGAAGAGCGTGACGCCGCGCTGGCGGGCTGCGCATGGGCGCCCGGCAAGATATCGCCTGACCGGATATCGCTCAACGACCATGCTGGATTGCTCCTGTTGCGGCGCCGCGAGAGGCGTTCAATGGAACGCGCCGATGCGCTTCAGGTTGCCGAAGTTCATCCAAACGAAAAACGCCTTGCCAACGATGTTTTCATCGGGAACGAAGCCCCAGAAACGCGAATCTTGCGAGTTGTCGCGGTTGTCGCCCATCATGAAATAGTGGCCGGGCGGCACCTTGCAGGTCACGCCCTCGGCGCTGTAGCGGCAGTTCTCGCGGAACGGGAACGCGATCTTGTCCTCGGCGCCATAGAACGGCAAGCTCTGCGGGTTGAGCAGGATGTGATGTTCCACCGCCCCCAGCTTTTCTGTGAACTCGGGCGAGTAGCGGCGCTGATCTTCGTCGTAGAAGCCCGGCGGCGGCAGTTGAACGAGGGGCGCGGCCGCGCCGTTCAGGTAGAGCTGCTGGTTGCGAAACGACACTTCGTCGCCGGGCACGCCGACCACGCGCTTGATGTAGTCGATGCTGGTGTCCTTGGGGTAGCGGAACACCATCACGTCGCCTCGTTGCGGGTCGTGGTTGGCGAAGATCTTCTTGTTGATCACGGGCAGCCGAACCCCGTAGTGGAACTTGTTGACGAGGATGAGGTCGCCCACGAGCAGTGTCGGGATCATTGATCCGCTCGGGATTTTGAACGGCTCGAACAGGAACGAGCGCAACAGGAACACGACCAGGATCACCGGGAACAGGCCCGCTGTCCAGTCGAGCCACCAGGGCTGCATCAGCAGTGTTTCGCGGGCCTGCGCGGTGTTGACGTCGACCTTGGCGATGCCCTGCTGGGCGAGGCGCGCGCGCCGCTCGCCGTCTTGCCGCTCCAGCTCGGCCGCGGCCGAAGAACGCTTCGGCGCGAAGTAGAACCGCTCGGCCACCCAATAGGCGAAAGTGACCAGCGTCAGGATGAAGAGCAGCAACGAGAAATTGCCGGTCCACTTGCCGAAATACCAGCCACCGAGGAAGAGTAAGAGGGCCCCGTAGAGCGCGCCGGTCAAGGAACCCATCGGTCGTCAGTCTTCCACTTGCAGGATGGCCAGGAACGCTTCCTGAGGCACTTCGACCGAACCGATCTGCTTCATGCGCTTCTTGCCGGCCTTTTGTTTTTCGAGGAGCTTGCGTTTGCGTGAAATGTCGCCTCCGTAGCACTTGGCGATCACGTTCTTGCGCAGGGCTTTAATTGTCTCACGCGCGATGATGTTCGCGCCGATGGCGGCCTGTATGGCCACGTCGTATTGCTGCCTCGAAATCAGCTCCCGCATCTTGGCCACGACCGCGCGGCTGCGGTACATGCTCTGGCTGCGGTGCACGATGATCGACAGCGCGTCGACCTTGTCGCCGTTGAGCAGGATGTCCACCTTCACCACGTCGGCCGCGCGGTTCTCCTTGAACTCGTAGTCCATCGACGCATAGCCGCGCGACACGCTTTTGAGCTTGTCGAAGAAGTCGAGCACGATCTCGGCGAGCGGCATCTCGTAGGTCAGCATCACCTGCCGGCCGTGGTAGGCCATGTTGAGCTGGTTGCCCCGCTTGACGTTGGCCAGCGTCATCACCGGGCCCACGTAGTCTTGCGGCATGTAGAGGTGCACGGTGACGATGGGCTCGCGGATTTCCTTGATGCGGCCGAGGTCGGGCATCTTCGACGGGTTCTCCACACGCAGCACCGTGCCGTCGTTCAGCTCCACTTCGTACACCACGCTCGGCGCCGTGGTGATCAGGTCCTGGTCGAACTCGCGCTCCAGCCGCTCCTGCACGATCTCCATGTGCAGCAGGCCGAGAAAGCCGCAGCGAAAGCCGAAGCCGAGCGCCTGGCTCACCTCGGGTTCGTAGCGCAATGACGAGTCGTTCAGCTTCAACTTCTCGAGCGCGTCGCGCAGCTGGTCGTATTCGCTCGCCTCGGTCGGGTAGAGGCCTGCGAACACCTGTGGCTGGATTTCCTTGAAGCCGGGCAGCGCTTCGGTCGCCGGGCCGAGGTTGTTCGGCAGCTTCTTCTCCAGCGTGATCGTGTCTCCGACCTTCGCGGCCTGCAGCTCCTTGATGCCGGCGATGATGAAGCCCACCTCGCCCGCACTCAGCTTCTCGCGCGACACCGACTTCGGCGTGAACACGCCGAGGCTGTCGGCGTTGTAGACGGCGTCGCTGGCCATCATGCGAAAGCGTTCGCCCTTGTTCAGCACGCCGTCGACCACGCGCACGAGCATCACCACGCCGACGTAGTTGTCGAACCACGAGTCGACGATCATGGCGCGCAGTGGGGCGTCGACATGACCACGCGGCGCGGGCATGCGCGTGATCACGGCCTCGAGGATGTCGTCGATGCCCTCGCCGGTCTTGGCACTGCACGGAATCGCGTGGTCGGCGTCGATGCCGATCACGTCTTCGATCTCCGCCTTGGCGTTCTCGGGGTCGGCGTTCGGCAGGTCCATCTTGTTCAGGACCGGGATCACCTCGACACCGAGGTCGAGCGCGGTGTAGCAGTTGGCAACGGTCTGCGCTTCGACGCCCTGGCTGGCGTCGACGACGAGCAGTGCGCCCTCGCAGGCCGACAGTGACCGGCTCACTTCATAGGAGAAGTCGACGTGCCCCGGCGTGTCGATCAGGTTGAGGTTGTAGACCTTGCCGTCGCGTGCCTTGTATTCGAGCGCGGCGGTCTGCGCCTTGATGGTGATACCGCGCTCGCGTTCGATGTCCATCGAGTCGAGCACCTGTGCTTCCATCTCGCGGTCGCTCAGGCCACCGCAGCGCTGAATCAGGCGGTCAGCGAGCGTGCTCTTGCCGTGGTCGATGTGGGCAATGATCGAGAAATTTCTGATGTGGTCCATGCGTGCTGCGATGTGTTCTGAGTGCGCCTCAACCTGAAGTTACAACGGCGCAGCCGTTGCGTGGGAGGCTCATATCGCGAAGCGATGTGAAGGCCCGAAGGGCCGGGCCGTACACAAAAAAAAGGCACGTCGAACGAATGACGCGCCTTCCAACAAAATGTTTGGCAACTGCTTGTTGGGATTTCATTGTAGTCAAAACGACCAGCCCACAACCCGCGCCATTGCTGGATTTCTCGTCGTTGCGAGCCCCCAACAGGATAAGTTATCAACAGGTTATGAACAAACGCTTGTGGATGGTCTGGGGATAGTTTCAGGCGCCGGATGTCGTTGCTCAATCTGACACGCGAAGGCCACTTTGATAGTGAATTGTAGCGACTGTTGGGGTCAATCGACCCATGCTGACAATAGTGAGTGATCACAAACTTAACAATCGGAGTGAGATGCATGGGAACCACTCGGATCCCGCCGCAGTTGATCGTCGGCAACTTTCCGTATCCCGGAAAGACCCGACGATCCGGTCGGCATGCTGCTCATCGGGCGGGTCGGATGATCAAGAAATTGACCACATCGCCGCGCCGCACGAGCACCGTTACGGGCTTGGCCTTGTCGAGCTTGGCCACCAGCGTTTCGAACTGCTTGGCGCTGCTGACCTCGACGTTGTCCAGCGACAGCAGCACGTCGCCTTCGCGCAGCCCGGCGCGCGCCGAAGCACCGTCTGCGGTCTCGACACGCACACCGCCCTTGACCTTCAACTCCTTGCGCTGCGCGTCTGTGAGGTCGGCCACTGCGAGGCCGAGGCTGCCCACCGACGCCTGCGGCTTGGCGGGTTCCTTGTCGCTGCTGCGCACTGCACGGTCGGCTTCA
>Ga0209512_1001008_pt1 | contig 38376 bp, 34 predicted proteins | sample frozenSSSSmetaG_FD_184142 | JGI IMG/M metagenome (GOLD analysis project Ga0209512, IMG submission 184142) | Glacier valley bacterial and archeal communities from Borup Fiord, Nunavut, Canada, to study Microbial Dark Matter (Phase II) -... | ecosystem: Environmental > Aquatic > Freshwater > Ice >...
CAATCAATCCTGCCTACAACAATTGCACTATTCCTATAAAATGCGCAAAGTTATAAAGTAAAATTCCTCAGTCGAATCCAAAGCCTAGCCGCCAAGGAGATCAATTGAGGAATTTTCAAGGGAGGCCAAAATAGTCTAACTGTGCTGCTTCGCAGAAATTTCAGAGTTCACACCTATAAACTTATTGCCTCTTTTTTATAAAGTTCAGCAAGAGTAGATACCGTGTAGTCAACCTCCGCCGCAGTATTATACTTACCAAAAGAAAATCTTACATTCGCCCTCTCCGGATCAATCTGCAACTCGTTCAAAACATGCGATCCAATTTCTGTCCCACTTGAACAGGCGCTGCCCCCGGAAACTGATATTCCTGCAATATCAAGATTAAACAACAGCATATCGCTTATATCTGAGGGGGGGAGGCTAACATTTAAAACTGTGTAAAGACTATTTTGAAGCTGATTTGATCGACCGTTAAAGCTGATTCCTTCTATCGACTCCATCAATTTACTGATCATTCTGCTCTTCAAATCTTCAATGTGGGCTCGGTGTGAATCCATATCATGATAAGCGATTTCTAGAGCCTTGGCAAGACCTACTATTCCATATACATTTTCAGTGCCGCCACGCATATTACGCTCTTGAGCCCCCCCGTGCATGAAGGGGTAAATTTTGGTTCCGGGTCTCACATATAAAAACCCTACACCTTTCGGACCGTGAAATTTATGAGCAGCGCCCACTATAAAATTAGGTTTAAGCTTCTGAAGGTCATGTTTGTAGTGCCCCATCGTTTGAACCGTATCGCAATGAAAGATCGCACCGTATTTCTGGCACAGATCACCTACCGCATCCAAATCCAACAAATTTCCAATCTCGTTATTCCCATGCATCAGCGAGACCAATGAGGCTGGATTTGCTTTAAGCATATCCTCAAGATGAAGCAGGTCAATGACACCGTCCTCATCAAGGTTTACAAAACTAAGCTCTATCTTACCCGTTTTTTGAAGATGCTCAAGGGTATGCAAAACAGCGTGATGTTCAATTTTCGAAGTAATCGCATGCTTCAACCCAAGCGTTTCGATACTCGAACGAATTGCGGTATTGTCAGCTTCGGTACCCCCGGATGTAAAGAATATTTCAGCAGGAGCCGCATTTAATATTCCTGCAATCGTTTTCCTGGATCTTTCTATCAACGATCTTGCTGCACGTCCATTGGAGTGAATGGAGGAAGGATTACCATAATGCTCAGCCATTACAGGAATCATCACCTCCATAACTTCCGGATCAAGTCGGGTAGTGGCAGCATTGTCCAAATATACCTTCATGACTATTTCTTTGGTTCTGATATGATCTCTTTGATATCAGAGATGATTTTGTTGGCCAGATTGATAGCAGTAGTCTGCGTCTCCGACTCGGAGTATATCCTAATGATGGGCTCGGTATTCGATCTTCTCAAATGAACCCATTCGTGATCAAACTCAATACGTACACCGTCGATTGTGCTCAGCGGCTGCTTTGAATACTTCATCTGAATACGTTTCAGAATGTTATCGACATTTATATCCGGTGTAAGCTCAATTTTGTTTTTAGAAATGTAGTAGGAAGGATAAGATTTACGAAGTACGGAAACCGTTTTTCCGAATTTCGCCAGATGAGTAAGGAATAAGGCAATCCCAACCAGAGCGTCGCGCCCGTAATGACTTTCAGGATATATCACACCACCATTGCCTTCACCACCTATTACTGCATTCTGCTCCTTCATTTTCGTTACAACGTTCACCTCACCTACCGCAGAAGCAAAATAATTACCGCCCGCTTTTAACGTGATATCCCGCAATGCGGCAGTCGACGAAAGATTTGAAACGGTATTTCCAGGCGTATTTTTCATTACATAATCCGCAACGGCCACAAGTGTGTACTCCTCGCCAAAGGGGGTACCGTCCTCGCAAATCAGCGCCAGCCGATCGACATCCGGGTCAACGACAATCCCAATATTATAAGACCCGTCGTTCAGTTCCTTGATTATTTCCCGTAAATGCTCTGGAAGTGGTTCGGGATTATGGGCAAAATTCCCGGTAGGCTCACAATTGAGTTTCTTTATATTTTTCGTAGCTACACCCAATGCTTCCAAAAGCATTGGAACTGCAATCCCGCCCGTAGAATTCACTGCATCAACCACCACCTTGAAATTAGCGGCTCTAATGACATCGACATCAACAAGCGGCAAAGCCAAAATCAGATCAATGTGTTTTTTAATCCAGGAATCATCCTGGACATAACTTCCTAATTTTTTGACGTCAACAAAAATAAAATTCTCTTCGTCAGCGATTCTCAAAACGTCCGCGCCATCCTCCTCAGAAATAAATTCTCCTAGGTTATTCAGCAGTTTCAACGCATTCCATTGTATGGGATTATGGCTTGCAGTAAGAATAATACCTCCACCTGCTTTTTCGGCAACTACGGCCATCTCAACCGTAGGTGTCGTAGACAAACCAAGATCAATCACATGAAGCCCAACACCCTGTAAAGTTGCCGCAACCAGCTTACTTACCATTTCTCCCGAGAGGCGGGCATCGCGTCCTATAACTACCTTTAAATTTTGTGGGTTTGTCCTGCGCAGCCATGTTCCGTATGCGGCTGCAAACTTTACAACATCAATCGGTGTCAGTGCTTCACCGGACTTTCCGCCAATAATGCCCCTTATCCCTGATATAGATTTTATTAACGTCACGATCTAAAATTCCTCTGTTTGTTTGGGTGCAAAAATACTAAATTTCCCACGCTCTAACCCGATTTTCTTTGATAAAAAGAAGTTATTGATTTAAAGGTTGGAATAACTTCTACACAAGCTCAAGGTTCACAAGCGTGGTCAGCGAACTGTACGCTCCACCCCGGAAAGACCCCATTACAGGCGCCAGTTGATCAAAGTCCGCCGATGCCCCCATGCTAATGTGATTATTGATGATTGCCTTGCCTTCAGTAGGATCAAAACCACGCCAACCCGCACCCGGAAGATATACTTCTACCCACGCGTGGAGCTCATGGGCTTGTAACGGATTACCATACAAGTAACCGCTTACAAACCGTGCAGCGATACCCAGGCTTCTGCATGCACTTATGAAAAGCCTCGAATAATCACGACAAGAACCTGTGCGATCCCTCAACGTGTCATCAGGAGGATACGCCATCCCAAACTCACGTTGCTGGTAGCTAAAGTTTTCACTGATATATTTACTTAGGCTGACCAGAAAAGGCACAGTTGCCCAGTTTACCTCTGCGGCAAGTTTCCTGGCAAACTGTTCCACATGCGGCGTTACATCACTGCGACTCAGATACGGAATCAGATATTTATATATACGATCTTCATACAAAAAGGGAAAGTTTTTTGTCGCAAACGGAAAGAGTACAAAGTCGAAAACGTTTACAGGATCTGAACTTACCGTCATAACAGCATCTACTACCAATCTGTTGACAGGGCCGTTAAAAAAATAAGCTACTTGCTGAGAATTACCCTCCGCGTCTACATTCCTGACAATCTTTGAAGGCTGTGGGTCGATGTAAAGTGAGTAACTTATTACACGCTGGTGGGGATATGGCCGTGGATATAAGTACAGGGTATGCGGATCCAGAACAATTGGGAAGTTGTAAGTGTATGCCAGCGAATGATGTACTTTTAAATTCATGAAGTTTCTTCAATTTTGGAAAAAATCGGATCCATCCATTCTATTGGAAGTTTTTGCACCGAATTATTTAAAAGCGCACTCCATTGTTTTCCAACATAGTCCAGATCATCTTTCTCAAACCGATGCTCCGAAATCATAAATGAGTCCTTTTCATAAACTACGACATCAATCGGATAATCAACGTCATTAGAACTCACCCTGGTTGAATCAAAAGAAAGAAAACCTATTTTCAATGCATCCTGCATGGACGAATTAAATCTCAGACTTCTGTAAAGCAAAGGTTTACCATATCCCGAATTTCCAATAATGATAAATGGCGAGCCATCGCCCACCTCTACCCAATTACCTTCCGGATATAAAAGAAAAAGCTTATGTTCTTCGTCATTTTCAAGTTGTCCGCCAACAATAGCAAACAAATTGAATGCCAGACCAGCTTCGGAAAGCGATTTTCGGTCTTCGTCTGCCACCCGCCTCACCTGTGCCCCAAATGCATTTACGGCCTTGTAAAGTTTATTAAATGACGAATCTCTTTCCTCCAGCACCTCTTTAAAATAGGTAATTGCCTTATCTCGCACAGAGCGCAGACCCGAGGTCATTATAAATAAGGAATGTTTTTCCAGCTGATGAACTGAAACCTTTTTGTTTGTTGAAACTTCTGTCCCTGATGTAAGTCTGGTATCAGCAATGGCTACTAAGCCGGATTTTACTTTAATTCCTAAGCAATAAGTCATGTACGAGCGGCACTTTAGTATTTTAAGGGGCGCTAAGATAATAAAGTTTTGTCAGTTCATCCATTGCCCCTGACCAGGTCCCGATGTTTGCCCCATCGACTGCACCTGCGGCTGCTCTAATCCAAAATACATATCGAAAATCGCATTATCAACTTCATTATTCTTAGTCTGGAACTGGTCCAGGAATTCATGAAGACCCATCTTAAAAACATCCTCCACGTCAGCAAATTCCAACTCGCTGCGTATTTTACTAATCGCCTTTTCAGCCGGATTAACGTAGCCGCGCTCAGGGATTGACCCCGCAATCGCATAAAGTGAAAGTTCTGCCTGACGAACACAATACGCTATTGACCTTGGAAATAATTTATCCAGAATCAAAAATGCGACAATGTTCATCGGCGTAAGTGCGCGATGCGTTTGCCTGTACATGTTGTAGGCACTAACTGATTTCAAAACCGCCGTCCACATCATCAGATCCAATGTTGAGCCTGAGGTACCACTGTCCTGTAAAAGCGTAAAGTACTTAACATCAAGAAAGCGTGAACATTTATCAGCACGCTCAATGTGCCTGCCCAGCCGACCAAAATGCCATGCTTCGTTGCGCGTAATCGATGCATCAACAACACCGTGAAACTGCTGACAACTTTTACGAATATCCGTAAAATAAGTCTGCATGTGATCCATATTCCTGAAGTCATCCGGATTAGTTTCCCGGATTGACAGATAGAAAGTATTGATACTTTCCCACATTTCCTTTGAAATGGTCTCTCTGATCGTCCGGGCGTTTTCACGTGCTTCGTACAAGCAGCTGATAATCGAGTTAGGATTACGCTTATCGAAGGTCATGAAGTGGATCACATCCTCCTTCGTCGCTTTTTCGTAGTATTTTGAGAACAAAAAATTATCAGCAGTGGCAATAAGAAGCGGCTCCCATTGCTCGTCAATATCCGGAGGCAAATCCAGTGCAAGGTTAAAGTTCACACCTACAAAACGGGAATAATTTTCAACCCGTTCGATATAACGATTCATCCAGTAAATTGAATTGGCAACACGACTAAGCATAAGCGGCTGGTATTGTGGTTTTGTAAATTTTATCGAAATAATTACATAGTGATTTCGTCAAAATACCTAATAATATTTCGCAAATACAAGCGACTACGAAAAATAATAAATCTTCTTAAAAGAGTATTATTAAGGCTATAAAACGCTGCAAATGCAAGGAATCTTTTGAAAACCTTTAAATTTGATAAATTACCAGATCATTAACAATAACCTATTACATCTGTGTCAAAAAGAGACTTATTCATAGCCGCAATTCAAAAATCATATCAGACCAACCAGCCAGCGATTCACCTTGGTTCGGCGATCCTTGACGGCGAGATTATTACCGAAGCGAAGGTAAATCTTCCCTTAAAAATGATGAATCGTCATGGATTGGTTGCAGGAGCGACCGGCTCAGGAAAGACACGCACTCTGCAGGTATTGGCTGAGCAATTGTCAGCAGCCGGAGTTCCTGTTTTTATGTCTGACATCAAAGGTGACCTTTCCGGGATCGCTCAACCGGGAAAATCGAATCCGTCTCTCGAAGAACGCTCGCAAATATTGGGATCAACATTCCAGCCGACAGGATACCCTGTTGAGCTCTATTCCCTAAGTGGTAAAAAAGGTGCGCAAATGCGTGCCACCGTTTTGGAATTTGGCCCAATTTTGCTTTCCAAAATATTTGAACTCAATGATACGCAATCTGGCGTTCTGGCTATTCTTTTCAAGTATGCCGATGACAAGGATCTGCCAATGGTAGACCTTAATGATTTGAAAAAGGTTTTGGCTTATCTGTCCGAAGGACCCGGAGCAGCTGAAATCAAATCGGATTACGGGACAATATCCAGTTCAACTGCGGGTACAATTTTACGGAAGATTGTCGCACTTGAACAACAAGGGGTCGGAGCGATATTCGGCGAAAAATCGTTTGATATCACTGACCTGATCAACCGTGTCGATGGCCAGGGTGTGATAAGTCTTTTAAATGTGTCGGACGTACAGGACAAACCTGCCTTATTCTCAACATTTATGCTCAGTATTCTGGCTGAACTTTACCAAAAATTACCCGAGGCAGGCGATTTGGATAAACCAAAACTCGTTTTCTTTCTTGATGAAGCGCACCTTTTATTTAAAGATGCACCAAGAGCTTTCCTTGATCAGATCGAACAGGTTATACGTTTAATCAGATCGAAAGGCGTCGGCATATTTTTCTGTACTCAAATGGCGCAGGATATACCTGTATCGGTACTTGGTCAGTTGGGGAACAGAGTTCAGCACGTTCTTCGCGCGTTTACTCCGCAAGACGCGGATGCTCTGAAACAAACTGTAAAAACCTATCCGAGGTCCGACTATTACGAAATAGACCAGATTCTTACAACATTGGGGATAGGACAAGCCTTGATCACTGTATTGAATGAAAAAGGAATACCCACCGAAGTCGCAGCAACACATTTACTTCCGCCAAATTCGATCATGGGGCCAATGACCCAGGCAGACTATGAAACTCACGTGACAAGCTCCGATGTATATCAGAAGTACAAAGACCCTATTGATCCCGAAAGTGCGTATGAAATACTCAGCAAGCGCATGGACGAGCATGCCAAGGCAGAAGCGAGTGCGAAGGAGGAAGTAATTCAGGCGAAGCAACAGAAAGAAGAAAAAGGGATGATTACGGAAGTACTAACATCACCGCTGGCCAAACAAATTGGCCGAGAGGTGGTAAGAGGGGTATTTGGAATGTTGTTTGGAAAAAGAACAACTACTACGCGCAAGAAAAGCGGTGGCTTGTTTGGATTCTGAGTCATAGAATTGCTCTGGCAAGCCCCGTTTTGCCAGAGCAATTTTCAATTGGTCAATTTAACAGAAATCATTCCCCCTTCGGAAGTCACAACGAACTCGCAATCTTTAAATGTTGGAGGTGAAAATCGCGGACGGAAATTCTGGCTAAACCCATAGGGCTCTTTGGGAATCCCTATGAAGTTTTTATCAAGCGAATTATTCCCGTTCAGGTCATGGTACACTGCCAATGCATATTTCCCTGGCTCCAACCGAAAAGTAACGACTTGATTATCCGTTGACTTAACATCCATAATTTTATAAATATCGGGTCTTCCCTCCCCAAATTTTTCATTTGGCTTAAATACCGCGAACCAGAGCTTACCGCTCCCATTTTTTACATTGGTAACTTCTACTTTTAAAGTCACAGCAGGTTCAGGGATTCCGGATGTCAGAAAAAGTAAAAACGGAATAATCAGAATTCGCATACTTTATATTTTAGTAACCCAATACGCATCGTTGCTGCGCCAGTTTTTCCAAATTTTCGTTTACTTCTAACCTGTTCTTCGCGTTATCGAATGCATCGCGATAGGTTTCCTTTAATTCCCTTCTTTTCATAGCCTCTAAAAAACGCCTGGCATCTTCCTCATTTTCAAGCAACAAAGGCGGAACCACAGCTGGCAGATCGTCGTCACCTTTTGCAACCATCGTCACATAAGATGTATTGGTGTGGCGCTGAATCCCATTCCGGACGTTCTCCGCAATTACCCTTATTCCAATAACCAGAGAGGTACGCCCAACGTAATTGACCGAAGCCATCAACGACACCAGATCACCTACCTCTACCGGTTTCAAAAAATCCACAGCATCTACTGAAACAGTCACACAGTAAGTCGCTGCGTGTCTTGATGCGCAAGCATAAGCAACTTTATCGATCAGTGAAAGTAAAATACCACCATGAATTTTCCCTCCAAAGTTGGCGTAAGAAGGTATCATCAGCTCTGTGAGCGTAGTTTGCGAATAACTCACGGGACGTGGGTCCATAGAAGCTAATTTATTTGAAACAAATTTATTTTAGTTTGACCGTTTTCCCAGTCCTGGCTGATATTTTGGCAGCCTCTAGAATCTCAACGACGGTCACATTAACCGGCAAACCGTACAAATCATTCTTGTCCAGTTTCAACCTTCCCTGAATCACATCGGCGAGTACTGAAAACGGGTCCGTAAATGGCGCAGGGCGAGGATCGATTTTTAATGTTTCTTCCGGCGTTTTCACCGCAAGCCGCTGACGGACGGTAGTTGCGTTTACTGCTATCGCGTAACCTTTGTTTCCATAAACTTCCATGTCTTTGCGAGCGAAAGACCAGTTCCAGGATCCCTGAATAATACATTGTGCTTTGGGATACTGAAGAATGATTGTGGCTTCATCATCCACCTTCGGATATATGTCGGGTTTATTTTGGTTGGTCACGGCAGTTACAGACAGTGGGCGCTCTCCCTTCAAAAGCCATGTCATGAGGTTTGCGCCGTAGCATCCAAAATCGGTAAGCGCACCAGCGCCGTTTTGAACCGGATCCGTTAAAAAAGAAAAGAATTCTTTACTGGTACCTATTTCTTTAGGCCCCTCGTGTCCGTCATTCACCATAACCTTTCTGATATCTCCCAGCTTACCTTCCTCAACGAGCTTATTGACGTACTGATTGCTTGCATACCAGGAAGTCTCAAAATTCGTAAGCACTTGAATATTGTTCTTTGCAGCCAACGTTTGAATTTCTTTTGCATCAGCGAAAGTGGTTGCCAGAGGTTTCTCAACCATCACATGTATTTTGCGTGGCGCACAAGCTCTTACAACCGTGATATGTTCATTAATAGGCCCGAAGGCGGAAACCGCATCTGGTTTCACTTCATCAAGCATTTTGTTCAAATCACTATAAAAAAGTTTTTTATCTATTTTATATTTCTCCGAAAAACGACTGACCAGTTCAGGATTCGTTTCATAAATCCCTACAAGTTCCGTGTCTTTTTTATCGGTTCTGTTAAAGGCCCACCCTACGTGTCCATGACTTAAACCTGCCACAGCCAGCCTAACGGGTTTTTGGGCAAATATTTGTGAAGATATTAAAATAAACAACAGTATGAGCCTGGTTTTCATATCGTTATAGGTTAAATGAATATACATGCAATAAATTAGAGAAGACATTTAGCCTTCGGCTAAATTTAGTTTGAAGCTAAATACTAACAGCTAATCGCTTTTAGGACAGTTTATCTATAATATCTTTAATCACCTCCTGCAGATATGCGCCATTGTACGGACCATACCAGCTCATGGTTTTTGTCTCGTATTCATCCCGATCAAAATATTTATCATGAGTGATATAACCGATGTATCCTCCGTTGAAGCTGGTAACCATCAGGTTGAGTCCCTTCGTTTTGGCATAAGCATCGAGTCCGGCAACAAGTTCGCCTGAAAAATCACACGGCATGCCCACCATCAGAATGTTTCCGATTCTTAGTGCCTTTACAAAAATCGGGTATTCGCCAAATGCTTTCTTAAAGGCCCATGGACGTAACACGATATCCATGGTTAACCTCGGAGAAGGATCTCTCATGGGCAAAGGAATGGTTATAGCCCGAACGACCGGTTCTTCTAACTCCCTGATTGTATCTGATGCAAAAATGGCCTGCTGTATCCCGAAGGCCTGGTTTTTCATCTCGTCAAAATCATCAACTCCCTTTTCGACAGGCCCCATACTGCCTACTGCTCCTGCCAGGTACATGGCGAAGCTGTAATGTTGTTCCAGGGAATCCACCAGCACACCCGGGTAGTCACGCGAAAGCTTCATGTTACGCGAATCGATCACAGTGGAATGGGCTGCGTAGGAACTCAAAATGGCGCGCTCACCCGAGTTTTTAACAAAAGCAATCGAACGAACCTCCGGATCAATACCTCCTTCAGCACCTACCAATCGGTTACGAATATTCAATGAATCCTTCGATTCGAGATACATAACCTGAGCTGGTTCAACCTGTTCTTTTGCTTTAACGATGGCCTGAATAATAGCTTCCGCCAAACGATCCACAGTAGCCTGATCGAATTTCCCCGAGAAAAAGAGCCCTGAAATTCCGGTTCCCCAGCCACCCACACTATTGTGACTATGTGTTGCTCCAAAAAATACCTGGTCGTAAGGAATCTGACTGGCTGTCAATTTCTCCCGAAGGATTTTAGTAACCGTAGGTGGAATGATCAATAGATCAGCAGCAATAATCGCGGACTGAACCCCTCCTTTTTCAATCACCATTGCGCGGATAAATAATGAATCATGCACGCTGACGAAAGGCTTACCACGGCGATTTCCGTAACCTGCCATCGGTGTGGGAGAGGATGGCGTGATATTTACCTTGGCCCAACCGACTTTGAGGCTATCAGCAGAAACGATGGTATCACGTTTCACGTCTCCGATCAGTGCCTTCCATTCCTTGTAATAAGCCATTTCCTTATAGGGCGTCTTATCCATTGTTGTGATGACGGAGACAATAGCGACTACAATGAGCAGCAATAAAAACCCAATTATCTTCAGGAGAATTTTAATTAATTTCATGTGAGGTTGGCAGGATAAGTCCTATGGAATTCGGATATTAAAGAAAGGAATAATAGTTTGAAATCTCATGATCGGGAAGATCTATTCCGGATCGGCCCAGTTTTGGAATGGCATTCCAGTGTTCAAGTCGCCTGCGGTCTGAGCCAAAACACATTAAATTGCACCTCTCGACTTCAACTCAAGATACTTATTTATCGTATTCGCGGACAATTGCTGTGGTGGCGTGAGAATGGTTTGAATCCCGTATTGCCGAAGCTCAGATGCGATTCTTTTCTTTTCGTAATAAAAGCGCTGTGCGATGGTTTTTAGATATACTTGTTCCACGGTCTGGGCGTGCCCGTCTATCAAATTCTTGGTTTCGGTGTTTTCAAAAATGATAACAACCAGCAAGTGGTCCTTTGCAAGACGGCGCAAATAAGGCAATTGCCGTTGCATGCCTTCCACAGTTTCAAAATTGGTGAAAAGAAGTAACAAACTCCTTTGCCTGACCTGGCTCCTGACCGTAATACAAAGTCTTTCAAAATCCGTTTCCATAAACCGCGTCTTTTGCCGATACAACACCTCAAGAAGTTTTTGCATATGACCTGTCTTTCGATCAGCCTGAACAACCTGGCCCAGGGTATCGGAAAATGTGATCAGGCCGGCTTTATCCTGCTTAAGTATGGCGATATTACTCATTACCAAGCATGCATTTATTGCATAATCCAATAAAGTAAGTCCTTCAAAAGGAGATTGCATAACGCGCCCTTTGTCAATCAAACAATATACGGATTGCTGCTTTTCGTCCTCGTACGCGTTGACCATCACATCACCCTTCCTTGCCGTGGCTTTCCAGTTCACGGATCTCATATCATCGCCAGGTACGTACGTTCTCACCTGATCAAATTCCATAGAATGCCCTACCCGTCTGATTTTTCTGATACCAGCTTCGCTTAGTCGGTTGGCGACCGCCAATAAAGCGTACTGCCGCATTTGAAGAAACGAAGGATACACAGCAACATCCGTTTTTTCTCCAAAACGGTACCGGCGCTTGATCAATCGTAGCGGTGTTTGGACAAATACATTAATACTGCCAAATTCATATACTCCGCGTGTAGTTGGACGAAGGTTGTAATGAATTTGCTGCTGGGTTTTCGATTCCAATTCCGCTTTGAACAATACATCCCTACGTTGAAACTGATGTGGTATTTCGTCTACGACCTCGATTTGAGTTTTGAAAGCATATCGATTTTCCAAAAACAAAGTGATCGGATTTTCATCCCCATTGGATAATCTTTCAGGAGCACTTCGACGTGCAAAGAATCCGCTTTTTACTCTGTACAGCACAAAAATATCTGCGAGAACAAAGAACAGAGCCAAACCAAGAAGCAGGTTAAATACCGCCAACAGGGGCGGAAACACATAAGCCATCACAAAACCTACAATCAACAGGCAGCCGACGATCCAGAAAATTTTAGAAAGATAAAGTGAACGTAACAGTGCCATCAGAGCAAATTAATACTGTCTCAAAAAAATCATTTGTCATGTAGCCCGTTCAACGAGGCACTTCCGTTTTTTCAAGGATCAGCTTGATGATGTCGTCCGGTGTGGCTCCTTCCATTTCGCGTTCAGGAGTAAGGATAATACGGTGGCGCAATACCGGATAAGCCAGTTCCTGAACGTCATCCGGCGTAATAAAATCTCTTCCACGCAAAGCCGCCAGGGCTTTACAGCTGTTCAACAACGCCACGGATGCCCTGGGTGAAGCACCCAGAAACAGTGCGGGATGAGAGCGGGTTGTAGCAACAGCCGACACAATATATTCCATCAACTTATCTTCCACATGAACCTGGCGCACCTTTTCTCTCAATTGAGCTAATTGGTCAGCGTTAATCACCGGCTTTAGTTCGTTCACGGCTTCGGTCAAAGTTCTTCGCCCATGATGTCCTTTAAGTATCCCTACCTCATCCGCAGCCGTTGGATAACCCACATTTAGTTTAAAAATAAAGCGGTCCAACTGTGCCTCCGGAAGCCTGTATGTACCTTCGTGTTCCACAGGGTTTTGGGTAGCAATGATCAAAAACGGCTCCGACATGGGATACGTGGTTCCGTCAACAGTCACCTGTCGCTCCTCCATCACTTCAAAAAGCGCTGATTGCGTTTTAGCGGGTGCACGATTTACTTCATCTACCAGAACGATATTTGCAAAAACGGGTCCCTTTTTGAACTCAAATTCTGTATTCTTCGCATTGTACAACGACGTTCCGAGCACATCAGCGGGCATAAGATCAGGCGTAAACTGGATTCTCCCGAATTCGACATCGATGGTTTTGGCAAGAACCTTCGCTAGCAGGGTTTTCGCAACACCAGGAACACCTTCCAGTAAAATGTGACCATCCGCCAGGAGGGCCGCCAGAATATATTCAATGGTGGCATGCTGGCCGATAACAATCTCTCCTATTTCCTTTTTTATATTATCAACGGCGTCCCGCAAGTCTGTAAGTTCAATTCTGTTGGTTACTTCCATGATCTGTGTTTACGTAAATCTATTCCTTTACTATTTATGACTTTGCCATTAGTTCGTATTCAAATAGCCAGCTGCATGTTGGACCAAGCCACTCCTCCGTCGTCCCTCCCCCTTTGTCCACCCCTACCTCGTTTTTTCGTAGAAATCTTCCAATTTCCCGTTCAAGTCCATTAATCTGTCCCCAGTCCATTTGCCATCCAGGTCTGATATCTCGTATTGAAAAGCGAGGATATCCTGCTCGGTCATGCCAGCCTTTGAGGCAATAATTCCGAAGAGTTCATTGTCCTTCATCTGACCAGACGCGATCCCAAATCTCTCCCTGACATAAAACCAAAAATGTTGAACCAACTTCCCAGCCATGTTCGCGTGATCACCCTTGCGGTAATACATATTCCCAATCGTTTTCACAAATTCAAGGGAAACATTCTTAGGTGGATTAATAACCGGGATAACGCGTTGTATTCTTTTGCCCGTGAAAACCGCAAACAAAGCGAGACCTGCAAGGGTGAGAAAATAGGCCATTTTCAAAGCTGGCTGGCTCAAGATATATCTAAAAACAGAACCTTCATTCTCACCGAACCGTCCTTGCTTTTGATATTCGTCCCAGTACACGTGTTGTTCCGGCAAGTAAGACAATGCCTGAAAGGCGTGCTTATTCGTGCTGGCATCCACCACAAAATAATTTGTAAATGCCAATGGCAGATTATGTAGAAAAAACTGTCCTTTGCCATAATTGACCTGAACAAAAACCGGCTCATTATTCTCGTTCGAAGCCAGGAGAATTGTTTTTGAAGAATTAAGGATCCGAAAATAATTCCGGCCATCATCTTTTGGAAAAATAAAGCCCTTTTTACCCCTGAGGATCGGGTTTACAAAATTGACATATTTTGCCGTATCCCTCTTTGAAGGTTCATGAAGCATTGTTTTTACTCCCAAAACTTTCATAATGGAATCAGGAAAATCATAAGCCGAGATAAAAACTGTATTTCCTTTTCCTACATAAGTTAAAAGTGCCTTTTGATCGTTCTCATCTGCATTAAATTCATCATTGATAAATACATAGCTACTTTTTACAGGCACAGACTTTCTATTGACGACAATAGACGTGTCCCTTGACAGCTGATTGTAAGGTGGTAAACGCACCATTTCAACCTTTTCATTTCGGACTAATTCGGGTAATAGTTCAAATATCATTTCGGTGCCGTACGGGATATTATCCTTATTGGAATAGCTATCTCGCCAATCCAATGGTTTTGGCCGGTAGTATTCAAACAACCCGTAGCCCAGAATCAGCACGAAGAGAAAAACCCAATATCTGTTCAGGTTAAACATAAGAACGTTGATTCAGTTTGGTGTAAAAACCTTCCGAAAAAGCTTTCATTTCCTGATAGCCTGGTTCATCTACTTTAAAATCCCCGTACCATGTATATTCGAAATAGCCGGTGATTTGCGCAAAGTCTGCCTGATGCGGATATTTTTCCAATTCATTTACATAGCTGTAATTGGTACGATTTGGTTTCCAGTTGATGAGCTCCTTTGCTGATAAAATTTTCAACGTTTTCAGATATTGAAGCCTTATTGCCAGACGATAATCAGCTACATCCAAAGCATCGCCAATTACCTTGTCGAAATTGATCTCGTGAATATTCTCCTGGCCAACCACATAGTCATTTGATTCTGCATTTTCCTTCGAAGGAAAAATATATTCAAGCACCTTTGCTTTATACAGGATGAACAGTACCAGGCCCAGCGCCCCAACCATGATTACGTATTGCCAGAAACTTTCATAGGATTTCCCGCTGAACAACGCTAAAAACTTTCGCCATAACATATCGATCCATTTTGTCAAAGGATTTGCAGGAGGCTCAGGATCGTTTTGGTATTGATAATCACGATCGTTGACAAATTTATCCAGGCTCTCCTTTGAAGGGTACCTTGGTGTAATCTTTCGAAAATCTCCTTGAATTGATTTAAGACTATCTTTTTGGGCAAAAGCCTGAGAAGACGGAAATGAGCAAAGCAGAATCAGCATCAAAACGGCGCAAGTCAGTTTTAAATGTTTAAAAAAACAAATGCAGAACGCTTTCGCTTTGTTATCCCTGCTCATTTAAGAATCTTTATGTGCATTAATTTTGATGAATTGGACTGGTTACCCTGGGGTTGATAGTATAAGAAAATCAGGCTATTCGCTTCTTGGACGCTCCCAATCTCCTTCGCCCAGCGATTCAATTTCGTTCAGCAACCCTGAGCCCGTTTGTCTTTCCACCAAATTATAGTATTGGAAAGCGAGAGCGATCCAGACCAACGCCTGAACAATTGAACTGCCGAGAATGGAAACAACATTGGAAATGATCATCCATGCTTTCATATTCGCCCATTCCTTTGCCAGCCCAAGACTACTGAAAATGGTTGTGATTAATACAGGCAGCTGAAATACGATTGAAATAATACCGGCGACCATGGACATGATCATGATCAGCCCGAAAGTCGACCACCATTTGTCTTTGATCAATTTCTGACTTTTCTTCAATGCATCCACTGCAGACAATTTCTCCCGAATCGTGATCATCATGAAGAACTGCAGCGCAATACTCAGGTAAATACCCGGAATTAAAAAAAACAAAGTACCAATTAATATAATAATGAAAGACAAAACCATGGCTCCTATGCTGGACGAAATGTTTTCTGTCAACTTTACCCAAACAGTTCCCGGGGTTATGTCTGTTGAAGATCCTCTTTCTTCATACAGTGTAACAAAAGAACTGACAGTGGCATACGCAAGGAAATAAGTCACAACACTAAAAATGACCACAAAAAGATATTCAAGGGACAAGTACTGGTCAAAATTAAACCTTGAATTTCCAAGTATCGGAGCGGTAAGTAGCCTCGACTGTAATACACCATTTGCAATACCCGAAAGTAATGCGGACGGTCCTGCAATGAGGAGAAGTGCTTTTAACAATGGAGCAAAATTCCTGGAAACGAATTCGAAGGACGCGTTCATTTTTTGTCCGAAATCACGCTCTTGTAATAGTGCGATTGGTTTGCTGTTCATGAAGTAGTGAGGTAAGTATAAGTAATGGATAATGCGTAGCAGTGTTAAAGTGAGCCAAACCGTTTTCGTGGATAAAGCAGAAAGTACCAAATAATAAATGCGGCAGAAATGGTGATAATGGCAACGCTGCCCCAAACCGGTAACGTGAGCCGCGTCACAAAGCTCTCCAAAAATCCGGCGGTTATAAATATAGGCACCAGGCCCACCGCCATTTTTAATCCTTCCCTGGCTCCTCTTGTAAAAGATTCCATCCGCGAGTAAGTCCCGGGAAACAGGAGACTGTTACCTACAACGAGCCCCGCCCCGCCCGCAATCACAATGGCTGATATTTCTAATGTCCCGTGAATCCAGATTTTCAAAACCGAAGCGACCAAAAGTCCCTGCTGATAAAAAAAATACTGAAACGCACCCAGCATAATCCCGTTTTGTATCATGATGAACAAAGTGCCGACGGAGAAAAAAACGCCCAGCGTGAACGCCATAAATGAGACCTTAATGTTATTCACTGTAATTGATAAAAACATATCGGCCGATGACTGAGATTTGTAAATGGCCAGAGGATCACCAGACTTTATATTCTCAAGTGTTTGATTCACATAAATGTCACCCATAATAAGACGGACAAAAGTCTCATCATTTGCTGCTGAAAGAGCCCCTACAAGAAACGCCGCCAGGAAAAATAAAAAGGCATAGCGTAAATGAAAGCGGGCTTTGTAGAAAACGTATGGTAATTCATACAGCCAAAAAGTCCTGATCCGGCCAGAATCCTCTTTACGATTACTGTATAATTTGCCGTGCGTTTGAGAGGTAAGTCCGTTTAAGTATTGTAATACAGTGGAACCTGGATAAAACGTCCTGGCATAAGAAAGGTCATCCGTCAAAGATATGAACCGGGCAGTAAGCTCGTCCGGATCCCAGGAAGGATAGTCCTCATAGGATTTCCACCGTACCGAATTACGCTTTACAAAAACTGCCTCCTTCATATCAATTGGAAATTTAGCCTCTTTCCCTTATTTTTCCTGCAATATAAATTATTTTTCTGCCTGACAAACTTTTAGAATATCAATGAGTTTACAAATCGAAACAGCTCAGAATGTGGGCGTAGATTATGAAGTGGCCAGCATCGGCGACAGAATACTTGCCCAACTCATTGATTATGCAGTTTATTTCGTTTGGATCATGGCAACTGCAGGTATTATGGCTTTGTCAAAAGTCAGTGGTAGCGGCGATTCCTCTGTATGGATAACCATGGTTGGTATGATCCTTCCCATACTTTTATATCCTGTCTTGTGTGAATACTTCCTGAATGGACAGACTGTCGGAAAAATGGCATTAAAAATAAGGGTGATCAAACTTGACGGGACAAAAGCGACTTTAAGCGCTTATTTGCTGAGATGGCTCTTGTCCATCATCGACATTTCTGTTTTCTCGGGGATGGTGGCTGTACTTGCTATTGCAATCAACGGAAAGGGACAACGCGTGGGTGACATTGCTGCGGGCACAACGGTTGTGAAGACGCAACCTTCGATTCGATTCGAACAATTGATGCATACAGGTCTGGCTCCGGATTATAAACCTTCCTACACGGAAGTAACCCGCCTTTCCGACCGGGATATAAGCACATTAAGAAAGGTCATCGCTTCCAATAATCCTGAATTGCAGCAGACCGCGGTTCACAAGATCGAAAAACTAATCGGCGTGCATAGCCTTGACGAACCCAGGATTTTTTTGACCACTGTTGTGAGTGATTACCAGTTTTATGCGGCTTCGGAAGAAGTTTGATCAGGTATTAACCCACGACTTCAACCCTCGGAGGCAACAGCTTATAAAGTACCGGCGTAACCACTCTTGATAACAAAGTCGAGCTGATCAGACCCCCGATCAAAACCCAGGCCAGTGGTGAATACAAAGGATTTGCTTCAATAGCCAAAGGAATAAGGCCTCCAATTGCAGTAAAGGAAGTGAGAACGATAGGGACAAAACGTATCTCGCCGGCCTGTTGAATCGCCTCGATCAATGGTACACCTTCCGCACGCAGCTGATTTGTAAAATCAACCAATAAAATAGAGTTTTTGACCTCAATACCGATGAGCGCAATGAAGCCGATAATGGCAACGAAAGACAATGGATAACCCACCAGATACAAGGCGCAAAGCGCACCGATAATGCCCAAGGGAATAACTGAAAGCACGATTAATGAGCTCTTAAAAGTTCCGAATTCCAAAATCAGGACGCCCAAAAAGCCAAATGCCGTAATGAGAATAATCGTACCCAGGCCTCCAAAGGATTTTTCTCGCGCTTCCAGCTCACCTGCCGCTTTGTAATAAAACCCTTTGGGGAACTTTTGACCGTCCAGTTTGGTAATTATCTGCTTATAGACGTCGTCCACTAGAAAACCCTTCTTCACATACGCAGAAACGGTAACGTACCGATTTTGATCATAGTGCCGTATCTGGTTCACCGCGCTTTCGAATTGGATGTCTGCAATCTGTTTCAGGGGAACCGATGTTCCCGTGAGTGTATTTACATATAAATTATTCAGAACGGTCTGGTCTGCGACTTTTTCCTTGGGCATGGTAACGTTAATCACAAAATCATCTCCTTTGTCATCTTTGAAGATACCAACATTAAGCCCGGCAACACCCAGTCGTATAGTCCTGTTGACCTCCGCAATCGAAATACCAAGCATGCCGGCCTTTTCCTTGTTTATTTTGACACGCAAATCAGTTTTTCGATTAGCAAGGGGATTATTTACGTAAATCGTTCCGGCAGTACTTTTCAAATCTTTTTCTACCACAGCTGCAATATTTCTAAGCTGATTCAGGTCCTCGCCAAAGATACGAATGGCAATAGGCGCTTCGGTATTTGGGCCCTGCTCAAAATCTTTAACTTCCACACGGGCATTCGCAACATGGGCAAAGCGTTTGCGAAAATCTTCAATAATCACTTCTTTTTCCGTAGGCTTCATGTCCTTTAACTGCACAAAAAACTCTGCATAATTGCTCGATTCGGAACGTTGGATCACGTTGTAATAGATTCTTGGGTTGCCTTTCCCAACATTGGCTGTACTATACAAAACATCCGGGACCTTTTTTATCTCGCTCTCCACATACCTTGCTACCCGATCGGTTTCCGTAAGGGCAGTTCCGTCTGGCGTCTCTACCGTAATGAGGAACATTGGCTTTTCTGACTTCGGGAAAAGTGAAAATCCAATCGCTTTGGGAATCATCAGCGATGCACCGAATATGAGGACCGCAACTCCCAGTGTAGGAAACGGATGAATTAAGCCCCAGTGTAAAAGCTTACTATATGACCCACTGATCAGCTTTTTTAGTCCCCTCAGAAAAAAATTACCATCAGGATGATGAGACTCCTTCAACAAGCGGCTACTCAAAAACGGAACAATAGTCAATGAAACCACCATCGATGACAAAATGGTCATTGTCACAGCCATTGGAAGGCTTCGTATAAAATCGCCGGACGCTTCCGGAAGAAAGTTGAGCGGTAAAAAAGCCAATATCAAAGTAACCGTACAACCGATAACGGCAAGTGTAATCTGTCGGGTAGCCTTTACCGCTGCCTCTCTTTTGGGATATCCATCGCGCATCCATCTTTCGATGTTTTCAACGACGACAATCGAGTCATCCACCAAAATCCCCAGCGCGACAACCAGACCAACAATACTCAACTGATTGATGCTGAACCCCAGGAAATCTATTGCCGCTAAACCCATCGCCAGAGAAAGCGGGATTGAGATCATCACTACCAATGCAGCCCGAAATCCCAGCGGCAGCAGCGTAAGCGAAACCAGAAAAATCGCAATTGCAAAGTCAATGGAGAAACGACTCAACCGTTTGCTCACACTTTCGGCCTGGTCAAAATTCTTCACAAGTTTAATATTGCCCGGAAGCGTCTTTTCAAATTCCGCCACGACCGGATTAATCATTTTTCCGACCTTCTCAATATTCTGCCCTTCCTTTTGGGCAGCTGTAACCAAGACAGCCCGATGTCCGTTCAGACGTGTGATATGCGTTTCCTCAGCATAGTCGAAGTTAACTTCTGCTATATCTTTTAGGTAAATAATTTTTTGAGAGGAACTGCCGTAGCCGGATGATGCGACGATCGTATTTTTGATTTCTTCCAAAGATTGGTAATCCCCGGAAGTCTTAATATTGAATTTCCTGGTTCCGGCCTGAATACTTCCGCCAGGAATGTTCATATTTTCAGCCTGCAGAGCTCCTAAGATCTGATTGACGGGTACTTTTTCGATAGCCATTTTTTCAAGATTCAAAGACACCCGAACGGTGTTTGCCGGAAAACCCCAATTATCTACAGCCTTAAGACTTTTGATTTTGGCCAATTCATCTTTCAAGCGATCAGCCTGTTCAGCCATTTCTTTATTGGAAACGGTTTCTGAAACCAGCGCTATCTGGACAATATTCACATCAGTCGGAGAAAAACGGCGAATCTCTGTACTTAAAATATCGGCGGGCAGTTCTTTTTGTAAAGCTCCTACCTCCCTTACCAATTCCTGATATTTCTCATCCGGATCCTGGCTGTAGTCATATTCAATGACAACCACTGCAAGTCCGTCGTCAACATTGGTTTTAAGGTTATTGACGTTTTCAAGTGCATTCAGTCTTTTCTCCACTTTGTCAACAACCAGCTCTTCCATATCAAGCGCATCCGTTCCCGGATAAACATATACGACTGCGAAGGAAGGAGCCGTAAATTCCGGATCTTCCCCCCTTGGCATATTAAAAAGTGAATTCAAACCCAAAGCGACAACGCCTATGAACATCACCAGCATGAACTGCCAGTTTTTAACACTGAATTCTGAAATATTCATTTTAATGAAGAGTTAATAATGAAGAGTGAAGAATTCAGCTCCTCGAGGATTTTTGTTCCTTAATTATATTTTGCCTGGTAGTCATTTGAATGAAGCTCAAAATCCTGATCAGTTCCTCACAATCGACCATCATTGATTGAAAAAGCTTTTCATCTAAACAACCACCGGCTTCAAGAATTCGCAGCCAGTATCTCGTTTCCCTAGCCTCCTTATAAGCAATACCAATTTTTACAGCAAATTCCCTCTTACTATAACCCCCAGTTGCTTCCTCAACATTTGCACCTATTGAAGTTCCACTTCGCAGTAGCTGGTTTGCAACAGCATATACCTTATGGTTATCAAGTAACCATTTATACATATTGAAAATCCGTACGCCGAAATCAAACGATTTAAGCTGAATAATGCTTTGATTTTCCATTTTCCAATACGCTTAATTCTTCACTTTTCACTCTTCATTTATTTAAACTCTTCACTTCTACCGCTACATTTTCTGTCAGAAAGCCTGAACCTGATGTAATTACCTCTTTTATATTATCCAACCCTTCGGACAGCAGGACTTTATCTCCATCCAAATAGCCAATAGTCACGGGTACCCGTTTCGCTTTTCCATTGTTGTTGACAAATACAAAACCGGAATTTCCGTTCCCTTCTACAACAGCCTCAACTGGTACTACGGAATAGCTTCTGCTTTGTGAAGGAGTCAATTCAACTTTTGCATATAGCCCTGACGCCAACCTCTTTCCGTCGGGGTTAATTTTAATCTCAACTTCGTAAAGTTTGCTAACCGGATCGGCCGATTGGGCAAGATTACTGATCGTTCCAGAGAAAGACGCTTCCGGATAAGCATCCAGTTTCAGGGAGGCCTTGTCACCCATTTTAACACGAGCCCAATCCTTATCCGAAATGCCCGCACGAATTACCCAGTCGTTTTTCCTGCTTGAAGTAATGATGATTGCGGGTGAGCCAGGGCCCGTCAATTCACCTTCGTTTATCAGCTTTTTCGTCACGGTGCCGTCCAACGGCGAAATGATCTTTGAATAAGATTGGTTGAATGTTGCGATTTTTAAGTTTTGTTGTGAAAGATCGTAACCCGTTGTAGCATTTTGCAGTTGCTCCAAAGTTGCCGCGGTGTCCTTCACCATGTTTTTTATACGTAGCAGGTCTCGCTCCGATTTCTCAGATGCATATCTGGCCTGATTGACCTGGGCATCTATTTCGGTTTGATCAAGAATTGCTAACAGCTGGCCCTTCCTAACCGTTTGACCTTCCTTTACGAAAACCTGACTGATCATGCCACCAATCTTAAATGACAGCCGGGCCTCTTCCACAGAAGCCACGGTGCCCGATACACGTATGGGTTCAGCACGGACCGAAGTCTCCACTGTGCTCAACTGAACAGAGATTACATCCTCTCCAAGTGTAATGGCCTTTTGCTCGGGTTTCTCTTTCCCACAGCCCATTTGCAACAGCATGAATGCAAACACGGAAATTGTTAATGTAGATTTCATATTTATTTTATTAAATGTCATTGATCCCAGCCAGAAAGCATTTACCGAAATCAATATCCACAACGGTGAATAATCCCGGATCCGGTGAAGTGTTATTTAAGTTGTGACCCAAGCCGCTCAATTTTCCCGAGCCATTTTGCTCTAAACTCATCAGACGAAAGTCTTATTGGCCCCAAAGTTGTCGTGCGAACTGGTTTGATTCCACAAAATTCCAGCGTCATTTTCTTCATCGAGTGATAGGTCGGCCTGCCGTTGATTAGCCAATAATACCATACGGGCTGATCCAGGGTACTGATAATGTGTGCCGTACGACCCGTCAATAATTTATCCCACCAAACCGAATTTTCCCGTTTCTGGAAAGCAAAGCCGGGAAGAAAAACGCGATCAATAAAACCTTTCATTATTGCGGGTGGCCCGCCCCACCAAACCGGATAAATCCAGACAAGATGCTCAGCCCATTCAATTTTCTCTCTTGACTTCACAAGATCAAGTTCCAGTTCAATCCGTTTCCTGTAACCAAATTGAAGATTTGGCTCGAACTCCAACGCTCCTATCACGATTTCCTGAACCTCAGCGCCTGAACTAAGAGCGCCTTTTTTGTATGCATTAAATAGCGAAGCTCCATAACTCTCTGGATCCGGATGCCCATTAATGATAAGTATTTTTTTCATGGCTCGGCTGTTATTTTATCTAACATGGCTTTTTTAATCAGCACATCATATTTCGTAACAAGTTCCTGTAACTGAGAAGTGACCACGTCATTTTGCGCTTTCACATATTCGATCAGTAGCACATTTCCATTTCTATATTTACTATCAATGACCCTAAAATACTGTCTGGCTTTTTTTGAGCCATCCTCAGCCGCTGCCTGCATCTCCTTTGTAGCAGACAAATCATAAAACGCTTGTGTTGCCTGCAGTTCAATTTGCTTTTCTACCTCAGTTTGCTTCGTTTTTAGCAAATCTGTCTGGATTTTTGCCTGTTGAATTTTCGATTTACGTTCATAACCTTTAAACAAATTCCATTGCAAGCCAACCTGCCCAACCATGTAAGCCTGATTTTTAAAGGTATATCCGTAGCCTTGAAACCCCACATTTCCTCCAACAAATAGAGAGGGCCTCGAAGCGGCCATTTGGTGGAGTCGGATCGAATTTTGAGAAGCTTCAATCGACATACCAAGCTGCTTTAATTCCTGCCGGTTAGCGACGGCCTTGCCCGTTAATTCAGGTAATGCCAGTAACCCATCGTAGCTAAAGGCACCATAAGTTGCAAATGTTGTATCAACGAGTATCTCCTCTGCGAGTGATTTGTTCAACAGGAAATTAAAGTACGCCTGGGCAACACGTCTGTTTTTGCTCATTTCCGATTGCTGCTGGGTCAATTTACTTACCTCATATTCCGAAGAAAAAACTACATCGTTGGTTAAGGTGTTATTGGCAACGAGCTTTTTATTGAGCCTCACCAGTTCATCCAATACATTGCGGCTACTGTCAAGAATTTTGACCGCTTCAAGCGTTTTCAGATACTGATAGTAAGCCGTTTCGATCGAATAGCGTATTTCGTTCTCCACCACCCTCTTTTTCGCCTCTTGTGCAGACAACAAGTTCTTTTGAATAAGGTAGTTGTATTTGATTTCAGGATTATAGATCGAGTATTGAATACTTACCTTGGTGTCATGAAAATTGGTGGGAGCAAGCAGCACATTGACGTTCTCTATATTCGTAGGAAATTGATTTTTTCCGGTAAGTTCGTTCAGAGATTTATAAGCAGGATTGAGCAAGTCGCCAACAGGAAAATCGAGTCGCCTTCCGCCAGCCGCGTACGAGTAAGTGGGAGCAAACGTAGCCTGTGGGTAAAATAATGCTTTCGCCTGACGAATCGCTTCCGCAGCTTTTCCGATTTCCAGCGATTCCTGTTTCAACGAAAGATTATTGGCCAGACCCTCCTGAACGTATGCTTCCAAAATCACCGACTTCTGCGCCGAAGCAAAGCCTGATATTAATGCCAGACCCACACCTAATAGCGTTCTATTAATCATGGTTTAAAGTATTAACAGTGTTTAGTGTAAATCCAAATTTTTTTATTTCCCGATTTGTCCCAGATGAGTATGCTTAAAATCGTCATTGTATTTCAAACCATAGCCAAATGTTCTGTCCATCGACGAATGTCCAAAAAGAATAAGCCCGGTCAACATCAAAGACTGGTTACTTAACATGACTCCGATCACACCAATTAAAATTCCAGTTCCTTTATGGTGAACGATGTTGTAAAGGCTTGCACCCACTTTTGTATTCACCACATAGCCGATCATACTCAAGTCGGGTACAAGTATTAGCGCTGGAAACCACCACCATGGATAATCAAGACGTGTAAACAAAAATATTGAGATCAACATTTCCGCTACATCTTCCAGCCTCAGAAGAATTTTCATGCCTAACGTATTTATAAAGAACATTTTACAATCTCAATAAACAATTTGAACGACTCCTGCATGCGCTCCATTTCTCTATTATCATCAAACATATCCAGCCTCTTTTTAAGATAGATTGTAATGAGTCCGTGCACAAAACTCCAGATTGTAAGGGAAGCAGTCTCCACATCCCGGTCGCTTTTGAAATATCCGGCTGCGATACAATCTTTAATTACCATCGCCAGCAATTCAAAGGATTTTCGGCCATCATCCCACATTTCCTGCTTACAAGCCAAAGCTTCCATGGGAGCCTGCATGATAAACATCAGATCATAAAGCTCAGGGTTTTCGAGCGCAAATTTGATATACTGCTGGCCAAGGGTAACCAATCTTTCAAAAGGATCTTCCACCGTGGCCACAATGGAAAACTCTTGCATCATTTTTTGAAAAGCCTGTACATGAAGTGCCAGAAGCAATTCATTTTTGTCTTTATAATAGAGGTATATCGTCGCCGGGCTATATTCAATTGCCTCTGCTATGCCGCGGATGCTCGTTTTTTCGTATCCATTTGCCAGGAAGAGTTTTTGTGCTCCTTGTAAAATTAAATCCCGCATTTCTCCACGCTCTCTTTCTTTCCTTTCTGTTATTCCCATTCCGCTAGTTGTTATCGTTGCAAATATACTAAACAGTGTTTAGTAAAAACAATACGTTCAGTTAATTTATAATTAAAAGGCCTGAAATCAGTTTGATTTCAGGCCTTTCATTGTTAATTTCTTCAAGCTATTAGTTTTGCTTTATCAGCTGAATGTTAGCGACAAGCTTAACATCTTCCCCTACAACCAATCCTCCGGCGTCTGTAAGCTGATTATAATTGAGGCCAAACTCCTGTCGGCTAAGCCGCCCCTGTACTTCAAAACCCAGCCTGAAATGGCCATCAGGATCTATCTGATTTCCGCCGTATTCGGCATCAAGCTCAATTGGCTTTGTAATTCCCTTCAGCGTGAGCAAGCCCGAGAGCTTAAACATGTCTCCTTTTACCTTATGAAAATAATTAGACTGGAAAGTAATATGCGGATATGTATCCGCGTCAAAAAAGTCAGCAGACTTAAGATGCGCGTCACGCATTCCCTGGTTGGTATCAATACTATTCACATCAAGGGAAAAATGAATCTCAGCGCCTTCGAAGTTATCATCATCGGAAGTGGCACCACCCTGAAAATTATTAAAAGAACCGGTTATACTGGAAATGACCAAATGCTTTATTTTAAACTGCACATCGGAATGAACCGGGTCAACTATCCATTTTGTAGTTTGCATAGAAATTGTGTTATGAATTTGAAAAGGAAATTTAAGTACTATTCAAATATTTTTTAGGTCAAAATGAATTTATCACTTCTTCGCTTTGACCTATCATTAACATTCCTAGTCCTTATAAAATTGCATCACCTGCTTTATTCCTGCTGGCGCACTAAAATCGAACTTGATAGAATTTAATATTATTTTGATTAAATATTGAAAATCGTTGAAGATGCCGAAAATCTCCCGAATTTGGCTTGAACAAAAATAGCTGGCATGTAATTTTAACCCCGTAAAGCTTCATATATTTACTAAACTTACTAAATCAACGCGTACATGAAAATGAAGGGAAGAAGCGTATTTACGTATGACGTATACGCTCCGACTACTGTGACTACAATGCTGCGTCCAAGGCGCCAGGAAGGGCAATCTATCATCATGGAGGGATTTAATATTGATCCTGATGTGCCTTTTTCAGAATACACAGATATATATGGAAATCCGTGCCAGCGCACCATTTTGCCAGTCGGCCAAGTTACAATCAGCACGGAGGTGCAGGCGCAGGTTAATCGTACAAAACAAGCCCCAAATCCGCTGCCCGAATTTACGCTGGTAGGTGATTTGCCAGATGAAGTCATGCATTATATCCTTCCAAGCCGGTATTGTGAATCCGATTTACATGAGATTAATATGCTTGCTATGGAAATAGCCGGTAATCTTGTTCCCGGATACGCACAAGTAGAAGCGATAAGGACCTGGATACATCAGAATGTCAAGTATCAATACGGTGTAACTGACGCAAGTACAACCGCGCTGGATCTGGCCAGAAACCGCATTGGAGTTTGTCGCGACTTTACCCACCTTGCAATCGCCCTATGCAGAAATCTATGTATACCTACACGGATGACAGTCGGTTACCTGGATAAGCTGAAAGATATGGATCTTCACGCGTGGTTCGAGGTGTATGTAGGTGGTGAATGGTATCCGTTTGACGCAGTTCAGGAGAAAACAGAGGGCTATCGGATCGAAATCGCTCATGGACGCGACGCGGCTGATGTAGCAATGATTACTCAATATGGGAACGCTACGTTACGGTCTCTGCACGTTGAAGTAGAATTGCTCGAACCGGAAAATGCCCAAGCTACAAATCAGGCATAATTAATAACAACTAATTTATTCTCAATATCAAAGACAGCCGAAGGCAACGTGCCTCCGGCTGTTCGGTTAAGGTAGGAATAGTATTTTTTAATTGTCGGTCGTCAATTATGAAAGCTAATTAATAAGGTTTCAAATCACTGCTACCCGATCACACCCAATTCTTTTCCCACTTTGATGAAAGCTGCAACTGCTTTCTCGAGATGTTCTTTTTCATGCCCCGCTGAAATCTGAACCCGTATTCGTGCTTTTCCCTGCGGCACAACCGGATAAAAGAACCCAATTACGTAAATACCTTCATCCAACAGTTTAGACGCAAATTCCTGAGCTAGTTTGGCGTCATACAACATGATCGGTACGATGGGGTGTTCGCCGGGCAGGATATCAAAGCCTGCTTCGGTCATTGCCTCACGGAAATAGCGCGTGCTGGCTTCCAGCTTATCCCTTAGGGTGGTTGATGATGTAAGTAAGTCCAGCACCTTAATTGATGCGCCAACAATCGAAGGCGCCAGTGTATTTGAAAACAGGTACGGTCTCGAACGCTGGCGAAGAATTTCAACGATCTCAGTCTTTGCCGCGGTAAATCCCCCCGATGCACCACCCAAGGCCTTCCCATAAGTTCCCGTAATGATATCGACTCGACCCATCACATTCCTGAATTCGTGAGTTCCCCGGCCTGTCTTGCCAATGAAGCCAGTTGCATGGCATTCATCGATCATTACCAGTGCATTATATTGCTCCGCCAGGTCACATATTTTATCAAGTTGCGCAATCGTACCATCCATGGAAAAAACGCCATCAGTTACCACCAAAATCCGGCGGCTTCCCTGAGCATCTTTTAATTGCTGTTCAAGATCATTGAGATCATTGTGTTTGTAGCGAAACCGTTTTGCCTTGCAAAGGCGAATGCCGTCGATAAGAGACGCATGGTTAAGTTCGTCAGAAATAATGGCATCCTGATCGCCCAACAAAGGCTCAAACAAGCCACCGTTGGCGTCAAAAGCTGCTGCATAAAGAATACAGTCCTCTGTTCCTAAAAACTCCGCTGTTTTTCTTTCGAGTTCCTTATGAATGTCCTGGGTTCCACAAATAAATCGTACCGAGGACATTCCAAAGCCATGTGTCTGAATGGCCTCTATGCCGGCTTTTATCACGTCAGGATGAGATGATAACCCGAGATAATTATTTGCACAAAAGTTTAAGACCTCCCTGCCATTATCAGTAGCGATTTTTGCAGACTGAGGAGTGACGATGATACGCTCCTTTTTGTATAAGCCCGCCTCTTTTATGGTGTCCAGTTCTTGTTGAAGTTCGTCTTTGATTTTTCCGTACATGGATTTATTTTTTAGATATTCACCAGATGATATTTTCTGCGCAACTCAGTTATCATTTCTTCAGTCATTTTATCCAAAGTGTAAGTAGCTCTCCAACCCCAGTCCTTACGGGCAACCGAATCATCGATATGTTGTGGCCAGGAATCTGCAATATCCTGACGATAGTCGGGTTTGTAGCTAATTTCAAAGTCGGGAATAAACTTCCGGATACTCGTTACAATTTGTTTGGGCGAGAAGCTCATCCCGGCAAGATTGTAGCTCGTTCGAACGCTGATTTTATCTTTTGAAGCTTCCATCAGCCTTACTGTAGCATCCATAGCGTCACTCATGTAGATCATGGGCAATGTAGTTCCAGCACTCAGAAAGCATTCAAAATGCTCTCCTTTTACCGCTTTATGAAAAATGTCTACTGCGTAATCCGTAGTGCCTCCTCCCGGTAAAGACTGATGACTGATGATTCCGGGATAACGTAATGAGCGGATATCGAGACCGTATCTTTTGAAATAATAATTTGACCAGTTCTCCCCGGCAGCTTTACTTATGCCATAAACCGTTGTAGGATCCAAATATGAAAATTGTTCCGCGATGCCATCAACATGATCTCCAAATACCGCAATGGAGCTGGGATAAAAAATCTTCCTTACTCCATTTTCTCTCGCAGCTTCTAATACATTAAAATAGGTCTGCATATTGATATGCCAGGTTTTCAATGGCTCCTGCTCACCTTTTGCAGACAAAATAGCAGCTAGGTGATAGATCTGGGTAACTTTATGTTTCCTGACAATATTTGATAAAGCAGCAGCATCCGTTGCATCCAGTTTTTCAAAATATTGGACCGGCTGAGCTGGCTCTTTCAGGTCGCATGCCAAAACTTTATTATCGCCATAAATTCCACGAAGATATCCTACCAATACAGAACCGATCTGCCCGTTTGCCCCTATGACCAATATGCGTTCCGACTTCATAACATCAAGATTTTGTTAAGTATAAATCACTTGCAATTTTGCCATTTTGGATAAAATAATGAGCATTTTATCCGATTCATAATAAAAATTACTGCACTTTGTTATATTTGAAGAAAATATTACTTTTCAATATTACCACAACCCGAGGCTGGCAGTAAATATTATTTCATCATGGAGCAGTTAGACAAAATTGATACCAGGATCCTTCGTATACTTCAAAAGGATGCCAAGAAAACGACAAAGGAAATAGCAACGATGTTGAATCTCACCATATCGCCGATCTATGAAAGAATACGCCGGCTCGAGAGTATGGGATTCATAAAGCAATATGTGGCAATCCTGGACAAAAAACTGATAAATAGGTCAGTTACGACGATATGCCAGGTATCAATGCGCTACCATAACGAAGCATTTATCGAGAAATTCGAGCAGGAAATCCAAAATCTGGAAGAAGTACAGGAGTGTTATCACATGGCGGGACAGGTTGATTTTCTCTTAAAAATCAATGTAGGCAGTCTGGATGAATACCACGATTTCGTGAAGTACAAATTATCGAAGATTGACAATATAGGTGTGCTCAACAGCACATTTGTACTTAAGGAAATTAAGCACACTTCGGAGTTTTATATATGACCCAACACTACGGGTCATATGGGATGGAGTCATAAAAAAGCATCATCGGCAGCTACAGGTGATGCTTTGGACAAATCCCAGTTTACTTCACATGCTTCGTTTGGCAACTTCAAAGGTAAAAGTTTTTCTGCCAGCCCGGCCGTTTCCTGTCATTCCCTGTACAACGACTTTGTAAGTTCCTGTTTGGTCAGATGTGTTAAATTGAATTTGCGCTTTGCCGCTGGCATCCGTGGTAACATCCGGAGACCAGTGAAGTAAGTTTCTAAAATCCGGGAGGCGGCTAGCCATATCTGCTTTTGTATCATATTTTGGCTCGTAGAACTCCCTCGGCGCCTGAACACCCTCATAGCGCATCACCAGAACTTTTGGACTCAGCTCAAAACCTGCAAGGTCATTTTGATAGGTGGAAAAGCTTACAATCCCGGTAAATGACAGAGGTCCGAGAAAATAGCGACTGCTTATTGTCTCAATTTTCTTTATTTTCAGGGGGTCAATCTCCATCAACTTATCAATGTTGAAGATGGGGATCCCGTCAAGCAAAGTCAATGGATCCGTAGTATAAAAAGTATTTGGAACGAGCTTATCGATCATCCGGAAATGAAACTCTTTTTGCCTTCTTCTTACCAACACACCACGAACGTATTCTCTTAAAACTTCTTCCAATGTGGGAAATCTCGTAAAATCATCCAAAAAATATTTCTCGTCAGGCGGCCCAAAAAATGCCGTAGAATCTGTGATTACGGGCTTTGCTTGTGAAAACGATTTTGGTAAAAATGCATTATTTGTCTGCATGTTGATCGTTCTGGTCAGCAACTGGTTTTCCTTGGTTTTATCAAAAGAAAAACCCGCTGTCGGCTTGACCGTAAACTGTTTTGAAAAAGGGCTCGCCATTTCAAATTTATAAGTACTATCCTGGCTAAGGTTCGTTTGGATGGTTATTTCCTTTGGCCCAAAGAAATTCCTTAATTCAAATCTCACCGTACCATCAGGCTCACTTCTTGTCGCGTATAACCGGGCCGGGAAGTCAAGAGCAGCAAGATAGGCTTCAAGTCCTGCCGTTGGTGCTCCTGTTTGTGTATTGGTGAGTTTCCCATACACGAAATGTCCATCATATTCAACCAGGTTTGGATACTCACTGGTTTTGTTTTCAAAGACTTCACTCCATTTGAATCTTCTCCATCCGTGGGTTATCATCAAATTATCCATGTTTTCGTCAGCCCCCTTTGTATCCGACTGAAAATAGTATTCAGGAGATTCGACATTACCTCGCAGGTCCGAGCTCAGCCACAAATAGCTCGCAATATCCTGTGGGTCAGGGTTTTTTATAGAATCTTCCAAATATACCGCCACCGACATATTTGCGAGTCCTATGGCACCTCTCGCATCTTTGGAGGTCAAATCCATCGTCACTTTTTCCCGCACGTCAAAAGAGCCTTTGCTCACTTTGCCTTCAATGGTCAACTCCTTATCGGGGCGCTTGAAATATAGCCTTTCGCACAGGGGTTTAAGCTTTTCATTTAGAATTGTAAGATGGGAAATGCCCTCTCCCAATTTCTCCCGGTTCAGTAAAAAAACAACCTTATTACGATCAATAACCTTTTTCTCAACGATCACATTTTTTTGCCGTGTATGCGCTACCATAAAAACCGAACCTGCTGCAGCCTCTGTTTTTGATGTTACCGTAACTTGTATGAGCCGATTGGTTGAATCTTTCACTTGCATTACATAACCCTCTGTTTTAATATCAGCTAAAGGATATAGCGATGGCTTACCTTTGGTATCACGCACTACAGCCTGATAAGTGTTGTTAGGCTTGGGGGTCATCCTGAAATACCCTATTCCGTATCGCGTAGGCTTAAACCTTACAATGGTATCATTATCCTGATTGATCACAGCACCATTGAAATCAATTCCCTTCCCGCTCTGATCCACTACTCTGAAACCAACTTTACTTTCCAGATCATTGACCAGATATCCGCCTTCTGGAAAAAAACCAGCGTCATAGGTGACTGCTTTCTTTTCATCGGGGTTTGCGTCGAATTTCACAAATGGGTTGATGATACTTACCGTCGATTCGAAAAAATAATCCGCACTAAAATTTTTCATCCAGTTGGTATAACATCTCACCTTGTAAATCCCACTGGCAATTGTCGATGGGATAACAAGTGCGCCATGTCCTTTTCCTTCGAGAAGCGAGAACTTTGTTTGAGCGACGGGGTTATTCTCTCTGTCCAGCACCTCCATGTAGGCAACTTTGCTCATTCCAATAAAGGAATTTGACCCACCTTCTACATTATAGGCTTTAAACCACATACTTTCCCCAACAAGATAAAGAGGGCGGTCCAAATGAAGGTAAATTTTCTCCTGAACTGCTCGCTGGCTGTGCAAAAGAAATCGTTGCTTGATACTTGTAATCCATGGATCTTCCTGGGCACGTGACGCCACCGGAAGAAACAACGTAAATAGTATGGCGTAAAAAAATTGCTTATGCTTCACCGTATAGTCGGTTTTTTGATAAATGATTATTTCCAAAATGATGGCATTGTCACTGTTCCACCCTGCAATCTACAATCGGCACAAGAAGGTGACGAAACCACAACTGAGTCCGTTGGCCACCCCCAATAACTTATGAGCACTCCCGATGTCTTGTAACCCTGTATCAAAGTCAGCGTGTCCAGATCATCGCATAGGGGGGAATACCCAAATTTGGCTCAATAAAAACACGTTTGCTTTCTTCTGTAAGCACACTAAAATAGCCAAAAACCAGCTCATGAACATCGGCGACATTTTTAACGTTTCCTGTTACTTGTGAAGGTTGCGGATCAAAAAGACCACCTGTTCCCTGAGTCGTTTTAGCTAAGCTTGTCCAGTACTCAAATGCATCCTGACTCAGTGCGTATTGCTTCACCAGAATACTGTATTTGACATAAAACCAATTCGTATTGATGGGAACTACATTAATCGGAAGATCTTTGATTCTATCTTCCGTCAATTTGATGGTGGAGCCCAGCGCGATATTGGCGGAGCTAAACGTTTTCCAGCAACGGTCTATATTGTCCTTCCGTATTATAATTTCCCTGTTTACTAAATCCCTATCCAAAGCCGAGAAAACGGCAGACCTATATTCGTAAGTTTGCTCAAATTTCCAGCGATAAAACCTCGTTTGATTTTTGGGATCATGCGTATCCACTTTTATCACAATCGCATTTCTCACCTTATCATGCTCCCAGGTAACGCTATCAATAGCGGGTGTTTTTTTTGCAGCTACGTAATCCGAAAGATATTCTTTTCCATTTTTCGTTCTAATGCGTAAGCGATACTTCCCGCTCTGATTATAGTTTTCCGGTATAAGATAATATTGACCTCCTCCTTTTTCTGTAAAGTTGAATTTCTCGCCGGTTTCACCTTCAACAGTAAGTTTAGCGCCAACTTCCTTAAATGTTGCCGCCAAAACACTGGTATTTTGCGTGCGACTTAATGCAATGCGACTCGTATCCTTTCCAATATTCACAAATCCGTCCACCACCAGGTTGCTCGCATCTGAATTTACTTCGGGTGGCGAGAACGGGTCAATACAGCTGTATAGAATAAGTAGCATTGAAACCAATCCAGCACCTGATAGTAAGAATTTCTTCATTTATGCAAAGCAAAGATTTCATCATCGTGTTAATTTGAGACAACAACATCTAAAAGGACCAAAAACTTGGCTTTGTAGTTGAACCTCCCTGTACACGACAGTCGGCACAAGACGGTGCCACTGCCAACACATCCGTTAAACCCACATAAGTCAACAACAGCTTTTGTGTATTGAACACACACTCAACGTCCGGGGTGGAGCACCTTAGTGGCAGTGTGTCTATCACGCAGGTTTCGTAATACCCCAACCTGGGCTCCATGAAAATCCGCTTTTCCTGCTCCACAGCAGCACTGAAATAACCAAAAACCAGTTCCTTGGGATTAGCTTTATTTCTTATGTTACCAGTAACCTGAGAAGGCTGCGGGTCAAACAGACTGCCGGTGCTCTGGGTGGTTTTCGACAAGCTCGTCCAGTATTCAAATGCCTCCTGAGTCAATCCATATTGCTTTACCAGAATACTATATCTGGTCAAAAGTTTATTCGAAGCAACCGGCACAATATTCACGGGAAGATCCCTGATTTCGTCCCTAGAAAGTTTGATTGTTGAACCAAGGATAATGTTGGCTGACTTACCACTTTTCCAGCATTGATTGATGTTCTTCTGCCTTCCCAACAATTCCTTGCCCACGACCTCAAGCCCCGAAAAATAGGGAGCAAAGTACTCATAAGTGTCGTCAAACTGCCACCGATAAAATCTGGTGCTGTTGGTGGCATCATGGGTATTAACCTTGATCACCATGGCATTAAGAACTTTATCAAAGTTGTAAGTAACACTGTCGATTGGTGGTGTTTTACTTACAGCAACAAAGTCGGATACATATTGCTGACCATTTTTAGTTGTGATATTCAATCTGTATTTGACCGCTCTGTTCAAAACCCCGGGTAGTAGAATGTACAGACCTTTTCCCCGATCTGTAAATGGGTACATTTCGCCTTTCTCACCTTCAAGCGACAGTTTCGCTCCCAGCTCTGGAGTAGGCGCCGTTTTCTCCTGTGCATTTTGAGTACGTCTCAGCTCAATTTTTGTCGTATCCTTACTCATGTTAAGAAAGCCATCCACAACCAGATACTTCTCGACCGAATTTACCTCCGGAGGAGAAAAAGGATCTATGCAGGCATAGAAAGCCAAAACCAAGACACCTGCAAAACCAAACTTTACTATATATTTTTTCATGACCCGAAAACTTCAATTCTCTCTGTAACAATTTTCTATTTTCTCAACAAACTTTATTCTTGAATTTGGTTCGATCCATGCGTTACGCAAACAATTAACATTACTAAACCGTTAACCCATCAAGACCTGTGCTACTAACTACCTTTCTTCAAAATCTGAAATTATAGGTAATAGTCGGGATGGGCTGTCCAAATATCGATAGCTGATAGCCATTAACCTGCCCGTTCTTTGTCTGAAAATAAACCGATGTAGGATTCTTTCTCCCCAAAAGATTATAAACCGCCAGGGTCCACGAACTATGCGCCAACTTTTTGATTTTATGATTACCTTCAATATTCATCGCCAAATCCGTACGGTAATAATCAGGAATCCGGAATTGATTCCTATCGGCATAGTAAACCCGTTGTGCTCCATCTATGAAATATTTCCCAATTGGAGGCGTGTAGGGCCGTCCGGTGCTGTAAGTAAAGTTGAAGGAAAGACTAAACCTATGTGAAAAGCGGTAGTTGGATATCAGGGTAAAATCATGAGGTTTATCATAGTTACTCGGGTAGAAATTACCCCCATTCGGTGCGTCCGGCGATTCGCGATCTACCGCTCTCAGTAAAGTTCTTGAATAAGTATAGCCTAACCAACCATTCAACTTGCCCGTGGTCTTTTTAATCATGAACTCGATACCGTAAGCTTTTGCTTTTGTATTGAGCACCGCCGCCTCGAGATTGTGATTCATGATCAGCGAATCTCCACCTTTGTAGTCCAGGAAGTTGTGAATGTTCTTATAATATCCCTCCAATGAAACTTCAATTTTGTTCCCTCTCAGGTTTTTGTAAAGGCCGAGTGAAATTTGATCCCCGATCTGTGGTTTTATATAAGAATCACTTAATTTCCAGATATCAGTCGGCGAAACGGTCATTGTGTTGGTCAGCAAATGGATATACTGTCTTAGCGTATTATAACTCAGCTTAACCGCAAGATTGTCAAACAACGTGTAACGCATGGAAAAACGATACTCGGGGCCGCCGTAACCTTTAATCTTTTTTCCTGCAGCAAACGTTTCGGTTCCGTCTTCGTAAATCTTTTCAATAGGGAAGCCGGACACATATTTGTTTATTGTCTTTGGGCCTAAATATTGATAAAACGAATAACGAAGTCCCGCTGTAATTGAAAGCTTAGGACTTGCTTCAAATTTATCTTCGATATACAGAGCGCTCTCGGTCGCCTGTTCAGAACCCAGATCATCAGGAATAATCAAAGATTTTTCACCACGTGGATTAAAGGTGCCCGGATGTAACTTGTAATAAATAGAACTCAGACCAAAGTCCAGCGTGTGCTTCGGATGCAGCAGGTAATTAAAATCAGCCTTGAAATTAGATTGGTTAATGTTGAATTTCAGATCGAAAGAATTGAGCGGTAAGCCGGCAGCCGCCATTGAATACTGATACTTGCTTTGAGAGGCAGTTAACTCCCCGAAAAGTCGGGAGTTGAAAGTATGCTTCCATTTCAATGAAGCCAGCTGGTTTTGGTAAGCGTAGGTCGTGTCCCCGTAAAGCTTGAAACGGTCACTGCTTGTATAACCGGTAAGAAGAAGGCTGTTCTTTTCATTGATCTCATGACTGATGTGGAGATTCACGTCATAAAAATTAGCCGAACTTTTGTTGTATTCCGGATTATCGAGCGTTTTGATCAGCCAGTTTGAATAAGTTGATCTACCGCCAAGAATGAATGAGGTTTTATCCTTGATGATGGGCCCTTCAACCGTAAGGCGCCCGGTTACAAGCCCGATACCTCCTGAGGCGACAAACTTCTTTTTATTTCCATCCCGCCCGTTAATGTCCAGCACGGAAGCCAGCCGGCCTCCAAACTTGGATGGGATTGTACTTTTATAAAGCTCGACGTCTTTTAGCACATCGGGGTTAAAGGCGGAAAAGAAGCCAAATAAATGCGAAGGATTGTAGATGACGGCGTCGTTGAAAAGGATTAGATTTTGATCGGTAGATCCTCCGCGCACATTTAGCCCCGTACTATTTTCACCAACTGACTTAATACCCGGTAACGTAAGTACTGTCCGAAGCAAATCAGTTTCTCCAAAAACAGTGGGAACCTGTTTCATATTCTTTATGGTCAGCTTAACCTGCCCCATCTGTGTACCCACGACATTTTTATCCATCCCGGCTTTCACAGAAACCTCTTTTAATGCGATCACACTTTCGCGCATTTCAATATCCAGCTTTCCGTCTGTATAGAGCACAATTTGGCGTTGTGTCTCACGCATACCCTGACTTTTAATCTTCAAAATATGTTTACCCTTTGGAATAGTAAGTACATAAAGGCCCAGGGCATCTGTTGTTACACCAATTGTGCTAGGTGTGGAAATAAATACCGCAGCACCGATTACCGGCTCGCCTGTAATTGCGTTCCTGACATAACCGCTAAGGGTTGCGTTTCCCTGGGCTATCTTGTAACTTTTTATCCCGATCTCATGAACTTTGCTCTCGGCAGTAGACAGTAATTTCTCTTTTGCATCACTTTCCGGCCCTTCATAAGTCACCGCCCCGGCGCCAGAATCGTCAGGAGTAAATAATCTTGGCTGCAGCTGTGTGATGATCGGTCGCCCTTCCGTGATATAAACTCTTTTTTGCGAGTCGATCGCGTACGTGAAATCCGACCCTTTGAAAACCTGATCCAAGACAGCCTTAATTGTAAGATCCTTAACATCAAGGTCAAGTGCCAGACTGTCAAACCTGACGGCATCGTAGTAAAAATAGTAGCCCGTTTGCGTCTCAACCTGCTTTACGAAATCATTGAACTTACTCGAGTCAAGTTTCATGGTTATCAGCCTCTCCTGAACATTTTGTCCTTTCGATTCAAGAAATCCAAACAGGCAGCAAAGAAGAAATGTAAATGGTATAAGTCTTTTCATTTTTTGGCTAATTGATCATACAATGCAACAATTCTGGCAATAGCATTTTCCCGGTCTTTGCGAAACTTGATCTTATCATCTCTCAAAGATTTTCTCAGTATTTTTTG
>Ga0209512_1001009_pt1 | contig 38361 bp, 39 predicted proteins | sample frozenSSSSmetaG_FD_184142 | JGI IMG/M metagenome (GOLD analysis project Ga0209512, IMG submission 184142) | Glacier valley bacterial and archeal communities from Borup Fiord, Nunavut, Canada, to study Microbial Dark Matter (Phase II) -... | ecosystem: Environmental > Aquatic > Freshwater > Ice >...
GGTTCGAACAGCTGCGACTCGAAGTGGATGCCGCCCGCCAGCGTTCCCGCCTGTGGCTCCTTGCGCTCGGTGTCTGTGCCATCCTGATCACCCCGGTGGCCCTGGCGCAGATCGTGCGCCTGCTGGTGTCGTTCCTGGTAGTGCCCGGCTGAGCTTCACTCGAATAAACTGAGCGCACCGCACTCGCCTGTGACATCCACCAATGGTGACCGCGAGACTTGGGATGATTCCCTCGCCGGGCGGGGAGGGCTCGCTTCGGCCTTGTGCTCGCCATCCTCGGAAGTATCGCCCTGGTGCTGAGCATCATCGGCCTGGTCACCGGAATCTTCATCGGAGCCCGGTCGGTGTTGCAAGACTGTGCCACCCGATCCCTCCGACCGGCGTAGCGTACATCCATGACGGAACAACAGCCCTTCGAGATCGAGCGCACTTTCGATGACTTCGAACTGCGGCGTTATCCCGACCATGTACTCGTACAGGTGACGGTGGAAGGTGACTTCCTCCGTGCCGGAAATCTCGGGTTCCGTCCCCTCATCAGCTATATCAGTGGTCGGAATGCGGATGCCGCGCGCATCCCGATGACCGCTCCGGTGACTCAGGAGCCGCTGCGCGCGCACACGCACACCGTGAGTTTTGTGCTGCCGGACGGGACCGATCCCGCGACGGTGCCGGTGCCCACCGACACCGCTGTCACGACCGTCGCCGTCGCGGCGGGTCGTGTGGCCGCTCGGCGTTTCGGCGGCGGATGGACGGATGCCCGCTTCGAACAGAACGGCGAGGCACTGCTGGCGGCCGTCGAGCGCGCCGGATTGCACCGCTCGGGCAATGTGTACTTCGCTCGCTACGACCCTCCATGGAAGCCCGGCTTCCTCAAGCACAATGAGGCGCTCGTGCGCATGGTGGAGTAGTCGGTGCCCACGCGCTAAGTTCGGGAGCTATGGGGCACAACCGGCAGAGGAACAGTGCGCTTCTGGTGGCCGGCACGTTCTTCATGGAGAATCTCGACGGCACGATCCTCACCACGGCGGCTCCGAGCATCGGTCGCTCACTCGGCGTTCCGTCGGTCGCGGTCGGCATCACGATCACGGCGTACCTGCTGACGCTCGCCGTGCTGATCCCGTTGAGTGGATGGATCACCCGGCGCCTCGGATCCCGTCGCATTTTCCTCGCCGCCATCGCGATCTTCACCCTCGCGTCGCCCCTCTCGCCGGCGGCATCATCACGACCTACTTCACCTGGCACTGGATCTTCCTCATCAACGTGCCGCTCGGCACTGTCGCGTTCATCGCGGCCCTGCGCCTGATTCCCGCGGAGGCGCGGAAGACTCCGCCGCCGCTCGACTGGATCGGGCTCGCGCTCACCTGCACGAGGCTCGGCTCGCTGGTCTACCTCGGCTCCCTGCTCGCCGAGCGCGACCCGGGGGTGCTCGCGATGATCGGCTGGGCGGTGGTGGGCGTCGGGCTGGTCGGGTTCGCCATCGTGCATCAACTGCGCACGCGGCATCCGCTGCTCGACCTTCGGGCACTGCGCATCGAGACGTTCCGGCTGTCTCACGCGGGCGGATCCCTGTTCCGACTCACCGTGAACGCGGTGCCGTTCCTTGTGCCCCTGCTTTTCCAGGATGTCTTCGGGTACACGCCGCTGCTCTCCGGTGCGCTGGTCCTCTTCGTGTTCGTCGGCAACCTCGCCATCAAGCCGGCAACGACCTCGTTGCTCCGCCGCTTCGGATTCCGGGCGGTGATCGTGATCGCCAGCGCCGCGGCAGCTGTGTCGATGGCGCTGATGGCGCTGCTGTCGAGTGCGACACCGGCGTGGCTCGTGATCGCGCTGCTCACCGTCAGCGGAGTGGCCAGGTCTGCCGGGTTCACCGCCTACAACACCATCGCCTTCGCCGACGTCGAGCGAGCCGAGATGACGGATGCCAACACCCTCGCCTCGACGCTGCAACAGGTCGCGGCGGGCTTCGGTGTCGCCGTCGGGGCGGTGGCACTGCGAGTGGGGGATGGTTTCGCTTCCGGGTCGGGCGCCTTCGGGTTCGCCTTCGGCGTGCTCGCAGTGCTCACGGCCTTCTCGACCGTGGAGGCCCTGCTGCTGTCGAGGACCGCGGGGGAGAGCATCCGTCCGGCGCGGGCCCAGTATGCCGCAGTGTCATCCGGATCCCCCCCGGCTCGCGGAAGGCTGGAAACCACAACGGGGTGCTAAACTCGCAAGGTTGCCGTCCAACGGCCGCGGATAAAGAGAGCTCTCACATCCCGTGATGAGCACCGCGCAACGAGTGAGAGGGGCCATCTATGCCATTAGCACCAGATGCCAAGAAGACCATTATCGACGAGTACGCCACCCATCCTGGTGATACCGGTAGCCCCGAGGTGCAGGTCGCAATGCTGACCGCGCGCATCAAGGATCTCACCGAGCACTTGAAAGAGCACAAGCACGACCACCACTCCCGTCGTGGGCTGCTGCTGCTCGTTGGCCAGCGTCGTCGCCTGCTGGGTTACCTGCAGGACATCGACATCTCGCGCTACCGCACGCTCATCGAGCGTCTCGGCCTGCGCCGCTAGGCCTCGCTTCGATAGGCCTCGCTCGAGGGGAGCGTGTCGCTTGATCGAAAGCCCGTCCTGTTCGCAGGACGGGCTTTTTGCTGTCCCCGAATGTAAGTCGACGCAGAGGGTTCCGGGCTTTTGACCCGCTGGTAGAAAACCGTGTTTCGCTGGTAATTTTCTGTGAAGCCGCTCCAAGGAATCATCTGATGCCTTTTTGTGTTTACTACTTAGGTAACAGCACAGAAAGGTCCCACATGGGAAGAGTGAACGAAGAAGTAGAGGCCGAGAACGGTACCGTTCTCAAATACCAGCACCACGCCAACGGCCGGGGATTCGTCTCTCCGAAGGCGCGCGTGCAGCCAAGCACTTTTGTGGCCTCGACGGCCTACATCGAGGCTGAAGCACGCATCGGCGACCACGGCACGATCGGATCGGGCAGTTGGATCGACCATGGCGTCATTCTCGGTGAGCGCGTGTTCATCGGGCAGAACGTGCACATCGGCCGCGACACTGTCGTGGGCAATGACGTGCGACTGGGCAGCCACTCGCGCATCGGCGCGAATGTGCGTATCGCCGGTGGAATGCGCATCGACGCAGACGCCCAGGTGGCCGATGCCGCGGTGCTCGGCACCCCGCACGAATCACCCGTGCCGGTAAAGCGCCCGGCCGGCCGGGTCAGCAGCTACGTGTCGGACCGCGCCGCGTAGTCCCGCCGCCAATGCGTACCCCTCCGGTTACGCGAGAGAGGCCGACCCGGTGGGGTCGGCCTCTCTTCTCGGTCAGTGGGTCTTCACCGGTTGACGGTCGGGACCTTCGACGATCACAGTGATCGCCGTGGTGGTCGGCACCGTGCTGGCGCCGTGGCCATCCATCTTCGCCAGCATCGACTCCAGGTACGGGCGCTGACCCGAAAGCACGGCACGCACCTGGACGACGTCGATCTGTCGGGTCCAGCGTCCGATGAGGAGGGTGGCTACCGCGTTTCCGGTGAAGTTGGTCACCGCGCGGGCTTCCGACATGAAGCGGTCGATGCCCACGATCACGCCGACGCCATTCACGAGGTCTGGTCGGTAGGTCTGAAGACCGCCCGCAAGCGTCGCAAGTCCCGCACCGGTAACCCCCGCGGCACCCTTCGAGGCGATGATCATGAAAGCGAGAAGGCCGATCTGCGCACCAATCTCCAGTGGCTTACCCATCGCGTTCGCGATGAAGAGCGAGGCCATCGTGAGATAGATCGCGGTGCCGTCGAGATTGAACGAGTAGCCGGTGGGCACGGTGATGCCCACGACTGACTTCGAGACACCCAAGTGCTCCATCTTGGAAATGAGACGGGGGAGCGCGGCCTCAGAGGAGGAGGTTCCCACGATGAGCAGGTACTCGCGTCCGAGATATCTCATCAGGCTGAAGATGTTCACTCCAGTGACGACCCGCAGCAGGGAGCCGAGGACCACGATGATGAAGACCGCACACGTGATGTAGAAGCCGACGAGGAGAGTCGCGAGACTCAGCAGCGCTCCGCCACCCGTGTTGCCGACCACCGCGGCGATCGCCCCGAAGGCGCCGATGGGGGCAAGCCAGAGCACCATGCTCAGGATCCGGAAGACCAGCGCCTGCAGCTTCTTGATCGCCTCGAGGGTGCTCGTGCCCTTTTCGCCGAGGCCCTGGAGCGCGAAGCCCACCAGCAGCGCGACGAGGAGGATCTGGAGGATGCTGCCGGAGGTGAACGAGGAGAAGAGGGTGGCCGGGATGATGCCGAGGACGAAGTCCGTGCCGCTCAGCGGCTCGCCGACAGCCTTATAGGTGGACGTGGCAATGTTGAGGCCCGTACCGGGGTGCAGCAGATTTCCCACCACGAGTCCGATCCCGAGGGCGAAGGTCGACATGATGAGGAAGTAGCCGATCGCGAGTCCGCCGATCTTACCGACGGTCGCTGCCTTCGCGATCGAGCCGACGCCGATCACGATCGTGCAGAAGATCACCGGGGCGATCATCATCTTGATCAGGAGCACGAATCCCTTACCGATCGGGTCGAGAGTCTTGGCGAACTCGGGGGCGGCGAGTCCCAGGATCGCGCCTGCGGCGACAGCCACGATCACCGCGATGTAGAGGTAGTGGTTACGGTCGATGCGGCGAAGCATCCCGCGCTTTGGCGTGCTCGGCGACTCTGCCATGGGAGTGTCCTGTCTCTCGGAACGTCTTTGTGCCCGACCTGCGGATGAGGTGTCCCAAAAGCCTGTTCGATAGAGCGGCGGGGCACTACTTGTGGTCATACTGATCACGAGAAAGGTGGGATTCATGGCGCGAGCCGAGGGGCGATGGAGCATCGCGAGCCGGGTCTTCGCCGTGCAACTCGTCGCCGTGATCGTGCTGAGCGGATGCCTCACGCTCGCCCTCTGGATCGTGTCGCGCCAGTCCGCCGACGACAGCGCCGCGCGACTCAGTCTCGGCATTTCGGCGACGCTCGCGCGCGATCCCTTCGTCATCGCCGGGGTGAAGGGGCCCGATCCCACAAGCCAGCTCGAGCCCTATGCCCTCGGTATCGTGAAATCGGCCGGTGTGGATTTCGTGACGATCATGGATACCGCCGGCATCCGCTATACCCATCCCGACCGCTCGCAGATCGGTGGCCGGTTTCTCGGCACCATCGACCAGGCGCTCCGGGGCAAGAGCCTCACCGAGACCTACACCGGCACCCTGGGTCCGTCGGTGCGGGCGGTCGTGCCGGTGATGCAGGGCGGAAGGGTGATCGCGATAGTGTCGGCCGGCGTCACCGTCGAGAGGGTGCTCGCCTCGCTCGCGCCGCGCATCCCGCTCGTCATCGGCGTCGCGGTGCTGCTCGTCGCTCTCGGAACTGTCGGCGCGTTCGTTGCACGCCGATCGCTCAGCCGGGTGACCGGATCGATGCGTCCAGCCGAGCTCTCCCGCATGGTCGGATACTACGAGTCAGTAATGCACTCGGTGCGGGAAGGGCTCATCCTTACTGACGACCGGGGACGAGTCGTGCTCTACAACGACGAGGCGGCAGACCTCCTCGGCCTCCCGCCGACCGAAAGCGATCGACCCCCCTCGACAGTGTCGGAGCTCGGGCTGCCGGCGTCGATCGCGGCACTCATCGAGAGTCGGGCGCGCATCGTGGAGGAGTCACACCTCGCAGGGGATCGTGTGCTCCTCGTCAACCAGGAACCCGCGAGTACCACCGGCACTCGAACACCCACCCCTCTCGGCAGCCTCACCACACTCCGCGATCTCACCGAGGTCCAGCGGCTATCGGGGGAGCTCGAATCCGTGCGCACTCTCAGTGATGCCTTGCGCTCGCAGACCCACGAATATGCGAACCGGCTGCACACGGTGGTGTCGTTGCTGGAGCTTGGTCGCACCCGAGAGGCGATTGAGCTGATAGCGCAGGAGACGGAGACCAGCCAGTCGCTCGCCGACGACATGGTCGGCGCCTCGTCCGAGCCGGTGCTCGCCGCACTATTGTTCGGCAAGGTCGCTCAGGCGGGTGAGCGCGGCGTGCAGCTGCGGCTTGCTGTGGACGACGTGCTCGGGACATCCGTCCTGTCCACTTCGGAGCTCGTCTCGGTGGTCGGCAATCTCGTCGACAACGCCATCGACGCTGCCGCCGGGGGGCCCTCGCCGGCCTGGGTCAGCGTGCACCTCGCTTCAGACCATGCCGCAGGAGTCGTCGAGTTCACTGTGGCAGACAGCGGACCGGGCATCGACGCAGACCATCTCGGCCTCATCTTCGATCGCGGTTTCTCGACCAAGCCAGCGGATGCCGCAGGTCGCGGTTTCGGCCTCGCGGTGGTGCACGAAATCCTGGCTCGACGCGGGGGAGCGGTCGAGGCGTCGACCCCTGATCCGACGGGCGCCAGGTTCGTCGCCCGGTGGCCGGTAGCCGACGGCGGACCGACGTGATCCGCACCCTGGTCGTTGAGGATGACGCCCTCACAGCCGAAGCTCATGCGGACTACCTCGGCCGCATAGACGGCTTCGAACTCGTCGGTATCGCGCGCACGGCGGCCGTCGCCCAGGCGATGATCCGCGGCTCGGTTCACGGCGTTTCCATTGACCTCGTACTGCTCGATATGAACCTTCCCGACGGCCACGGACTCGAACTTGCCCGGCGAATCCGCTCATCGGGTATTCCGGTCGACATCATCGCGATCACCGCCGTTCGCGAGACGGATGTGGTGCGCACGGCGATCTCAGCCGGTGTCGTCCAGTACCTGATCAAGCCGTTCTCCTTCGCCGTATTCCGCGACCGCCTCGAGTCCTATCTCGAGTACCGGCGAAAGCTCGAGTCCTCCGGCACCGCGACTACCCAGGCGGACATCGATGGGATGCTCGCCTCCCTGAGGCCGACGGCGCCCGCCACCCTGCCCAAGGGGCTTGCGGCACCCACCCTGGCGGTCTTCGTCGCCTACCTCAGGGCCGCGCCGGGGCCGGTGTCCTCGGTGCAGGCGGCAGAGGCCCTCGAGCTCTCCCGGGTCACCGCTCGTCGTTATCTCGAGCACCTTGCCGACAACGGTCGTGCGATCCGAACGCCGCGCTACGGTGCTCCCGGTCGCCCGGAATTTGAGTACCACTGGGTGGTCTGATTCGGTGCGGGCCGGTGACTGTTCACCAGCGACGTGTCTGGTTGGCTTCGACGCGGAACATTTCTGACGCGAGGGAACAGTCGGGTGATCGACGACGCTCGATAGCATTCACCCATGGCTTTCTGGAATCGTTCGCCCGTCGACCTGTCCCTTCCCAAGGATGACCGTGGTTCGGGCTCCTTCGACGAATACAAGTACAACCTGCTTCCCCACAGCGTCCGCACGACCCTGCGGCTCGCCAACAGCACTCCATGCCAGGACGAACTCCAGCGCATCATCGACAGCGGTGAGGGTGAGCTCGAGACGGCTGTTTCGCGCCGGAGCCCGGAAGAGGAGCGCACGGATGCTCCGATGGACATCCGACTGTTCTCGGGATCACGCGTCACCGGCGTGGTGGGCACGATCCCGCGCGGACTGGAACCGGTGGTCGATGAGGCACTCAGCCGCCTCGATGGAGCCGGTAGGAAAGCCCGCATCCCGGCCTCCGTGCAGAAGACACGCAGCGGATGGCGGGTGGACCTGCTCATCGGACAGACGCGCTGAGTCGCCCGCGCTGCACCCCTCACGCTCGCCGTTTCCGGGTGTTGCCGTGGGAAGATGATCTATGGCGATCTCCCTGAGACGCACCCGTGCATCGGCGCTCATCCGCAGGGTCTGCGTGGAACGCGTGCTTCGGGGACCTATCGTGCTGCTGCTGGGTATCGTCCTCCTCGCCGGATGCGCCCCGACCACCGGTCCTGCCGAGCTCTCGTCTGCCGAGCGAGCCACCATCCGTGTCGACCTGCAGACTGAACACTGGAAGATCGTGTCCTCACGGTTTCCCGACGCGACGCGCCCGCAGCTCGCGGTCGTTCACACGGCGCATGACGGCAACTGGCAGGCGTCGATAGTCGACTGCTTGCGTGCGGAAGGCTTCACCGTCTTCGTTGACGGCCGCTACTTCCAGTTCGGCCGCACTGCAGGACGAACCCCCGAGGACTTCGTGATTGTGACCTACCGGTGCGCCTCTCGCTACCCCACAGCTGAGGAGGTCATGAGGTTTCTCGACCGTGATCGCCTCGAGGCCCTCTATCGCTATTACGTCGGCACGGTGCGACCCTGCCTGTTGGTATCGGGCGTGCCCTCGGAGGCTCCGCCCACGAGGTCTACGTTCCTGCTGAGCGTCCGCGCGGGCGACAGTTGGAATCCATATCGGCTCGCTTGGAAAAGCTTCATGCCGGCGTCACGGCTCGCCTTCATCCAGCAGCTCTGTCCGCCCCTGCCCGGATGGATGGATCTTGCCCAATGACATCGTCTCCTCCGCCCGCACGACCAATCACCAGACTCCGCTGGCACACTCTCGCCATGGTCCGACTTCGATCGACGGTGGTGATCGCAGTCGTGATCAGCGCGGTGGCGCTGGGGATCTCCGTGCTCAGCGGGTTCGCACCGGTGACCGGCGATCCGGGTGCCACCCCGATCACGGAACGCCAGCGTGCATCCATTCGCACCACGATTCTTGATTCGAAGTGGTCGCAGGTCGCGGGCGAGTACCCCGAGGCCATCCGCCCGGAGGTCACGATGGCGCCCACCGTGCCCGATCATGACTGGGCGTCCGCCATAGTGCAGTGCCTCGAGTTGGGCGGTATCGTCGCAGACATCGTCAACGGCGTACCCACTTACGGCAGCGCGGGCCAGAGCCCGCTCGAGGTAGCGGTTCGGTTCTACCTGTGCGAGGCAGGGCATCCGTCCGAGTCCCAGGTCGCCTCCCACTTCACCCCATCGCAGTCTGTAGCGCTCTACGACTACTACCTGCGGGTGGTGCGTCCCTGCCTGCTCACGGCGGGGGCTCCCTCGCCGGCATCACCCGACCGATCGGCTGTGGCTAGCCTCGCTGGGCTCGCTGGCTGGAACCCCTACCAAGTGATCTGGACGAGAGGCATGCCGGCCACGACCCTGGCCTACCTCCAGCAGCGTTGCCCGCCGACACCGGCCTGGCTCAACCTGGGGCCGTGACGGTGACCGCCCGTCGCGCGCTCGCCGCGATTGCGGCAGGGTCGGTACTTCTCCTGCTCGCGGGTTGCGCGCAGGCGCCGGTACCCGATCCGCTCGGCCCTCAGCGTCGGGCGCAGATCCGCCAGGCGATCCTCGATGCGCACTGGGCACGTGTCGTCGCGGACTACCCCGACGCGATCAGGCCGTCGGTTCCCACCATGAAGCCGGTCAGCGACCATGACCAGCCCGCCGCGGTGATGGCCTGCCTGCGGTCGAGCGGGATTCCGGCGTCGCCCACCGACAACGGGTTTCGCTACAACTCCAGTCTCGGCCAGTCCCAGCTCGAGTTCGAAGCGGTGCGATACGTCTGCTCCGCGAGTTCCCCATCCGAATCGGAAGTGGAGTCCTACCTGAGCGGCAGTTCCCGCGCGGCCCTCCTCGACTACCAGCGCACGATCGTGAGGCCGTGCCTGCTCGCGGCCGGTGCGATGTCAAAGGCCCCTCCCGACGGGGGGCCGGCCTACTACCTCTCTGCCGCATTGGCGGCGTGGAGTCCGTACACGCAGATCCTCGCGTCCAAGCCCCATGCTGGAACGGTCGCTTATCTCGAGAAGCGGTGCCCCCCTCTTCCGTCATGGCTCGAACTGGCCGGGTCGGGACTGTTCGATACCGATAGGCCCTGATGCCTGTGCAATCGGGAACATCAGCTGCGCGCTGCGCCAGGAAGGCGGGTCCACTGTCCGACCGCGCCCGGCAACCCGCACCCAGCGATCGGTGCGAGAATTCCGGGATGCACAGGCTTTCGGTGTCCGCTCGGACAATCACCCTCGCGGTTGCCCTGTGCGGCACGCTTGTGCTGTCGTCGTGCGCCTCTCCGGCGGCGGTCGTGCCGTTGACCACCGCCCAGCGCATCGAGCGACTCCAGGAGGGTTTCGACCGTTACTGGCAGACCATCGCATCACGCTACCGGGATGCCGAGCGGCCCGTGGTGTCCATCGTGCAGATCCAGGAGGGAGCCACCCTCGCGGCAGTGCTTCGCGCCTGCCTCCGGCGACAGGGCACAACGGGGATATCGGTCTCATCGGATGGCACGATCGGAGTTGATCGCTCGGCCACCGTGTCGACTCCCGCCCAGCTCGAGAACCAGGAAGTCGCACTGTTCACCTGCTCGGTCGAATATCCGCGACGAGACCTCTACGACTCGTTCCTCAGTGATTCACAGCTCGGCGCTCTGTGGGACTACTACGTCGGCTTCCTGCAACCGTGCCTCAGCCTCTCAGGTCACCCAGTGTCGGATGCTCCCACTCGCGCTCGATTCATCGCGACCTACTACGACGGATCACGCTGGAACCCCTATCGCGGCATCTCCTATGCGTCGCCTCGGGCCGGTGATCGCGACATCCTGCGGCGATGCCCCGCCAACCCCGGCTGGATCAGCAAATGAGGCATCTCGCCCGACCCTGCCCGGCCGAGCTTCCCCAGTCCCCACGCATCCCGAATACACAAGCATCTCGAACGCTCAGGATGGTGGGGCATGCTTCGTTGATGTTTCGACGACACCCCGTCCTCAGCCTCGCGACCGTGGGGTACCTCGTAATCGTCGGCTGGTCCACGCTCGGTCCGCAGCCGATCAACACCGGAAATGGCTACTGGCTGTGGCGTGCCCTGCGATTCTTCTCCAGCCACGAATCCACTCTCTGGTTGACCTACGATCGCGTCGAATTTCTCGCAAACGTGGGCATGTTCGTGCCGATCGGCATCTTCTTCGTGCTGTTGTTCGGGCGTCGCATGTGGTTGATGAGCATCATCGGTGGGGTGCTGCTCACGCTCGGGATCGAGTTCGCCCAGCGGTTCATCCCGGGCCGCGTCTCCGATGTGCGCGACCTCGTGGCCAACAGCCTCGGCACGGTCGTTGGTGTGCTCGTCGCACTTGTCCTCACCCAGGCGAAGGCACGGCGGCTGCGAATCCAACGCGCCTGATCCGAAGAGCTCAGCCGCTGGAACCGTTTCTCATCAGGTCGACGGTCGTACCCGGCCGCCGCCAGCACGGGCCCGGCGGAGAGCAGCAGGCTGCCGGGGCGAACTCTCGCACGGCACGCCCAGCGCTGCGCCCCGCCAGTCGGATGCCTCATCCTAGGTTCGGACGGGCGCGGCTGGTACAGTTAGAAAGGCTGTCTGGATTGTTCTGTCGCTTGCGATGGTCGACCGGCAGCCACTGGAGCAGGCTGGCACGAGGCTGGTCAGTAGTGGTGAACTCCTGAATCACCTGCGATTCAGTGCTTTTCTACTGTTGGCCAGAGCTGCGTGTCGATGTGGATTACCCGCATACGACACCACCGCCAAAGCGCCGTCATCATGTCGTGCGCCCCTTTCTGCCGATACTCCTGCTCTGTGACGAGTCGCGACCCACACGGGGTTACGACGTAAAACAAAGGAGATAACCCCCCTATGGAGGGTCCAGAAATCAAATTCGCCGAAACCGTTCTCGATAACGGCAAGTTCGGCACGCGCACGGTCCGATTCGAGACCGGTCGCCTCGCTCAGCAGGCGCAGGGTGCCGTCGCCGCGTACCTCGATGAAGAAACCATGATCCTGTCTGCCACCTCGGCGGGCAAACACCCCCGCGACGGCTTCGACTTCTTCCCCCTCACGGTGGATGTCGAAGAGCGTTCGTACGCCGCTGGCAAGATCCCCGGTTCGTTCTTCCGTCGTGAAGGACGCCCGTCGACCGAGGCAATCCTCGTCTGCCGCCTGATTGACCGCCCCCTGCGTCCGACCTTCGTCGAAGGTCTTCGCAACGAGGTGCAGATCGTCATCACCGTTCTGGCCATCGCGCCGGACGAGTTCTATGACGCTCTAGCGATCAACGCGGCGAGCCTCTCGACGCAGATCTCGGGCCTGCCGTTCTACGGACCGGTGGGCGGCATCCGCCTCGCTCTCATTGGCGACCAGTGGGTCGCCTTCCCCAAATATTCGCAGCTCGAAGAGGCCGTCTTCGACCTCACCGTCGCCGGCCGTCTCACCACGGACAACGACGGTAACGAAGACGTCGCCATCATGATGGTCGAAGCCGAGGCCACCGAAGGCAGCTGGGATCTCATCAAGGGTGGGGCCACCAAGCCCGACGAGACCGTCGTGGCCCAGGGTCTCGAGGCATCGAAGCCCTTCCTCAAGCAGCTCATCAAAGCTCAGCTCGAACTGGCCGCGCAGGCCGCCAAGCCCATCGCCGATTACCCGGTCTTCCCGCCGTACGAGCAGGCTACCTATGATGCCGTCGCCGGTTTTGCCTACGACGAGCTCAAGGGGATCTACCAGATCGCCGACAAGGTCGAGCGCCAGAATGCGGATGACGCTCTCAAGGACCGCGCGAAGACTCATGTCCTCTCGCTCGTCGAGCAGGGTTCCCTTCCCGAGAGCGCGAACGGCCAGGTCGGAGCCGCCTACAAGTCGGTGACGAAGAAGATCGTCCGCGGTCGCATCCTCACCGAGGGAGTGCGCATCGACGGCCGTGGCCTTTCGGACATCCGAGCCCTTGATGCCGAGGTGCAGGTCATCCCGCGCGTTCACGGATCCGCGATCTTCCAGCGTGGAGAGACCCAGATCCTGGGTGTCACCACACTGAACATGCTCAAGATGGAGCAGCAGATCGATTCCCTCGCCCCGGTGAAGAAGAAGCGTTACCTCCACCACTACAACTTCCCGCCCTACTCGACCGGTGAGACCGGTCGTGTCGGTTCGCCGAAGCGTCGCGAGATCGGGCACGGCTTCCTCGCCGAGCGCGCCCTCGTTCCGGTTCTGCCGCCACGCGAGGAGTTCCCCTATGCGATCCGCCAGGTTTCTGAGGCACTGTCGTCCAACGGGTCCACGTCCATGGGTTCCGTCTGCGCCTCGACCCTGTCGCTGCTGAACGCCGGAGTGCCGCTGCGCGCCCCGGTCGCCGGCATCGCGATGGGCCTCGTTTCCGATGAGGTCGACGGCCAGACTCGTTACGCGGCTCTCACCGACATCCTCGGTGCGGAAGACGCCCTCGGGGACATGGACTTCAAGGTCGCCGGCACCAGCGAGTTCATCACCGCGATCCAGCTCGACACCAAGCTCGCCGGACTCCCGTCCTCCGTGCTTGATGGCGCGCTCAAGCAGGCCAAGGAGGCACGCACCGCGATCCTCTCGGTGCTGAATGCGGCGATCGATGCTCCAGACGAGATGGCCCCGACCGCGCCCCGCGTGATCTCGGTTCAGATCCCGATCGACAAGATCGGCGAGCTGATCGGCCCGAAGGGCAAGACGATCAACCAGATCCAGGACGACACCGGAGCCGACATCTCGATCGAGGATGACGGAACCGTGTACATCGGTGCTGTCGACGGCCCATCGGCCGAGGCGGCTCGCGCGGCGGTCAACGCCATCGCGAACCCGCTGAACCCCGAGGTCGGCGAGCGATTCCTCGGAACCGTCGTCAAGATCGCGACCTTCGGTGCGTTCGTCTCGCTCACCCCTGGCAAGGACGGACTACTGCACATCAGCGAGGTCCGCAAGCTCGCCGGTGGAAAGCGCGTCGAGAACGTCGAAGACGTGCTCGCGGTCGGCCAGAAGATCCAGGTGGAGATCACCAAGATCGATGACCGCGGAAAGCTTTCACTTGCTCCGGTCGAGGCTGAGGATGCTGACGCCGCGAACACCGAGGGTAGCAATGCGGGCGCCGAAAGCGTCGACGTCACGACTGAGGTCTAACTCCCCGCTGGACGAGAAGGTCGCTCGCGGCCGTTTCGAAATCACAGCTAAAAGCCCGCCCCGGCATCACTGTCGAGGCGGGCTTTTTCGTGCCTCTCAATAGCGGTCTACTTCCATGGATGCCAGTCTCTGGCGCGCCCGGTCGAGAAGGTCGGTTCCTTCCTCCTGGCCGAGTCCCGAGAGCCGTGTGCGCGCAGCGTTGCGAGCCGCTTCATATTCAAGCACGCGTGAAATTGTGTCTCGGAGCGGACGGATGATGCCCCGGCAGCGAGGTATGCGGCGTTGTTGCGCTTCGCAAAGCGAAGTGACCGGGGACCAGCCCAGTAATGCACATCGTGCTCGATTAGCCACGCATCATCGACTGTGACGAGCTCACCCGTGAATCCCACGACGTCGCTCACCCCGGAGAGGAAATTGTCGAACGCATGGCTCTCACCGACCGCGGTCACAATTCCGGTAACGCCACTAATCCCGGCCGCAACGATCCACGCGGCCAGGTCGCCGACATCGATGACCTGCACGAATCGGTCGCGGTTGTCGGCGCGAGAACACGACCGCCGCGTCGCAGCCGAGCCGGCCAGTACCCGAATCGGTCGCTCGGGTCTCCGGGTGCAACGATCAGTCCGGGCCGCGCGATGAGGAGCCTGTCGCCGACACGGGCAGTGCTGACACGCTCAGCGGCCACCTTCGCTTGTGCATAGTCGGTCGGGCCATCCGTCTCGACAGGCTCAGCCGGCTCGACAGGCTCAGTTGTCTCGACAGCTCCGGGCTCATCATTCCGTCCGTACGCGGATACCGTCGCCACCATGATCCAGTGGCGCGCACGGTCGGCGAGCGCGTCCAGGGCCGATTCGACCAGGTCCAGTTCGTTGGCGAGCTCGATGAACTCGTCCCACTCGCCGTCCAGCCGGTCATAGGCGCCAGTCAGGGTTCGGTCGGCCTGAACGAAGTGCGCGCCCTCCGGTACCGCGCCGGAATCGCCACGGGCTAGGCACAAAACCACCGCACCATTCAGGAGCGCTGTGTGTGTGCGATCTCCCTGCCGAGCCACGCTGGTCCTCCCAGCACCACCGCACGACGCATGCCTGAAGTCAACGCGATCCGCGTCCTACCGTCGTCACGGTTCGCTATCGGCAAGGCAGTGGGGCCTGAGCGCTACTCACCAGCACCGTCTTTCCCTCACGGCCATCGATCGAGTTGGTAGTCGTTGTGACTTCGTCGCTGGCAAAGTCGCAACGACTACCAAGTCGATTCAGATTGCCGGTGTGGTGTCGGCGGGGTGTCGGTGTGGTGTCGGCGGGGTGCCTGCCGGAACCGAAGCCTGGTCTCTGAGGCCGTGCTCACAAGATTCAGCTTCATAACTCCTGCAGGATTAATCGGTCGCTGGCGTGAGTTCCGAAAAATCCGGGGTTTGCCGGCGGAGTAGGTGCAAATTGCAGGAGTTATGCGGAATGACGGAGGGTGACGAAATTGGTCATACCGAGAGAGTCTGGGTACTCCGCGCAGCGCTGGACCGCAACGCGTGGATGCGTAACAGTGCCTCCGCGAGGCCGCCGAGGGTGGACTCGACGGCATCCGCGGCATTCTTCAGGGGGCGACCCGAGCACTGCCCGCGAGCGGCACCCTAGCTCGCCGGAGTCTCCGCCGTGCCCATGAGTTGTGCACGACCGATGATGTGGCCGCGGAGCATGAACCCGAGCACGGCAGGCGTCGCGCCCGCGGGAATGTCGAGTCTCTCGACATCCAGCGCGCTCACGGTGAAGAAGTAGCGGTGTACTCCGTCGCCGGGCGGGGGAGCGGCGCCGGTGAACTCCTCACTGCGCAGCTCGTTGGCCATCATGACGGCCTGCGGTGGGAGTGACCCGCCTGCGGGGAGTTCGGTGGTCGAAGCCGGGATGTCACGCACGGCCCAGTGCCAGAATCCACTTCCGGTGGGCGCGTCGGGGTCGTAGACCGTCAGGGCATAACTCTTCGTCGTATCGGGCGCGCCACTCCAACGCAGCGACGGCGCACGGTTCCCGCTATCAGCCCTCACCCACTCGGGCACAGGGTCGCCCTCGGCGAAATCGGAGCTCTCGAGGAGAAAAGTCGGTACCGGGGGGAGGCGCCAGTTGGGGTCGTTCGTCATTATCTTCATCCTTCGGTTAGTGAACGGTCGCCCACCGATATGACAACGGAGGCGGTCCCTCTGTCGCCGGTCGGAGTCTTGACGACAGTGTGTCGATTCCACCGTACGCCCTCGACGGTGGCCTCTCGGGAAGCTGTATTCCCCCACGATTCGAATGTAGAGACCACACCTCGGCGGCACCGGTGGATGACTCGACGGTTGGATGGCCATCGGGTGAACTCACAGGCTCGACTGTCCGGTCTCGAGCAGATAACAATTGTTTCGGCATACGGCGTATTTAGGGCCAGCGACCTTGATTTGTCACCATCCGCCTCTATTGTCGAAACCACGGGGGCGTCGATCGAATCCGCGTTCGATGCTTCGGTGTCGAATGTGACGAACGCGATGAGAGAGAGTTCTGGGAATGGTCATGGCGCAGGTACTGCCGCCCGAATCGGTGGCTTCCGAGCTCGCGATTTCCGCGGGCCTTCCGACACTTGAGGTATCGCTTCCGATTCGCCGACCGCTCGGCCAGTCAGCATTGCGGGTATTCCCCCTCGCGATCGGCGGCAACGTTTTCGGGTGGACAGCGGATGGCGGCGCCACCAACGACATCCTCGACACTTATTTCGACCACGGCGGCAACTTCATCGATACGGCCGACTCCTATGCGGCGGGTCGCAGTGAGATCATGATCGGTAACTGGATGCGCGACCGGCGGCTGCGTTCGGGCATCGTCGTCGCGACGAAGGTGGGCAAGAGTGCCGACAATCCTGGTGTCACCGCGAAAGCGATCAGCCGATCGGTCAACGCTTCGCTCGAGCGACTGCAGACGGACTACATCGACCTGCTCTACCTGCACATCGACAACCCCGATGTGCCGTTCGAAGAGACGCTCCTCGCGGTGGACGACCTGATCCGGGCGGGGAAGGTGCGTCACTTCGGTGTGTCCGACCACTCGAGCAACCGCCTCGTCGAAGCCCGGGTGATCGCGGCCCAGCTCGGTGTAGCCCCGATGCTTGCCGTGCAAAACCACTACAACCTGATGCATCGCACGGCCTATGAGGGTGATCTCGCGCGAGTGGCGTCCCAGCAGCGTCTTGCCGTCATGCCGCGGTTCGCTCTCGCGAGCGGATTCCTCACCGGCAAGTACCGTACGAAAGCCGATCTTGGCAAGAACAATCGCGGCTCTGAGCTAGCCAATCACCTGTCCAAGCGCGGCCAGCGGGTGCTCGCCGTGCTCGACCAGGTCTCACGCGAACATAAGTCGAGCGTGGCCACCATAGCTCTTGCCTGGCTGCTCTCGAAGCCCGGCATCGTCGCGCCGGTAGCGAGCGCGAGCCGGCCCGAGCAGGTGCTCGAACTGGTGGCCGCGGCGAAGATCCAGCTGAGTCGACACCAGGTGGCCGAGCTGGACCGGGTTTCGGCCTAGTTTCGGCTCACTCGCTGGCGAACGCGCAGGTTAGTCCCTGGTGCGTTCCAGAACGCGATTCGCGACCCGCACGAAAGCGGTCGTCGCGGCGATGGGATCTCCGGCGTAACCGCCGGTCATGACACCATCGCGGGCCAGGACGAGATCGTCTCCACCGTCACCGGGCAAGGGATGCCCTAGCTCCTTCAGCAGCCCGCTGAGAGTCTCCGCGTACCATTCGCGGTGATCGGAAACGATCTGGCGTACGGCATGACGGGAGTCGGTGAATTCGGTTGCGGCGTTACCGAACGCACATCCCCGGAAACCGGGGGAGACGACGTCCGCCACGGTCAGGTCGATGAGAGCCCTGAGGGCAGACTTCGGATCATCCTTCTGACGGATTACCTCATCCACGGCCTCGCGCGCGAGCGAGTGGCGCTGCGAGATATATTCCACGATAAGGCGGTCCTTCGACCCGTAATGCTTGTAAAAGGTGGCCTTGGTCACGCCGGATTCACTGATCAGACGGTCGATTCCGACGCTGCGGATGCCGTCCTCGTAGAACAGGCGATTCGCGGTCTCGAGGATGCGGCGCTTCGCCGGGGCGTCAGAGGAACTGCGGGTTCCAACACCCCAGGGGGCACGCTGGCCGATCGGAAGAGTATCGACAATCGGCACAGCGTGGCTCCCTCAGGCTAGTCGGCTAGGTGTCCTCGAAGCCGTTCGGCAGCTAGCCGGACTTTTGGGGGGATGTCCGGTGTTGTTGCCCCGCAAATTTCGGGTTTGCGGTTCTACAGTTACTCAGGTGGTCGCTCCGCTCGGGAGCAGAGGTTTGGGCTAATTTCGGGTCGTTAGCTCAACATAAAAAACAGTAACACGGAGTTGAGGACAGACAACTCTGTTTGTCCTCTTTATTCTATTCGTTCTACCCCCCAGTACGGGGGGTAGCCCTGCAAGCAGTGGGCGTGCCGGTGAGGTAGGCTCGGTTCAATGAACGGTGCCGTCCCGCTTCCCCTCGACCTCGCTGAACTCCGCATCACCTCGTCAGGAGATTCGCTCGTACGGCGCAGCGTACTGCCGAGTGGGGTGCGCATCCTCAGTGAGCACGTGCCCGGTGCGCGAAGCGCCACCGTCGGTTACTGGGTCGCGGTCGGATCCCGCGATGAGCTGCCGGAAACCTTCGGTAGCACCCACTTCCTCGAGCACCTGCTCTTCAAAGGCACCGCGGTGCGCACAGCCCTCGACATCGCCGTGAGCTTCGACGCGGTCGGCGGCGAGCACAACGCCATGACGGCCAAGGAATACACCTGCTATTACGCAAAGGTACAGGACCGCGACCTTCCGATGGCCATCGACGTGCTCTCCGACATGATCACCTCTTCCCTCATCGACGCGGATGAGTTCGAAACCGAGCGTGATGTCATCCTCGAAGAGCTCGCCATGGCCGACGACGATCCCTCGGACGTCACGAGCGAGCGATTCTTCGAAGCGGTGCTCGGTGACCATCCGCTTGGCCGACCGATCGGGGGAAGCGCGGAGACGATCCGTGCCGCCACGCGGGACTCGGTGTGGAACCACTACCGGACCAACTATCGCGCACGCGACCTCGTGATCACGGTCGCCGGGGCCGTCGATCACGACGAGCTCGTCACCGCTGTGCAGCGCGCTCTCACCGCCGCAGGCTGGGACCTCGAGACCGAGGCAACGCCGGTCGAGCGGAGGGATGCCACCCTGGGAGTGATCCAGCGCGGAAGTCCGCTCGTGGTCGTGCAGCGACCTATCGAGCAGGCGAATATCCTCATGGGCGTCTCCGGGATCCCGGCCTCCGACGACCGCAGGTCCACCATGGCGGTCCTGAACTCGATTCTCGGTGGTGGAATGTCGTCGCGACTGTTCCAGGAGATCCGAGAAAAGCGCGGTCTCGCGTACTCCGTCTACTCCTTCTCTCCGAGTTATTCGGATGCCGGCCTCTTCGGTCTCTACGCCGGATGCTCTCCGGCCAAGGTCGGCCAGGTGGCCGAACTGCTGCTGGGGGAGTTCCGTCGCCTCGGCACCGGCGGTGCGACCGATGACGAGATGCGCCGTGCTGTCGGCCAGCTGAGCGGGGCATCCGCTCTCGCGCTGGAAGACTCCGACACCCGGATGTCGCGGCTCGGCCGTTCCGAGATCACCCTCGGTGAATATGCCGATCTCGACGAATCACTGAGACGACTCGCCCTCGTCACGCCTGAGGACGTGCGCGCCCTCGCCGTCGAGCTCGCTTCACGGCCGCTGTCTATCGCCGCCGTCGGCACAATCGAGGCGTCGGTCTTCGACGGCGTCGTCGACCGGGCCATCTCCGCCTGACCCCTTTTTGTCATCCCTGCCGACCGCCAAGAGGAACAACGATGTCCCACTTCATCTATCTCGTGCGCCACGGCGAGCAGCAAGATGCCGAGCACGGCATGCCGGACGGCCCGCTCTCCGGCCGCGGCACCCGCCAGGCCAAGCTCATCGCAGGCCGGCTGAGCGGAGTGCCGTTCACCGGGGCGTGGCATTCACCACTGCAGCGGGCGGAAGAGACCGCAAACATCATGACGGCCAGCATGCCGAGCCTCGACTCCAAACCCTCCGCTCTGCTCTTTGACTGCATCCCTTCCGGCCCGTCCCCCGATATGCCCCACGCCTTTGAGCCCTTCTTCGGTTCTGTGACGCGCGACCAGATCGAAGCTGGCGAGGCACAAATGGCGGATGCCGTAAGTGAGTGGCTCACTCCCGGCCGGGAGGATCGACACGACCTCCTCATCACCCACAATTTCGTGATCGCCTGGTTTGTGCGCGAGGTGTTCGACGCGCCATCCTGGCGCTGGATGGGACTCAACCAGGCCAACTGTGGGTTGACGATCATCCGGGTGCGTTCCGCCAAGCCGCACGTGCTCATCACCCACAACGACCTCGGTCACCTGCCGGCCGAGTTACGCACCGGGTTGCCCGAGGGACAGCCGTTCTAGAGTAATTTTCGGTACCAGTTTGTCGCGTTGGGGTTGTCGTTGTAGTGCGGGATGTCGCTATAGCCGCTCGAGCGATACAGGCCCCCCGCCGCTTCGAGGCTCGCGTTCGTGTCCAAGACCAGCTCCGTGGCACCGAAGTCCCGGGCCCGGCCCTCGAGTTGGGCGAGCAGCGCCCGACCGAGACCGCGACCGCGGGCGGCTGGACGCAGGTAGAGGTGTTTTACCTCGTAGCGGTGGCCGTCGACGCCTCCCGATTCGATCCGCCTGATTCCGCCGCATCCGATCAGAGCATCGCTCTCGTCGACCGCGACGAGGAAGACGCCGCGCGGTCCGATGAAGTCTTCCGATGCCGGGAAGATCGTCCGGTAGCGACCCTGGGTCACCGGGAATCCGGCGGCGCGGCTGTCGAAGTACTCCGTGAGCAACTCATGGGCAACCGGGGCGTCGACCCGCGATTCCTTCCAGACCACCATCCGACCAGCTTATGGGGGAGGGCTTGGTAGATTTGGGCCATGACTACAACCGTCGCCATCGCCGGCGCAACCGGGCGGATGGGGCAGCTCATAACCCGCCTCGTCGGTGAATCCGCGGACTTCGAACTTGTCGCCAGCCTCGACTCCCGCTCCCCGCTCGACGACATGCTCGCCGCCGATGTGGTGGTGGATGTCACGGTGCCGGCCGTGAGCCAGGCAGTGGTGGATTTCGCAGTGGGGCACGGTAAGAGCGTGCTGGTGGGAACAAGCGGCTGGTCGGCGACCCGGATCCTTTCGCTGGAGAATCGGCTGGTCGCCGAAGGCACCGGCGCCTCCGTCATCATCATTCCTAATTTCTCCGTCGGCTCGGTGCTCGCCACTTCTTTTGCGGCGATGGCGGCCCGCTTCTACGACTCGATCGAGATCATCGAGGCCCATCACGCCAGCAAGGTCGACTCCCCGTCCGGCACCGCCGTGCGCACGGCGGAACTGATCGGTAATGCCCGGTCCGCTCTCGGGCCGGTGATCGCGCCACACGTCGACCAGCGCTCCCGCGGCCAGCAGGTGTCGAGCGTGCCGATCCACTCTCTGCGCATGCAGGGCATCGTCGCCAAGCAGGACGTGATCTTTGGCGGCACCGGGGAGACCCTCACCCTGAGCCATGAGACCCTCGACCCGAGCGCCTATGAGGCGGGCATCATGCTCGCCCTCCGCGCCCTGGGCTCGGCCACCGGCGTTGTCGTGGGACTCGATCGGCTGATCCACCTCGGCCCGACCCATCCGGAGCCGCCGACCGGCATCCCGGGCGACCTCGAATGAAGGGTCGCGTCGCGGCGCTTCTGATGTCCGCGCTCCTGGTGCTCTACCTGGTGCTGGTGCTCCAGCTCGCGATCCGCTTGATGGCCGTCGACAACGGCATCTCGAAGACTCTCGGAATCGCGCTGCTTGTGCTTCCATTACTCGGGGCCTGGGCGCTCGTCGTCGAGATACTGTTCGGCATCCGCACCCAGCGCCTGGTGCGCGAGCTGGATGCCGCAGGCGAACTGCCCGTCGACTCCCTGCCCAAGCGCACCAGCGGCAGACCCGAGCGGGCCGCGGCAGACGCGGAGTTTCCCCGGTACAAGGCGGAGGTCGAAGCAGACCCCGGCAGCTGGAAGGCATGGTTCCGGCTCGGGCTGTCCTACGACGCAAGCGGCGACCGCAGCCGTGCGCGGAGGTCGCTCAGGCGCGCGATCGCCCTCGAGCGGTCGGCCCGCTGACGGGTACGAGAGGCCGACGGCTAGCCGAGGAAGGCGTCGATCGCCTGTTCGACGGTCTTATCCCGAAAGGTGAACCCGTCCGCAATCAGCTTCGACGGCACAATCTGTTGGCTGCTGAGCAGCAGTGCGGGGCCTGCATCCTGCAGGGCGACGTCGATGACCCAGGACGGCGCGACGAAGGGGTACCAGCGGTGCATCCGCTTCGCCACGTGACGGGTGATGCGGTCCGACGTCGCTGGTGTCGGACCGACCAGATTCACTGGGCCGCTGAGCTTCGAGGTGAGCAGGTGCCGGATGGCGGCCGCCTCGTCGTGGAGGCTGATCCACGGCCAGATGTCGCCCCCGGTGCTGAGGCGGGTGCCGAGTCCGAGGCGCGTTAGAGCCATCACGGGCGCGAGTGAACCGCCTTTGCCGATCACCACGCCCGTGCGGAAGGTCACGAGGCGTGTCTTCGCCGGTCGCAGCTGCGCGGCCTGCTCCCACGCCTCGACGACGTCGCCGAGAAATCCGGGTCCACGCTTCGACTCCTCGGTCAGGCGCTCACCCGGCCGGTCGCCGTAGATTCCGACAGCCGATCCGCTCAGAAAGACCTTCGGCGGAGTCGTTGCCCGCGCCATCGCCTCGACGAGGGTGCGCGTAGCCTGCACCCGGGAGTCGAGAATCTGCTTCTTGTAACCCCGGGTCCAGGGAAGTCGACCGATCGATGCGCCGGAAAGGTTGATCACGGCGTCGACGCCGTCCATCACGCTCGGGTCGAGCATGTGCGCGCTCGGGGCCCAGTTGATCTCATTCGGCCCCTTGGGCTGGCGGCGAACAAGCGTGAGCACCTCGTGCCCGTCATCCTTCAGCTGCCGGGTGAGCTCGCGGCCGATGAATCCGCTCGCACCGGAGATGAGGATGCGCAGCGGCGTGCGAACCGGTGGCCTCGTCGTGCGGGCCTTACGGGCAGGCCGTTCCCTCGGGGGAACGACTGTTGGGGACAGGTCTGTTGGAGGCAGGTCTGTTGGAGGCAGGTCTGTTGGAGGCAGGTCTGTTGGAGGCACTATGCGAGATTAGCTTCGAGTGTGATCAGGATGCCTGCCAACGCGCGCGAAACCGGGCAAGTCTCCTTGGCTTCGACCGCGATCCGCTCGAAGTCCTGCTCGGTTATGCCCGCCACCTTCGCGCTGACCAGCAGGTGACTGCCGGTAATCCCAACGCCCGGATCATCGGTGACGGCCGCGGTGACCTGCAGACTCTGCGGTGGTGTCCCGAAGCCCGCTAGGGCATTGGCAAACGCCATTGAGAAACAGGCGGAATGGGCGGCGCCGAGCAGTTCCTCGGGATTGGTCTTTCCGGTCTCTCCCTGGGATCGGGCTGCCCAGCTCACCGCGAACTCCGCTGCCGCGGACGAGTCGAGCCTCGTCTTGCCGGAGCCGCTCGTCAGATTGCCATTCCAAAGGGTCGTCGCCTCGCTGGTCACTGCCATGGCTTCAGACTACGCGGGGGCATCGACCTTTCGCCCGACCAGTCCAACCCGCACCAGCAGCAGGTAGATCTGGCAGCCAAGGCAATAGTCGAAGACCGAGTTGAGGAATGCTGCCATGAAGGCCGCCGCCGCAGAGTAAACGAGGCCAGAGGGAACTCCGGCGAGATGTAGTACTACGCCGACAACTGTTACCACCAGTCCGACAGCCTGCGAGAAGGTGGGCGGCTTCGGGTCCTCGAGATGCGTGGGAGCGCCGAGTCGTGGGCGCACGAGCGCGCGATAGAGCCAGCCGTACGGATGGCGGGATACGCCCGCGAATGCGCCCCACGCGAAGAGGGCCGTAATTACGGCGAACAGGATGAAGGCCGGCTGGCTGGCGCGCTCCGCAAGTGTTGCCGCGGGTGCTCCACCCGCGGACAGTGCGAAGCCGATTGTGAACAGAAGCAGCACGGCGGTGATCCCCGCGCTGAAGCGTGGGGCTCGCGGATCGATCCCCCGGCTGCCGGGCTTAGCGGCCAGCACCTGTTTCGAGTTGGGGAGTGGTCTCGCGGAGCTCATGGGAACCCTTTCGGTTAGGCAGCTTGAGGATGCGCTCGAGCGCGGCCCGCACGTCGGCCGCCCGGGGCGCACCGCCGATACGCGCCCGGATGGCACCCGTCGCATCGAGGATGAACGTGGTGGGAGATTGCAGCAGGGTGAAACGGTCCGCGAGGTCCGGGCGCGTGGTGACGTCCACATCCACGTGCCTGATGCCGGGGAGTTCCGCGGCCAGCGCGCCGAGCAGCGAGTGCGTGGAGCGGCAGGGGGAGCAGAACTCGGTGGAGAACTGGAGCAGGGTGGCACCGGAGCCGGCCACCGCGCCCGCGACGAGTTCGGTAACGTGAATGCGCTCGTCGCTTCGAGCGACCTCGCGGATTCTTCCCGTGGTTAAGCGCCACACCAGGCCGATGAGCGTGGACGCCCCGACGAGCGCACCCAAGAGTGCAGCGATAGAAAGAGGATTCATGGCGAGGACAACGCTAGCCGCGAGGGTGGATCGGTACCGCAGTGTGACGTGGGATTACAGCGGCTGCAGGAACCGGGCCGAGACATGTCCCGCTCGCACACTCTCGTTCATCAGGTCGATGTCCTGCAGATCATGGCCAGCGGCCCTTCGCCGTTGTGCAGGACTTCGTCATGAAGATCTTGAGTACCCGGCCGAGGGGGCGCGCCAAGTGACGCGCGAGATGGATGTCGCGATTGTGCGATCCAGGCCTTCCATTGGCAGGTCGGCAGGTCGGCAGGTCGGCAGGTCGGCAGGGTGGCGGGTCGGCAGGGTGGTAGGTCGGAGTGCGAAGTGCGAAGTGCGACTGCGGCGAACCTGAGTTGGCCGCCCTGCGTTCTCGTTCTGGTTCTGGTTCTGGTTCTCGTTCTCGTTCTCGTTCTCGTTCTGGTTCTGGTTCTGGTTCTGGTTCTGGTTCTGCAGGATATTGTCCGATGGAACGAGGGCAATCAATTCGTCTGCGGCGAGCGATGTCCCGCTCGCGCACTCTGGTTCGTCAGGTCAATGTCCTGCAGAACTCGGCCTGTGGCCCGTCCCGTTGTGCAGGACTTCGTCCTGTAGATCTTGAGTCTCCACGAAGGCGGAGGCGGAGGCGGAGGCGACGGCATAAGGCGACGGCATAAGGCGACGACATAAGGCGGGGGTATGAGGCGAGAGGCGAGGAAGGGCGAGAGGGCGAGGTGCGCGCTCCTCCTCCACAGCGACTGGCGGAGCAGCCCTGTCGACGGAATTGATTCTTCTGGTGCGCACTCCTCGCGTATTGGTGAAGCTGTAGAGATGGGTTCAGCAGAGGAGCGGATACGAGCGCTGGGGGGCATCGCCACCACTGGCGAACTCATTGAGGCCGGATACAACCCTCAGTACCTGCGTGTTCTGGCGGAATTCGGGCGCATCGTGCGAATCCGCAAAGGGTGGTACGCCAGTACCGAGGTCGATCAGGCGGTGATCCAGGCACGGCGTGTCGGCGGCACCCTCGCCTGCATGAGCGCCCTCGCTCATCATGGCTGGTGCGAGCCTGAGCCGAGTGTGCTCCATGTGAGTGTTCCCCGCTCCGCCTCGCGGCTGAGATCACCCGAGGGGCCCCGCGACATGAGAGAACCCGCGGGATCGATGCAGGTCGTCGTCCACTGGAGTCGGCGGGCACCGTCCGGCGACCGGCAGGCCGTTTCGCTGGGCGAGGCTATCGCGCAGGCCCGCAGCTGCACCCGCGGGCGCGATAGCCTATAACTCGTGTCTACGTCTTACAATCCCTTCGGCCAGGTGCTTGTCGCCCTGGTGACCCCTTTCACCGCAGACGGTGAGGTCGACTGGGCCGGCGTGGAGAAGCACATCGACGACGTGATCAATGCTGGAGCGGACGGCATAGTGGTTACGGGCACGACGGGGGAGACATCTACTCTCACCGACCCGGAGAAGCTCAAGCTCGTCGAGGTGGGCAAGTCCGTTGCCGCCGGCCGGGCGAAGATCATCACCGGAGGCGGATCCAATGAGACCGCCCATGCGATCGAACTCTATAAGCACAGCGAGAAGGCCGGTGCCGACGCCGTAATGATCGTGACCCCCTACTACAACAAGCCGACCCAGGCCGGCGTGCTCACCCATTTCCGCATGATCGCCGACGCGACCGACCTGCCGGTGATCCTGTACGACATCCCCGGCCGCACGGGCATCCCCATCCGCTACGAGACGATCCTGCGGGCGGCGAAGCACCCGAACATCAAGGCGATCAAGGATGCGAAGGGCGACTTCAGCGAGGTCAGTCGGGTACTGAACCAGACCGACCTGCTGTATTTTTCGGGCGATGACGCGAATGTTCTGCCGCACCTGTCGATCGGAGCAACCGGACTCATCGGCGTCACGGCGAATATCGCCGCCGCCCCCTACCGGGTGATCGTGGATGCCGTCAACGCGGGCGACCTCGCGACAGCCACCGCAGCGCACCAGCAGCTCGAGCCGCTCGTGCGTGCCGCGATGACCCACGTACCCGGTACCGTGGCGGTGAAGTACATCCTGCATGGCCTCGGCCGCATCGGCAGCCCGCGCGTTCGGCTGCCGCTCGTCGGCCCGGAAGACTTCGAGGCTGCCCAGATCGAGGACGAGATCGCTCTCGTCGGCGAGATCCCCGGGGTCGACCTCTCGAACTTCCGCCCAGACCGGAATGCGGCCGCGGGCGGCGCGCTGCCCAAAGTCGCCGGGACCACGCGCTAACAGGCTTTAGTAAGGGGGTCAAAGACCCCGAAGATCAACGAAAACATTGGACTCCATGAACTCACCCGTGTACGAACCACGTCCCCTCGCGCCCGCGACCCTCCGCGTCATCCCGATCGGCGGACTCGGGGAGATCGGCCGCAACATGACCTCCTACGAGATCGACGGCAAGATCCTGATCGTCGACTGCGGCGTCCTCTTCCCCGAGGAAAACCAGCCGGGTGTCGACCTGATCCTTCCGGACTTCAGCCCTATCAGGGACCGGCTCGACGATGTGCTCGGTGTCGTACTCACGCACGGACATGAGGACCACATCGGGGCGGTGCCCTACCTGCTCAAGCTGCGCCAGGACATCCCGCTGATCGGCTCCACCCTCACGCTCGCGCTGATCGAGGCGAAGCTCAAGGAACACCGCATCACCCCCTACACGCTCACGGTCGCCGAGGGCCAGTCCGAGAAGATCGGCCCGTTCGGCCTCGAGTTCATCGCGGTGAACCACTCGATTCCGGATGCCCTCGCTGTGGCGATCAAGACCGCTGCGGGGGTCGTGCTCCACACCGGTGACTTCAAGATGGACCAGCTTCCCCTCGACGACCGCATCACCGACCTGCGTGCTTTCGCACGCCTCGGTGAGATCGGCGTCGACCTGTTCCTGCCCGATTCCACCAATGCGGATGTTCCGGGCTTCACCGCCCCGGAGCGCGACATCGGGCCCGTGCTCGAGTCCGTCATCTCGAAGGCACCGCGCCGGGTGATCGTGGCGAGCTTCTCGAGCCACGTTCACCGCGTGCAGCAGGTGCTGGATGCCGCCCACGCCAACGGCCGGCGCGTCGCATTCATGGGGCGCTCGATGGTGCGCAACATGACCATCGCCGCCGACCTCGGCTATCTCAAGGTGCCCGCCGGCGTGCTCATCGACGCCAAGAAGGCCGCTGACCTGCCCGACAACAAGATCGTCTACATGTCGACCGGGTCGCAGGGTGAGCCGATGGCTGTTCTCGCGCGCATGGCCAACCTCGAGCACCAGATCGAGGTGGGCAAGGGCGATACGATCATCCTGGCCTCGAGCCTCATCCCCGGCAACGAGAACGCCGTCTACCGCGTGATCAACGGGCTCACCAAGCTCGGCGCCAACGTAGTCCATAAGGGCAACGCCAAGGTGCACGTCTCCGGGCACGCCTCCGCCGGCGAGCTGCTCTACGTCTACAACATCCTGAAGCCGAAGAACGTGCTGCCGGTGCACGGGGAGTACCGCCATCTGGTCTCCAACCAGCAGCTCGCGATCGCCACGGGAATCCCCGAGGCGAACACGATCATCGGTGAGGATGGCATCGTCATCGACCTCAAAGATGGTGAGGCCACAGTAGTCGGGCAGCTCGATCTCGGCTTCGTCTACGTGGACGGCTCCTCTGTAGGAGAGATCACGGATGCGGACCTCAAGGACCGCCGCATCCTCGCCGAGGAGGGCTTCGTCTCGATCTTCGTGGCGATCGACGCCCAGACCGGTCGGGTCATCGTTGGGCCGGAGATCCAGGCCCGCGGGTTTGCCGAAGACGAGGCCGTCTTCGACGCGGTGAAGCCGCTCATCATCAAGGCGCTGTCGGATGCTGCGGCGAATGGCACCCGCGACACACACGCCTTCAGCCAGGTGATCCGCCGCACGGTGGGGCGTTGGGTCAACTCTTCCCATCGACGTCGGCCGATGATCGTGCCGGTGGTGATCGAGGCCTAGTTTCGCGGAGGTCGATTAGCACCCGCGACGAGTGCCCGCCGCAGACGGAACCGCAGTCGTCAAGACGGTGAGGGTCACGGCCGGTTCGGGGGAGTGCGTTGGGGCGGGCCGACGAGCCGACCGGCGCACTGGACATCGAGACCGGTGCAAGCGTCATGAGCTTCTTGACGACGTGGCTGAAACATCCGGTGCCGCACTGATCACCATCACCCATGACGTCAACGTCGCGGTGCTGGTGGGATCCTTCTCCGCGCCGTGGCCGATCCGACAACCTATGCCGACCTCGCGCAGTTCGAGGCCTGGGTTCCCCGTCGGTGGCCAAGAAGCTGACCACACGAATCAGCTCTGAGCTCCTTGCCGCCGCGGCCACCATCGTGGGAGCCCTTACGGGGCTGATTCCCGCGATCGTGGCCGTGCGATTCAGAGTGATCGACGCCCTCCGATACTGATGCGCCGGTATCGACGCACCGGGGGTCGAGCGTGTCGAGGCCCGGGTTTCGGAACCCCCGGCGTTACCGTTGATGCATGGCTACGAGCACCAGGTCGACCCCGCGCGCGCGCGCGACGCCCCGCGCCACGGCCCGCCCAACGGGCAAGGGCACCACACGCAAGCTGCCCGTGATGAAGGCCGCGCCGGTCGACCGGCCCGGACTGCTCTCCTCCGCGTGGCTGGGGCTCGCCCACGCGGTGGGTGGTGCCGCTCGAGTGCTCGGTCGCGAGACCCTCGCCAGGGACGAGCGCCGTGACGGAGTGCCGTTCTTCGTCTTCCTGCTTGCAGCGATCGGCGCCGTAGTCGAATGGTTCAACCCCGCAGATCCGATCGCCATCGCGCTCGACTCCTATACATTCGGTGGACTGTTCGGACGGGTCGCGTTCGCGCTCCCCGTGATCATGCTGCTGTTCGCGGTCTGGTTGTTCCGGCATCCGTCGTCCGTGCATGACAACGGGCGCATCGGCATCGGCCTTGCGGTGCTGCTCACCTCGGTCAGCGCCCTGTGCCACATCTTCGGCGGCGCGCCCCAGCCCTCTGGCGGAGTTGAGCCGCTCGCCCGTGCCGGCGGCGTCGCCGGCTGGGTGCTTGCCGGTCCACTGATCGCCATCGGCTCGCCCTGGCTCGCGGTGCCGCTGGTCTCTCTGCTGCTGCTTCTCTCGCTCTTCATCATCACAAAGACACCGCCGAACCGCACCGGGGCGCGCCTGCGCGAGCTCTACGGATACCTGTTCGGCGCCCAGGTCGCCGAGGCCACACCCACCAAGATGCTCCAGAAGGGCCTGACCGCCGACACGGGCGAGTTCGGCACTCTCGGCGACCTCGATCTCGACGGTGAAGACTCCGGATCGGTGCCGTGGTGGCGTCGCAATAAGAAGCGTGAAGACGAGCCCGCCTTCGACAGTCCGGTGGTCGCAAAAAGCCAGGGAGCGACGGAGGTCATCGACCGCACGCGTCGCGAAGAGGAGTTCGGCGCCGGACTGATCGACGAACTCGTCGAAGCGGAAGCGGCGGTCAAGCGATTTACCGGCGAAGTGGCTCCGGTCACGGGCATCCGCGACGATGGTCCCCTGGTAGCCGACCTTCTGCCCGGATTCGCCGCGACGGCCTCTGCCAAGGGAGACCTCGGTGAATTCTCAAGGTCGAGACCCAGTGTGCCGACCGCACCCTACCGGCTGCCCGCCGCATCCAGCCTCGTCCCCGGTACGCCGCCCAAGTCCCGCTCCGAGGCCAATGATGTGATCGTCGCCTCGATCACCGAGGTGCTCAATCAGTTCCAGGTGGATGCCCGCGTCACCGGGTTCAGCCGCGGACCCACGGTCACCCGGTACGAGATCGAGCTCGGTCCTGGCGTCAAGGTGGAGCGGGTCACCGCCCTGACCAAGAACCTGTCCTACGCGGTCGCGAGCAACGAGGTACGCATCCTCTCGCCGATCCCGGGCAAGAGTGCGATTGGTGTCGAAATCCCCAATGCAGACCGCGAGATCGTGTCGCTCGGCGATGTGCTGCGCTCGAAGGCGAGCACCTCGAGCGTTCATCCCATGACGATCGGCCTGGGTAAGGATGTCGAGGGTGGTTTCGTCGTCGCCAACCTCGCGAAGATGCCGCATCTGCTCGTCGCGGGCTCCACCGGTTCGGGCAAGTCGAGTTTCGTCAACTCGATGATCACCTCGCTTCTCATGCGCGCGACACCCGCCCAGGTGCGCATGGTGCTGATCGACCCGAAGCGGGTCGAGCTCGCACCCTATGCCGGCATCCCGCACCTCATCACGCCCATCATCACCAACCCCAAGAAGGCCGCGGAAGCGCTCGCCTGGGTCGTGAAAGAGATGGATATGCGGTACGACGACCTGGCGAGCTTCGGCTTTCGCCATATCGATGACTTCAATGCTGCGGTCATCGCCGACGAGATCGTGCTTCCGGCCGGCAGCGAACGCTCGCTCAAGCCCTATCCGTATCTGCTGGTCGTAGTCGACGAGCTCGCCGACCTCATGATGGTGGCACCGCGGGATGTCGAGGACTCGATCGTTCGCATCACGCAGCTCGCGCGGGCATCCGGTATCCACCTCGTACTCGCGACCCAGCGGCCGTCGGTCGATGTCGTGACGGGCCTGATCAAGGCGAACGTTCCGTCGCGTCTCGCGTTTGCCGTCTCGAGCATGACCGACTCCCGCGTGATCCTCGACCAGCCGGGAGCCGACAAGCTGATCGGCCAGGGTGATGCACTGTTCCTGCCGATGGGCGCATCGAAGGCCATCCGGGTGCAGGGAGCGTGGGTGACCGAGAGCGAGGTCAGCGCGGTCGTGCAGCATGTGACCCGCCAAGCGCGACCCGACTATCGCAACGATGTCGCGGTCTCCGCCGAGAAGAAGCAGGTCGACGGCGACATCGGCGACGACCTCGAGGTGCTCCTCGCAGCCGCAGAGCTCGTGGTGAGCACGCAGTTCGGCTCGACCTCGATGTTGCAGCGCAAGCTTCGGGTCGGTTTCGCGAAGGCCGGTCGACTCATGGACCTGCTCGAGTCGCGAGAAATCGTGGGACCGTCCGAAGGATCGAAGGCCCGCGATGTGCTTGTCGCGCCGGAGCAACTGCCGGGTGTCCTCGCAAAGCTGCGCGGGGAAGATGGGCCGGCCACCTCGGCGACCGATGACCGATACTCGGCCGATCCGGTGGGCGACTCGACGAACGGATACGATGAGTCCCACGTGAACGCTGACGAAGACGCTTGGAATCTGACCGGCAGGGAGTGAGAGTGATGGCATCGCCAGAATCTCTGAATCCCGCACCCGGTGATCGTTCCGCTGTGCCGGCCAAGCGACCGAATCCGATGCGCGGGCGGGTCGCTCGTGCTGGCGACACCCCGGCGAGCACGGGCAATGTGGCGAACATCATCACGGTGGTTCGTATCTTCATGGCACCGGTGTTCATTTGGCTCCTGCTTGCGGATGGCGGCGAGCTCGGCTATCTGCGGTACATCGCGGCCGGGCTCTTCGTGCTCGCGGTCGTCACGGACACCGTGGACGGCATCCTGGCACGCCGGCAGAATCTCGTCACCGACTTCGGCAAGATCCTCGACCCGATCGCGGACAAGGTGCTCATCGGCGGTGGCCTCGTCGCACTCTCGATCCTCGGTGAGCTGTGGTGGTGGGTCACGATCGTGATCCTGATCCGCGAGTTCGGGATCACCATCTTCCGGTTCGCCGTGATCCGCACCCGGGTCATCCCCGCGGTCGCCAGCGGCAAGTTCAAGACGGTCTTACAGGCGGTGGGCATCTCGCTGCTGCTCTTCCCGTTCTGGACCATCGTCGGTCAGTGGGAACAGTGGGTGGGCTGGGTCGTCATGGCCGTCGCGCTCCTACTCACCGTCGTCTCGGGCGTCGACTTCGTCCTGAAATACCGCCAGCAGAACCGTGTCGCGACGGTCTGAGCCCGGCACCGCGGATGTCGCGGCCGAGGTCGTGGCAATCCTTATCGAGCGTGGGCTCACGATCGCCGTCGCCGAGTCCCTCACTGGAGGGCTTCTCGTGGCCGAGCTGATCGGAGTGCCCGGAGCGTCGGCGACCGTGCTCGGAGGCGTCGTCGCCTACAACACGGCCCTCAAACACAGTATTCTCGGCGTCGATGCCGAGCTGCTCGCCGAACACGGCCCCGTGCATCCGGAGGTCGCCCGGCAGATGGCGGACAGGGTGAGGATGGTCCTGGCGGTCGATGGCGTGCCAGCAGACATCGGAGTTTCCACGACAGGGGTGGCGGGACCGGGGCCGCAGGGCGGGCATCCCGCGGGAACCGTACACCTCGGATTCGCGATCGGCGAAGATGTGAGTTCGCTGAGACTCGAACTGGGGGGAGACCGCGGGGCAATCCGGGACAGGAGTGTATCCGAATCACTTTCACGGTTGAGAATCGCTCTCGAAACCCGGTGACCAATCGCCGGGAATCTTTCTCGTTTCGATCTCGTTACATCACAGTGATTCACAAGCGTCATACAGATGTCGCTGGCTAGAGTTTTATATGTCGGTGATGTGGTGTTATCGGCCCGCCGGGTAGGAATTACCTGGCAAGGTCCGCAGTTGTAATTCAAGTAGTCGTCTTTTCACGACACAGTCGCATTAGAGGAGGAGGGTCCAATGGTTCTAATCCGTCAAGAAATTGGTGACGTGCTTCGGGACTTCCGCCTGCAGAAGGGCCGTACCCTTCGACAGGTCGCGAGCAAGGCAAGCGTTGCTCTCGGCTACCTCAGTGAGGTGGAGCGTGGCCAGAAAGAGGCTAGCTCCGAGATCCTCGCTTCGGTCGCGGATGCACTCGAGACACCGATCTCAGTGATCATGCGTGAGGTGGGCGACCGCCTCGCAGCACTCGAGGGAATCAACGTCATTCCCGACACCGTCCCCGACGATCTCGTCGCGGACTTCGATGCGGGACTCGTCACGCGCTAACACTTATCGAACCGGCACGGTGTGGCCGCTTCGCAGAACGAATGCCCGGCTGTTGAGAGCCGGGCATTCGTGTGTGTCGGTCTTCGGTGGTCGAGCAGGTCGCGCGGCGGCCGTATCGAGACCCGGATACGCTTGACCGATGCGTCTCAGCCAATTTTGGATCGCCGTCGCCGAGGAGTTCGGACCGGCACTCGGACGCACCCTCGTACACGACCTGGTACTCGGCGAACTCGGGGATCTCACGGCGGAACAGGCCCTCTCGAAGGGGCTCGATATCCGCGGCACCTGGCTCGCGCTGTGCCGCGCAACTGACATTCCAGAGAGCCGTAGGCACGGTGTCGGCCAGCGCGAGCCCAAAGCCAGGGGCTAGAGCCGAGGTCTCAGCGACCGAGGTCTCAGCAAGCGAGGTCTCAGCAACACGGAGCGGATGCTTCCCACCACTGCCCACACGGCGAGTCCGGCAGCGATCCCGAGGGCTGTGCCGCCGAGGATATCGGTGAACCAGTGCACGTTCAGGTACAGGCGGCTATACCCCATCGCGACCACGTAGGTCACGCCGATGAGAGTGAACCACCTGCGCCGGATCAGGAGAGCGAGCACAACGACAAGGGACGCGGCCACCGCGGAATGTCCCGACGGATAGGCCGACAGTGTGACCGCGATCTCCCGATGCGGAGGACGTGGTCTCTCGAACACGGCCTTGAGCGACCCGACAGCCCACTGGGTCAGCGGCTGCAGCGGCAGCACCACCAGGGCGGCCCAGACCCCGCGTGTGACCAGCAGCACGACGGCTGCGATCGCCGGGATCACGAACAGGGTGAAGTTTCCGCCACCCAACTGGTTCAGCACGAGTGATGGTGCCTCGAGCCAGGGTGCACGAAAGCCCGAGATCGCCCGGTAAAGCGATTCGTCGATGGTCGTCGGTCGGCCAGAGAGGGTTGCATTGATCGTCGCACCACCGATGATGCAGAGCGCGAGGGCGACCGCGGCAGTGGCCAGCGCGAGCCCGCGTTTCCGTCCGCTCGCCCAGGCGCGCTCGATCCGGGCCGCGCGCGAGGAATGGTTTCTGCGGGGGGCTCTGGGCATGGGCTCAATTCTCTTCTATCTGCCGGGGTTTTCCTGGGTGGCACAGCGGAGATGGTTCGAATCCACACGACACGCCGGTGCTCAACATTCGAACATGTCTTCGGTGTGGCGTAGTCTCCTTCACAGCGGTGGATGACAACGAATAGTGCACTGTATGACTCGTCGGAGACAGCAATGTCCGCGGTGCCACATACAGTTCGATTCGTTGGACCAAGCCACTGACAACAGCCTTGTCGCAGGTCGCGAGCACCCTGCAGGATCGGTGCTCTCGGCGAAGCGGCAGCCTATAGGCGAATCACCTCGACGCTAGAAGGAGCACCACAGTGCCATCAGTTGCAGATCGCGAAAAGTCCCTCGAGACCGCCCTCGCCCAGATCGACCGCCAGTTCGGCAAGGGTTCCGTCATGCGCCTCGGCAGCGACGAGCGAGCTCCCGTTGCGGTGATCCCGACCGGTTCGATCGCCCTGGATGTCGCTCTCGGCATCGGCGGATTGCCGCGTGGACGAATCGTCGAAATCTACGGCCCGGAGTCCTCGGGTAAGACCACCCTCACGCTCCACGCCATCGCCAACGCCCAGAAGGCCGGGGGAATTGCCGCCTTCATCGACGCGGAGCACGCCCTCGACCCGGAGTACGCCAAGGCGCTCGGCGTTGACATCGATGCCCTTCTCGTGTCTCAGCCCGACACCGGTGAACAGGCCCTGGAGATCGCCGACATGCTCATCCGTTCCGGCTCGATCGACCTCGTCGTCATCGACTCTGTTGCCGCCCTCGTACCCCGTGCCGAGATCGAGGGAGAGATGGGTGATTCGCACGTCGGCCTTCAGGCCCGGCTCATGTCGCAGGCCCTTCGCAAGCTCACCGGTGGGCTCAGCCAGACCAACACCACCATGATCTTCATCAACCAGCTGCGCGAGAAGATCGGGGTGTTCTTCGGTTCGCCCGAGACCACCGCGGGGGGCAAAGCGCTCAAGTTCTACGCTTCGGTGCGTCTCGACATCCGCCGCATCGAGACGCTCAAGGAGGGAACGGATGCTGTCGGCAACCGCACCCGGGTCAAGGTCGTGAAGAACAAGATGGCTCCGCCGTTCAAGCAGGCTGAGTTCGATATCCTCTACGGCACAGGCATCTCCCGCGAGGGCAGCCTCATCGACTTCGGTGTCGAGCACGAGATTGTGCGCAAGTCGGGCGCCTGGTACACCTATGACGGCGACCAGCTCGGACAGGGCAAGGAGAACTCCCGCAAGTACCTGATCGAGCACGCGGCGACCGCCAACGAGATCGAGCAGAAGATCAAGACCAAGCTCGGCATCATCGTCGACGCGAAGGCGGCGGCGGTTGCGGCATCGCAGGCAAAAGCCGATGCCAATGCGGAGCTGGCAGCAGCCAAGTCCGCAGGCACACTGACCGCGGCTTCCACCCCGGCGAAGGGTTCGCGCGCTAGCGCAGCCGAAGCCAAAGCGGCAGCCAACTCCGGTATCACCGCGCTCGACAACCGCACCGCGATCGGGGCTTAGACCATGGTCTCCGGTGACGGCCCGAAGCTTGCCCGGGTGAGCTATCTGCCCGGTGTGACGCCTGTGTCCACACGGGAGAAGCCGTCGCCGGAGAGCAGCCCCGCCGAGGTCGCGGCGCTCCCTGACTTCGTCTCCTTCTTCGGAGCGGAGGCCGACGCGGAGCCCACTGATTCCATGCCATCGGATGTGGCCGGCGAAAGTGGGTCTGTGGAGCGGTCCAGCACACGCCGGGAGGTACGAGCCGAGAACGTGAGCATGCACGCCCTCACCCGGCGCGGTATGTCGCGTTGGGAGCTCGAGAAGACCCTGCTGTCACGGGAGCTGGACGAGGAGGTCGTCGAAGCCGAGCTCGACCGCCTCGAAGGGGTCGGCCTCCTCGACGACGCCACACTCGCCGAGACCTTCGTGCGCACCCAGCATGATCGCAAGGGCCTCGGGCGGGGCGCCATCACCGCAGAACTGCGTCGACGCCATATCGACCAGGAGCACATCGACGCGGCGCTCGAGCAGGTCGATGACGACGACGAACAGACCCGGGCGACAGAACTTGCTGTGAAGCGGGCGGGCCAACTCAGCTCCTACGACCTCGAGACGGCCAAACGCCGCCTGCACGGGTTCCTGTCTCGCAGGGGCTATTCGTCGGCAGTCGTGCGCGCCGCGATCGATGAGGCACTGTCCCCGCGTTCGAGCGGCGTGCGGTTCCGCTAGCGCCAAGCCTGCGACTGTGCTACCTGCGACTGTGCGACCTGCGACTGGCGACCCGCGGTTAAGCTTGGGGCACCATGACGCTCACCGCTTCCCACGAGACTGACACCCCACCGAGTGCAACCCCCCGCACCTACGAGGTGCGCACCTTCGGCTGCCAGATGAACGTGCACGACTCGGAACGGCTGAGTGGTTCGCTCGAAGCGGCCGGCTACGTCCGCGCCGAGGGCGGCACCGCGGATGTCGTCGTCATCAACACCTGCGCGGTCCGTGAAAACGCAGACAATAAGCTCTACGGCAACCTCGGCTATCTCGCCTCGGTGAAGCAGAAGCACGAGGGTATGCAGATCGCCGTCGGGGGCTGTCTCGCCCAGAAAGACAAGAACGTCATCCTCGAGAAGGCACCGTGGGTAGATGTCGTCTTCGGCACGCACAACATGGGTTCGCTGCCCACTCTGCTCGAGCGCGCGCGCCACAATGGTGAAGCCCAGCTCGAGATCCTCGAGTCCCTGGACGTGTTCCCGTCTACCCTCCCGACGAGACGAGAGTCGACCTACTCCGGCTGGGTGTCGATCTCGGTCGGATGCAATAACACCTGCACGTTCTGCATCGTGCCCGCCCTCCGGGGCAAGGAGAAGGATCGCAGGCCCGGGGACATCCTCGCCGAGATCCAGGCGATCGTGGACGACGGGGCGATCGAGGTCACCCTCCTCGGCCAGAACGTCAACTCTTACGGGGTCGAGTTCGGAGACCGGCAGGCGTTCAGCAAGCTGTTGCGCGCCGCGGGCGGGATCCGCGGTCTCGAGCGCATCCGTTTCACCAGCCCGCACCCGGCCGCGTTTACCGATGACGTCATCGAGGCGATGGCCGAGACCGACTCGGTGATGCCGCAGCTTCACATGCCCCTGCAGTCCGGTTCGGACCGGATCCTCAGGGGGATGCGCCGCAGCTACCGATCCGATAAATTCCTCGGCATCCTCGACCGCGTGCGCGCCCGCATCCCGAACGCCGCGATCTCGACCGACATCATCGTGGGCTTCCCCGGCGAGACCGAGGAGGACTTCCAGCAGACCCTGCGTGTGGTCGAGCTCGCGCGATTCGCGACCGCTTTCACCTTCCAGTACTCGATCCGCGAGGGCACGCCCGCCGCGACGATGGACGAGCAGGTTCCGAAGGCTGTCGTTCAGGAGCGCTACGAGCGCCTGGTCGCGCTGCAGGACCGCATCTCCTGGGAAGAGAACCAGAAGCTCATCGGATCCGAGGTGCAGGTGCTGGTGGGTGCCGAGGGGTCCAAGGATGCCGACACCCACCGGCTGTCCGGTCGTGCCGAAGACAGTCGGCTTGTGCACTTCGAAGTGCCGCCGCACAGCGCTCTGCCGCGTCCAGGGGATGTCGTCTCCGTGCGCATATCGGAGGCGAAGCCGTTCTACCTGCTCGCAGACTCCGCCGACGGCTCACCGCTCCTGATCCGGCGCACCAGTGCGGGAGAGGCCTGGGATCGTGCCCAGGCGGACTCGTGCGCAATTCCTTCCTCGGCGGGCGCCGCATCCGTTCCGACGCGCGTATCGCTCGGGCTCCCCACTCTGCG
>Ga0209512_1001010_pt1 | contig 38231 bp, 26 predicted proteins | sample frozenSSSSmetaG_FD_184142 | JGI IMG/M metagenome (GOLD analysis project Ga0209512, IMG submission 184142) | Glacier valley bacterial and archeal communities from Borup Fiord, Nunavut, Canada, to study Microbial Dark Matter (Phase II) -... | ecosystem: Environmental > Aquatic > Freshwater > Ice >...
GTAAGTCGCTGACCCTGAATCACGAAATCAAAGCGCATCCCGCGTAATCTTCCGCACGCCCCACCACCTGGGCTCGTTCAACAACCGATAGGTTTGAGGCTATCGCTCAAACCTATCTTTGGGGTTCGCCCTCTGTTTGTAGGCAGCCCTTGTCATAAGCGTGGTTGATTCTGATGCAATGACCGATGAGAGACACTGCAATGACACAACCAATTGCCACCTGTCCTACTTGTCCAAACTGAAAAAACTGTTGGATACCCGCAATAACGCCAAAAGCCACTGCCGTCCATAACGCTTGAATCTTATTACTTTTAGAAACTGTAATCATGTCGCGACAATCTTCATCGATAACCGCTTTTGAAGATTGATTCCAATACGCAAGACAAGAGATGGCGCAAAATACCGGAAAGGACCAAAGGAAGATCGAAAATCGAAAACTTGATAAATCATGACCAGACGCAGGAATAGCTATAGCCTCAATCATGGCATACTCAGAAATACCAAACAGAAAAGGAATCGTCGAATCGGCCATATCTAGCCGCCAGCGGAACAGAACAACTCCAATTGCATACTCGTGCCAAACGATAATCAACACTGCTAGGCAAGCTACAAACTGGACTAGAGACAAAATCGACAGTCCTCCTGTGGTCGCCAATTCTGTTGCCATCGTTTGAAGTAGGAATCCGAGCGCCAAACCCTGCATGATACTCACGAGAGTGAGGTAGAATCCAGAGTGGGCTTCGTGGTGCTTGCGATCAATTGATTCTCGTGAAGGCATAGGATGGGATTTTTTGGCGACGTCAAAGAGCACGCACCGCCACTAGCGGGGGCGAGCGTTGATCGCGGAGTTCGGGTTGTAGTTACGGTGGATCATGTCAACAGGGCGGCTAGTGGCGGTTGCTGTGTCTCGGCTTGTTCTGCTTCTTGGATTTCTTCGATAGGTGGTTGCGGCACAATGACTAATCCTGCTCCCATCTCTGAGCTCTGGGAAGAAGATCGCCAATCACACCACAATAAGCACCGACGCCAAAACTACCAAATAGAGCATAGAGGAGGCCGCTGAATCCTGCTGCTAGGTTGCCAGACAAGATGTCAAAGATAAAAATACCGCACGAGACCAGAAAGAGCCAAATATCAAATCTTAGAATCTTGTGCGGATTGAACAGCTTCTTCAATCGGTCTGAATCGCTGTGTGTCGTCACCAGCTTGGGTCCAAAATACCACCAGACATAGGGAAACGTAATCAAACCAAAAATAAGAAACTTAAAAAGAATGGATACAATAGCGATCCCTTGAAGACTAAAGAAAGAGGGGATGGCTGAGATGTATAGCAAACCAAACAAAAAGGTTCCAGCTCCACAAGAAATCAATATTCCAGCTCCCGCGAGCCAACAAATCTGAGCTGGTGCACCATGACGAGAGTTTGCCTTCACCGCTTCCCAAGCCGTCATGCGGTCTGTGGCCCAAGTAAGCGCGAAATAAGAAATCGCAAGGAATGCAGTGGCTAAGGTTCCCACTGCCGCGATTGTCTTTTCGGAAAATCCACCGGGGATGTCTGGAATGTTTAGAGCTGCTAACATTGAGTTGGTATCTAATTTGATTTCTTGCAGAACGTTTAGATCGTACTCGCCGGATTGGAAGCCGGAAAAGCACGCTGGGCGTCGTTCCGGCGAGTACGCATCGCCTTGTTGGACTCTTTTTCAGCCGGTGTCGAGGCGGCATAGGGAAAAGCGATTTCCCTCTTCCGGCGTCGCCGTCGCGAACGCCTGAGAAATGCCTCCGGGAACGTGGAAGAACCTCACGTAGAGCCACTCACAGCAGCCGCAGCGCGGGCAGGCCGGACGGGGCTGTTTCGCGGCCCGCTCGCCGATGCCGGCCTGCGGGGCTCCCTTCAGCGCGCGGTGACGGCCCTTGGCCCCGGCCAGCAGCCCGCAGTAACGAATCCGCCGGAAGCCCTTGGGAACCATGTGCCGGATGAAGGCCCGCAGGAAATTCGCCCCCGCCACCGTCATCTCCTTGGTTTTTCCGCCGTCCTTGTAGTCCTTCCACTCGAAACTCACCGTCCGCCGCTCCTCGTCCACGCGCCTGATGCGCTGTTTGCTCATCGCGATGCGACTGGTGTAGCGCGCCAGATAGCGCACCACCGCCCGGGTGTTGCCGAGGGTCGCGCGGCTGAAAATGTTCCAGTTGCGCCCGGCCAGCCTGAGGCGCCAGTCGCGCCGCGCTTCCAGTGTTTCGAGCCGCTCCGGCCAGCGGACCGTGGGATCGCTTTCGAGCGTCTCGATGCGCCGCAGCAGGATCGCGCGGAAGACCTTCGACATCGACCGGACGGGAAACAGATAGTTGTCGCGCGCCTGCCGCCATTGGCCCGTGGCAACGTCCCGCCCGCCCGCGCTCACCAGCACATGCAGGTGCGGATGCCAGTTGAGCGCGCGGCCCCAGGTGTGGAGCACTGCCAGGAATCCGCCCTCCATCCGCCAGTTGTTTTTCTGGAACAGCTTGAGGGTCTCCGCCGCCCCGCCGAACAGCTCGGCGGCGGCGAGTTGATAGTTCATTTCGAAAAACCCATGCAACTCCTCCGGCACCGTGAACACCACATGGAAATGCGGGCAATCCGGCAGCCGCTCGCAGACCTTCTCCGACCATTCCGCCTGCCGCGGTCCGACGCAGTTCGGGCAGTGCCGGTCGCCGCAGGAGCTGGCATACCATTCGCGGTGCTGGCAGCCATCGCACTTGGCCTGGTTGTATCCCAGCGTGCCCTCGCGGCAATGGGCCATCAGGTTGAGTGTCGAATACTACTCCTCGCGCAATCCTCCGGGCCAGAGGTCGCGCCACTTGCGCAGCATTTCGTTGAGAGTCGCTTTTATGGTGTCTTTATGAGCACCCTCCGATACACTCCGCAACCGGAAAGACCGCCGTTTTCCCATTGATCCCGCCCGGTCCCCTTCGCTGGAACACCGATGCGATTTTTTTTCCTGCCGGTCATGTGGGCGGAATCGAGCAACGGCAGGGCGGGCGGCATGCGCATGATTTTTCCGAGTGCAATGGCACCCGAACAGAAATGGCAGGTGGCGTCGGTGGGTTTTTCCGCGGGAAAGGAGGGCCGCCGGGGGAGCGGAGAACGAAGAATCCAGCTTGACCGGCAGGTCGATTCGAGAAATTCAGGTCACTTCCCGCCTATAGCATGAGTCGCTTCCCTTTCCGCGAAATACCGCCTGCTTCCCGCCGTCGGCCTGATCCTGACGCGCCAGCGCCCGCGTTTTCCGAAACTCCCGGAAGCACCGCCGCCCCCCGGCGCGAGGACCGGCGAAGGGCGACCACAGGGCGGACCGCAGGAAGCGGCAGCAGTGAAAATTTGCTAAATTTGCGCTTTCCGCCACGGCAGGAATGGGAATACTCCGCCGCGACCCGTAAGGCGTCCGGCCGGCTTAGCTCAGTGGTAGAGCAACTGATTTGTAATCAGTAGGTCGCGAGTTCGACTCTCGCAGCCGGCTCCATTCATTTTCAATCACTTGCGGTTGAGAAGCGCCCTCTGCTCCTTGCCAGGCTGCAATTCGGCGATCTCTTCAAACCACGCGTCATCCGGCATCGCATACGGGCGGAAGGTTTCCAAGGTTGCGAAGTGCTCGTTGTGGAAAAGCGCGCGATGAAGGCCAAGCGAGGTGGCGGCGGGGGAATCGATGAGATTCGAGGAATCATTGGCGCTCATTTGGAAGAGCACGCGCATTTCAAATTCCGCCATCAGCTTGCGCGGAATCCAGCGGCTGACGTTGTTCCAGGTGTCGGTCGCCGCGATGACATGCATGCCCACCGGGCCGCCTTCGTCCAGCAGGTTCGCAAACGCCTGGGACGGACTGGCACCGGCGGAAGCGTCGTCGTCCATCGAGAAGCGGAAATCGTCATCGGGACGCAGGCTCTTGAAGCGCTGGAGATCGTGGACGATCAGGAAAACCTCCGGCGCATCCTTGCCCTGCTTCGGTCCGCGCGCTGTTAGCTCGGCGGCGAGCTCGGCCATCAATGGCGCGACCACATCCGGCCCGCCGACGCGGATGCGGTGCGGCAGGATGTTGGCGAGCCGTTGGAAAACCCCGCCTTCACCTGCGTCGTTCGCGTGGGGATCGAGAACAACAAACTCCACCTGATCCGGGGGGTATTGCGCGGCGAGTGAAACAAGGCTGACGGCGAGCAACGTCATCGTCCGCTCCGCCGACTGCCCGACGGCTAACAAGTGACTGCCACTCTGGCGCTGGAACAGCGCTTCGGTCGGTCCCTTGATCGAATTCGGTGCGCCCAGCCAAGCGCGGGCTTTGGCCGGACGGGTGGCGGGATGGCTGCGTAGAAGCGCATGAAGCTCCGCGTGATCGCGGATGTCGACCGGGGCGTTTCCTTCGAAAATGATCGGCACCTGAGGAATTTTCCCGCCCTTTGTCGCCAGCGCGTTGACCTGGTCCAAGATGGCGTCGCGCTCGTCCTCCGGTAGCCAGACGATTTGGAACGGACTGTTAGCCGCAAGTGCTCCGGCCTGGTCGTTGTAGATCCCCTCACCCGGCCGAGTCAGCAGACGCGGCGCGGGATTGTCGTCGTCCATGATCAGATGCGCGTCGGTCTCGTTGCATTGGAGCGCGATGCGGATGACCATTTGTCCCAAGGTCGCGCGGGCCAGCGTGTAAGCGCCGCCAAGAGTCTGCGAACCGAGGATCACGTGAATCCCGAAGGCGCGGCCCTGCCTGACGATCCGGTCCAACAGCAGTGAAGCCCCCTGCGCCACCGCATCATCCTCGGTGAAAAACTCCTGGAACTCGTCGATCAGCAGCAAACTCCGCGGCAACGGCTCATGGCCCGGCGTGCGCTTGTATCCCGCCAGATCCTGCGAGCCGGCCTTGCGGAAAAGTTCGCCGCGACGCTTGAGTTCGGCGTCCACGCGCTGGAGCACGCTCAGCGCGAATTCCCGGTCGCTTTCAATCGCGATCACCCGCGCGTGCGGCAGATGTTTAGCGGCGTAGCACTTGAACTCCACGCCTTTTTTGAAATCGACCAGATAGAACTCCACCTCTTCCGGACTGCAATAGAGCGCGAGATTCGTGATGATCACGTGAAACAACGTGGATTTCCCTGAACCTGTCTTGCCCGCGACGAGGACGTGCTGGCGCGTGCCTTTTCCGATAGCAAGCATCTGGAGCTTTTTCGCCCCGGTGCGTCCGACCGGAACGCGCAGTTCCTCACTCGTTTCGGATTTCCAATAATCCTCCACCGCCGGAGCAATGTGGGAGAACGGAACCTGCACGCGGTTCGAGTCGATGCTGGAGCGCCCGATGCGATGGACCAGCGTGGTGGAATCCTCGTCCGACGGGGCTGCATCAATCGACACCACGTCGGCACCGGCAGGCGCTCCTGCCAGATGGAAAACGCCGTCCTTCAGAACGAGCTGGATGCACGCGCGTTGCAACTCGTCCTGGAGCGCCACATCCGGAAGCTGCTGGCGGGTGTCGCGATGGATGAGCAGATAGACGCCGCAGCGCGCACCGCTGGAGGCGATGGACAGAAGCCGCTTCATCGACGTGTCACTGAAGCCCGCGGGAAATCCCGCGATGACGAGGAAACGATATTTTTCCGCGATGGTGCCGGCCTGTTCGTTGTATTCCGCGATGGTGGCGTACTCGTTGCGAAGATACATCTGGATGACTTTTTCGATGTGCTCGTTGAGTTCCGCCAGACGGTCTTCGATCTGAGTGGACTGCGTCCAGATGCGGTGGGTAATCAGGGTTTCTTCGTAATCGGCGAGGTGCATCAGTCCGGCGAAATCCTTGCCGAGGCCGACGGGATCGATGAAAACGAACGACGCCCGGCCAGGCGGGTGCGATGCTAACAAGCGCAGCGAGATTGCGTTGAGCGCCTGCGTCGCCGCATCCCCGCTTTTGCCATCGCTCTCGATCATCACCGAGGCCTGATCCGGAAACCCGAGTGAAAACGGCACGCGGAACCTGCCCGCATCCGCCAGCGCGAAACGCGGATCGTGCGGCAGACCGCCTGCCAGTTTCGCGGAATCAACGATGACGGAGCCGATCCGCACCACATCCGGCGATTGCTCGGGCGCCGTCCAGTTTTCACAGAAATCGGGATTCCATTCGGGGAAGCACGAACGCGATGTCCAGTCGAGCGAATGAAGTTTCTCAAACAACGGTCGCACCGCGCTTTGCCACGGTGCGGATAGATCACCGATGGCGGTATCCGTCTGGTCTTCGATTTCGGCGTTCGCTCTGGCACGGGCGAGGTTGGTTTCTTCCGAAAGTCCCGCCGCTTCCTGTTGGGCGAGCGCGAGCGCGTGATCATAGTCCGCGGAGATCTTCGCAATCTTGCGCTGGTGGAGCTTTTCCAAGCGCGCGGGGATCCGTGCGAGCTGCCGGTCGAGCTTGCGCTGGCCGTCGCTGAGGTGCGTTTTCCAATCCGCATCGGACTCGCGGAATGTCTCGCTGAGGCCGCGCCCTTCCTGATCGTGCTCGCTCCGGATTTCCGCCTCCATCGCGGCGAGACGGGCGGCGGATTTTTTCTCCGCCTCGTTTTCCAACAGCCGCGCGGTGGCAAGCGAAGTGGCGGCGGTGCGGATGGTGGCCTGAGAGAGAAGCAGCGCGACAATCCAAAATCCTATCAGCAGTCCCTCCGCAATGAGGAAAGACGGCATTGCCGCAGCCAGTCCCCCGCCGCCGGGACGCAGCGCATACCAGAGATGCATGCCGCCAATGACCGCCGCGAGCGCGGTGAGCGGAACAAAACGGAAAAACCGGGCGAGCGGCAGCGCTTGGGCGGCGGCTACGGCGGCCCGCGCTTCGCCAAGGGTTTTCACGAGTTCCTCACGTGTCGCTTCCGCCGTGGCGGGCGCGTCGATGGGCGGGACCTTGAATTTCGTGCCCTCGAACTTGTCGGCCACCAGCGGCCGGAAGGTGCGGAAAGCGCCGAGCAATGACTTCCGCAGATCGCGCCGCTCGCCGCGGTCTGAGATGAGATTCGATAGAAACTCCTGATGGGCGGTCTTCGCTACGTCGAGTTCCTGCTGGCGCGCCTGGCGGTTGCGCATGATGGCGCCTTGGACCTGGCCGATCCGGCGGTCCTTCATTTCCTGCTGGCGCTGGGCGAGCGCGGTGCGGCTAGAGTGATAGGCTTCGTGAACCCGCGCCTGCCGCGCTTCGGTTTCCGCTTCGACGCGTGCGACCGAATCCTTCTGGATGGCCGCGATTTCGTGCAGCCGTCGGTTGAGTTTTTCTGCGTCGATCTCCTCGCGCCGGGTCATTTCATGCCGCACGGCGACGAGCGCCTGGGCCTGTTTTTTGAACAACGCCGCCTCATCCGCTGTCACCGAGGCGATGGCGGATTTCAAATGGCCGAGCTCTCCCAGCATTGTGCGGAGGTCGGTGGATTCAGTCGCAGTCTGCATGGATTTTTTCTAGCAAGTGGTCGAGCTCATCAATGACGCGCAGGGCGGAGTTCACGCCGTTCATCAGTTCTGACAGATACATTTCTTCGAACTCCTGGGCCTTGCGGTCGCGCCAGGAGTAGCAGGTTTCACCCCAGCGGGCATGGAGATTGCGGGTGGCCAGCGTGAGCAGGCCCTTGCTGCCGGTCATGCTCACGGGGCACCTCCGGGTTCAGACGTTTCCGCGTGCGGCGGTGAGGCGGCGGGTGCTTTTTCGGCGTAGGCTTGGAGGGCCTTGATATGCTCGCCGAGAGCGTGGACGCCTTTCGGCAACTGCTGGCCGACGATGAAAAACATCGGATCGAGCTGGCGCAAAAGTGGCGTGGCGCGGTTCTCGAAAGTCTGCCGCCATTTTTTGACGACACGCATTTTTTCTTCGGCTTCCGCCAGTTTCCGCTGGGCCTTGAGCACGGCCATTTTCTGAAAGGCGTTGCTGGCCTTCGGGTTAGTTAGATTTGCACTGTAAAGTTCCTGCTCCGCCTGATCGAGATTTTTAGTCCAGAGTTTCACCTGGTTTCCCCAATGCTGGACGCGGTCGCTGTCGAGCCAGGTCTGGGTCCGGCGGACGTCGCCCTCCATATCCTCCAGCGCGACGCGGGCCTTGGCGATGTATTGGACGAGATCCGCGCGGAACGCTTCGAGCGCTTCGATAGATGAGATTTTGACTTGGTCGGACATGGCCGGGGGTCAGCGCTGGTCGAGATACTGCTGGATGCGCTCCGCCTTGCGCAGCAGATAAGGAGTGTGGCGCTCGGAAAGTTCGAGGAAGGATTTGAGGGTTTTCATCAATTGGACGAACTCCGCGGAGAACTTTTCCTGTTCCTGATCCTGCCAGGAATCGCCCAGCGCGGTGTATCGCGCCATCAGTGAGCCGGTGCGCTCGCGCAGGTCGCCGTTGAAACGCTTCAACTCCGCCGCAAAACGGCGAACCTCTTCGGGATCGATGATGGCTTGTGACATGGTGGACGGGAGCGGAGTTATCTCTTTCAATGGAATCAAACGCACATTCCGGTTCCGTGCCAATTTGAATTTCGAATCCGCGGGAAATTTCCACGACCGCGGAAAATGCAGTTCACGACCTTCTGGCGGTTCCGGCTTGCTTGGGGGCGACTCCGACCATCTTGCCGGGCGGAACTAACCCGTCAATTCCTCCGGTTCAGGAATCATCTCCGGGCCGCGTCCGCTTACAAGACCGAGGGCCATGACGAGCACCTGGCTGATCATGAAGGCGCTGAGCCAGAGGAAGGCAGCGTCGGTGAAACCATAGGAATGCAGGCCGATGCCGAGCATGTTGGTGCCGAACCAGGACCAACTGGTGACGATGTTGCCGAAGACGGCCATCACCATCATGCCGCGCTCGCGGATCATGCCGCCCCAGCGGGCGTGGAGGATGATGGCGTTCCAGATCACGATGAGCAGCGCGCCGTTTTCCTTGGGGTCCCAACCCCAGAAGCGGCCCCAGGACTGGTCGGCCCAGATGCCGCCGAGGACGGTGCCGACGAAGCTGGCGAGGGTGGCGAAACAGATCACGCCATAGACCATGCCGCGCAGCGAGGCGGCGGTGTTTTTCGGGACGTTTCCGAAAGCGCGGCGGACCAGATAGACGAGGGCGATGGTGCCGGCGAGGAAGGTGGCCGAGTAGCCGAGGGTGATGACGACGACATGAGTGGCGAGCCAGAAATTCGTATCGAGCACGGCACGCATCATTTCCAAGGTATCGCCTGATAGGGACAGGTGGTGGGCGATGAGCAGGGTGGCGAAGCCGACCACCGAGGCGACCGCAGTGCCGATGGCGTTGCGGTAGAAGAGCTCGATGGCGGTGCTGAGAATGATCGCGCCCCAGCCGATGAAAATGGCGGAAGAATAGAGGTTAGTGACGGGCGGACGGCCTTCCAGCATCATGCGGGTGACAAGGCCGAGGGTGTGGAATGTCAGGCCGATGAGCAGAACACGGAACGCGACTTGTTGAAAGGAGGTGCCTTGCCAGAGCCAGGAAATGATGGCGCAGAGAAACGCGACCACGTAGAGGACCATGCAGAGGTAGAAGGGCGCAATGGCGTTGAAGAGGGCTTCTGCCGACGATTTTTTCAAAAGGCCCGGACGGTTTCCTGATAGCCACGCCAGGTAGTCCTTGGTGGCGGAGTTGAAGGCATTCATGTCCTTGGCCCGGTAGGCGTCTCCGATGCGGGCGATGGCGATAGTGGCCGGATGAAGTGCCCGCTTTTCCACAGCGTCTATCAGGGACTCCGGGAGTTTTTTCCAACCGTCCGCATCATCGCCGGAGGGAGTGGTGTAAACCTCCGTCATAGGTGCCCAATCGGCGACCACCGTCATGCGCGACGAGGCACTGTCGATGGCGGATTGGTCGAATGCCTCGCCCCGGTCCTGCTTTCCTACCTCGGCCATGGCCCGGCCAATGTCGCTCAGGAAAAGGGCGAACTCGGATTCGAGATGATCCTGTCCGGGCAGGGCGAGGGCGTGTTTGAGTTGGTTGTAGAGGTTGAGGTTCCGCGTTAGGAGCATGAGAGCCTTCTCATACGGAGACCAGGTCTTCGAATCGGCCGCACTGATGCGCCGGGCCTCTTTTTGAAGAGCGGGGAAGGCAGGCACGAGCTGGGCGTACGAATAGGATTTCTCCTCGCTGCGGGTCAGTTTCGTCAGGCCGAGGAGGTCGTCATGGTGGATGAGGAAAATTTTTCGGGTGTCGGCCAGCGCGGGTTTGAAACTGAGTTCGGCAAGCCATGCGGCGGGCGTAGCCGGCGCGTCATCGCCGGGGAAGCTTTGTTTTCCGTGGATGGAAAGCAGGGCGTTGCGGGCCAGCGAATCGAGCGGCTGGACTCGGCCGTTAGAAACCACGGGCAGGATGCCGAAGTTCTTGAAATCAAGCCCCGCAGATGGCCGCGTGGCCTTGAAGACGGCGCTGGCGATGAAGAGCAGGCAGAGCGCGGGAATGAGCCACGCGGTGATTTTCCGGAGGGCGCTCATGGTGCGGGAGAGGTTTTGTTGCGGCGGGAGACGGCTTTGATCAGGTGCTGGGAAAAGACCCAGAGCAGGCCGAGGCCGACCATCGCACAGGAGATGTAAGGGAGGGTCCAGACGGGGTTGCGGACGACCTGGAAGATGGAGGTCGTGTCGTTGTTTTCGAAGCCGGCCTGATAGAACGTGAGGCCGCCGTAGCGCAGCGGATGGTTCATGTAGATGAGATCCTCGCGGTTCTCGCCGGTGTCGGGATTGAGTATCCGGATCTTGCTGGAGAAGTTTTTCGGGACGTCGGTGCCGAGGTAGCGGTCGTGGCTGAAGTCGAGGAGCTTGATGGAAAACGGATGATAGAGACGGCGCGGGCGGATGGACATTTTCCAAGATCTTCCGGCCGCCTCGAAGGATTGCTCGCCCTTGAACGCGTTCGAAAGAAGCCAGCGGCCTTGGGATTTCCCACCGTCCGGGATGACTTCGACGAAGGCGGTGGTGAGATCGCGGCGGTCGGCGGCGGTCTCAATGGACTTGCGGCGGACGGCGTAGCCTTTTCCAAGTCCCACGGTGGCGCGGGTCTTGTCGAACTTGTCGGTGGCGTCGGATTCCGGGAGAAGCTCGCTGTTGGGGTAGTGGCTGTGGATTTTCACGGAGAAGCCCCCGAACGGGAATTCCGCGCCGTCTTTCAGGCGGCCCTGCGGGATGGCGGTGACGGTTTCCACTCCATCACCGTCGGGGCGGATGACGACGAGCTCGACCTCGCGGGGGAAGGTGGAGTAGTTCAAGGTTTCACCCTCGTTGACGGCCATCTGCGCTTCGCGCCCGAGCAGTCCGGTGAAAATTTCACCTAACAACATCAGCATGATGCCGGAGTGGATGACGAGCATGCCGGCCTTGTTCCAGCTTAGCTTGAAGCGTGCGCCGTGGGCGGCGAGGAGGTTGATGATGAGGAGGATGCCGAGCAGCGTCCCGCCGGGGATGGGGATGGAGAACTTTTTCTGGCCGGGCATGACATCCCACCAGGCGATCCAGGAGCGGAAGAATTTCTCCTGCACCTCATGGATGCCCAGCTCGACCTGGATGATGGTGGCGACGAAGATCAACACCATGGCGAAACCCAGCAGGGTGACGGTCAGGCGCAGGGAACTGAGGAGCTTGAAAATTGGCACAAGACGTTACTCAGGAAAGGTTGCGGAGCGGACGAAGGCGGCGAATTTCTCGAGGTTGGCTTGGACGAGGGAGGCTTCGCCGGTGATTTTGAAGAACCAAGTCATGCCGGGGCGCTTGAGGATGGCGGAGCCGATGGCGGCTTTTTTCCCGTTCAGGATCGGCTCGGTGCTGATCATGTGGCGGATGAAAATTTCTCCGGCAGGCGTTTCATCCTTTTTCCCGAGAGCCGGATCGTCCGCGGAAGCGAGGGGGGCGAGCTTGAGCTGGGAGCGCCAGAGGTTGACGTTGTCCAGGATACTGCCGGAATCGCCCGGGATCGGGATGACGGAGACATCGGCCGAGGTGCCGTCCGGGCCGGCGATGCTGAAACTGGCGGCCCGCATGGCGCTGCCTTCGCTGGGTTTCCAGCCATCGGGCGGCGTCATATGGACTTTTTCCACGCCGCCTGGAGCGGGTGCGGGTGCGCTTTTCTGGCTGCCCGCGATGCGGACGCTGCGAAGGAACTCCGCGAACACGCCCTCGGTTTTTCTCAGAATACCGACAGGGCCGGTGAATTTGAAATACCAGGTCTCGGTCTTGAGCGGAAGGACTCCGGCTAAGATTCCCTCGGCGTCAGCGGCGGAATCTGCGGAGGTGAGATTGAAGAGCTGCATCTCTTCCTGGGAGTCAGCGATCTTGAGCGGCTGTCCGGCCACCTCTTTGGCAGCGAGCGGCTTGAGGCCGACCTGGCCACGCCAGCGGTTGAGGTTCGCCGCGAGGCCTCCGCCATCACCGCCAAGCTTCGAGACAGTGACCCGGCCACCGTTTGGGAGAGCGTAAGCGGCGGTGACAAACTGACCGGCTTTCTCCGGTTTCCAATCGCCGGGAACCTGCCAGACCACGGATTGGGCCGCGTTTTCTGACTCTTTTGGCATCGGCTCGACCGCACTCGGCGCAGGAGTTTCCGCTGTGGAGTCAGTGGCCACCCGGTAGGTGCGGATCTCCTCGTCCTTGCAGGAACTGAGAGCACAGAGCGAGAGAGGTGCTAGGAATAGGAACTTGCGCATGAGATTGGGAAAAGATTTTGGCAAAATGGAAATTGGATAGTTAAAAGAAATTTACCGCTTCATCCCATCGGGTTCCCTTCTCTGTCTCAATCGCCCTCTGTAGGGCAATGACTCTTCCGGTTCCGCGGATTGGGGGAGCTTGAAGTCGAGGGAGGGGGTCATTGCTTTTCCGAAGGTGTCGAGGAGGGTGTCACCTTCGCCATGTTTCACGTCGGCGACCTTGTAGATCGGTCCGTTGCGCGTGCCTTGATGTCCATCAGCCGGCTTACGGTAAAATACTGTCATTTCATCGAGCGTGAGCGGACCTGAGCCGCGCCGTCCGAAGACGACGGTCTGGTTGCCGCTCTCGTCCACGACGCGGTCGCGGTCGAGGCCGCGGGAGATGGTGACTGCGGTGCCCTCGGTCGGATAGGTGGCGATGAGCTTGGGCTCCGGCTTTGGCGAGAAGCCCATGTGGCCGGGCACGTTCTCCGGCGAGATCAGTTGCAGGACCCGCATGCCATTGTGACCGTCGGCAACGAGCGCATACATCGAGGCGTTCACCGAACCGACTTGCACATCGCGCACATCCGTGAGTTGACCACCGGCGGTGAACTGGGTGAGGACGTGCGGCTTTTCCGAATTTTTTACATCAATGATCGCCAGGCCAGCTGAGCCGTTCGCGACATACAGATATGTTCTGGCGGCATAAAGGCCTCCGGCATGGCCCAATGAAACGGACGCGCCGGAAATGGGGATGGGTTTCGCGGGATTGGAAACGTCGAAGACTTTCACGCCGTCCGCATCGGTGACAAAGCAGTAATGCCACTGCACGGTGGATTGCCGGGCGTCACGCAGGGCGGGGCCTGAATATCCGCCAGCGAAGACCGGGGACTCCGGGTTCGAGGCATCGACAACGGCCAGTCCCTGGGAGGTGGTGATGTAGAGCCACTGCCCGGCCATCCATGCGTGGCGCGCGCCATCCAGCCTTCCCTCGGGATTGAATGTGGCAGCCCGCTTGATGATATTGTTCGCCGGATTGCCATCTAGCAGGGTCGCCACATCCACCACGATGAGGCCTTCCTCGAGATCGGTCACGAAGGCGTAGCCGTGATAGGCGGCGATGGGACGCTCCTCATTCTGCGGCAACCGGTTGCGGTTGGGATCGTTGATCAGGGTGCTCGGCAGCGCCACCGAGGTCGCGTTGGCGGTTTTGATGAAAGTGTCCTGGCCGAAGGGTGAGACCGGAGAGGTGGTGATGCGTTCGGAGAAATTCTTGTTATCGATGTCCGCGATGTCAAAGACGCCGAAGCCGTTTTTTCCGAGAGCGGCATAGAGGTATTCGCCCCGCATCTGCAAGTCGAGCACCCCGCCCTTGGCTTCATGGTGATAGGCGGTTTTCAAAATCGAGTGGTTCACCAGGTGCTGCTGGTAGTTGTCCGGATAGGCGAGCCGATGGAGGTGGCTGCCGATCGCGGCCTGCGGCTCGGTGCGCTCGGTCCACGCGACACCGGACAGCCCGTGGTCCTCGGTGCCGACATAGCCGAATCTTCCGAAAAAGTTGACCGTGCCCGTTCCGAAGCCGAGGAGTTGGGTCATGATCGCGTTGTTGTCGTCGGCTTGTGAGACATGGCAATCCGTGCAGTTTTTCGTGGTGCCGACCCCGCTGGTAGTGTGGGCGAAATGCGGGTTGAAGGCCTGGCCCGAATAGCCCTCGGCTGACACGGTTTGCTGCTGGCTGTAAAACTGCTCACGGTTCACGCCCTGGGAGCCGACCACCACCGCGCTGGACGACCGCAACACGGCGAGGCGGTTTCCTTTGGCGGTGCTGTCCTTGCCGAGCATGAAGACGTCGTCACGCACCACCTGGGGGTTGTATGAGCTGAAATTCCGTGAAGTGGTTCCTTCAAATTTGTTAGCTGCCATTTTCACGTCCGCCTCCATCGGCATGTGGCAGCCGAAGCAACTGGTGGCCCACGCGGTGTGGCAGGTCTGGCAGTCCATCTCTTGATTGCTATGCGCGAGCTCCCTGCCGCATTTTTCAGGATCATCGGGAACGGCGCCCCAGGTTTTCCCGTCGCGCCGCAGGGTCTTGGCGTAGGCGCTCATGACATTGTAGTGATCCGAGCCGGGAGTCACCGTATCGAGCGTCTGCGGCACTTCCCATTGCAGGTTTGGCTCCATCGACGACTGCTGCATCAGCCTTTTTCCATCAGGGCTCCAGGTGAAACGAGGGCCGAAGGGGGTATTGCTTTCACGCAGATCAACGGGCTCGACCTTGCCATCTTTAGTTAGAACGCCGCCCTTGCCTGACGTGACGAGAGTGGTGTGCTTGCTTACGCTTCCGTGGCAATCGACGCAGGTGATAGCGGTCGCCGCTCTGGGTTCGACATGCAGCAGACCGTTTCCATGGGAATCGTTGAGGAAATGGCAATCGACACACTGCATTCCCTTCGCGAGGTGGATGTCCTTCATATGCACCGCCTTCTTGAACTTGTCCGGATCGTCATGGGAAATCTTCTCGTCCTTCAACGTCAGCAGATTCCCCTCACGGTCTTTCTTGAACACGGCGCGGAAGACCCAGCCGTGCCCGTGATAGTCGGCGAACTGGGTCTCCTTCAGCTTTGGATTCAACTCGGCGGTTTTCTCCAGGAAATTGACGTCGCCCCACAAACCGCGCGCCGCAGCCGCTTCGGGATTCGCGCGCAGCGATTTCACCATGTCCTCATCGCTGGGATTGCGCTGCTCCTTCGGATACATGAATTCGCCATCCGATTCCTGATCCCACCAAGTGTATCCCAAGAACGGATTCACGAACAGATTGCCCTGGTGCATGTGGCAGGTCATGCACTGGCTGGATGGAATGCTGCGGGTGAACTTGTGGGCGATGGGATGGCCCTTCTCCTTTTTGGAAATCATCGGGTCCGGATTGAACGACAGGCCTTGGTTTCCGTAGGCGCTGTACCAACCGGAATTCGAAGGAGAGCGATCGTTCGCATAAACGACGTGGCACGCGGTGCAGCCGCTGGAGCGGTAATCGCCCGGATGATTGTTAGAACCAAAGAAATCCAGCAACGGATCGTGCAGGCGGGTTTTATGCGCGCCGATGACGACGGGATCGACTCTTGAGGCCGTGCCAAGTCCGCGCTCACCAAGGCGGCGGAAGGGTTTGCCCGGAGGCTCGTTGGGATCGGGATTGCCGAGTTCTGCCAGCTTGGTTCCGCCTTTTTCAAAGATCCGGAAAATGTTGCCCGTCTGTGAGACATTGAAGCGCGGCAGCGGAAAGATTTCATCCACGATGCCCATGGTTCTCTGCATCTCCGGCGTGACCTTGACCGGACTTTTCAGTGCCAGAGAAACTCCGTTGGCACCGTAGGCCTGACCGAAAATCGAATCCTTCACCGGATAGGAACCGTTGTTATAGGCCGCCGCGCCCCACAGCATCGCGCCGTGCCGCATCATGCTGTGATCAACGTGATCGACGGACTCCGCGTGGCAGTCGCCACAGGTTTTCTTAGCCACGCGCAGGTCGCCCGGGTTGACGAACTGGATGAACTCCGGGGACTCGTGATTGAGCAGCACGTTGCTGTCGTTCGGGTTCGCGGAGCTTTCAAAGAAGACGGGGTTGCGCGGCGTCGGGTGCGCCTGGCGCATGGTCAGGCCTGGCGTGGGATCGCCGCCGTGGCAGTCCGTGCAACCGAGACGGACGAATTCACTGCCGTGCGGATCTTTCGAGTTCTCGTGACAACCGAGGCAGCCGCGGCTTTTTTGCATCACCGCCGCTTTGGACTGGTCGAATTTATTAGGCTTGGGAATGGCCACACCCTTATCCGCTGAAACATCCCCTGCCGCGACGGGCGGGCCGAAAATACTGCCGGCCCCCGTAGCCACATCCTGGGAATAACCAGACAAAGCCAGTCCGCCGGCGGCCAGCGCGCAGGCGATGCGTAGATGGATCGTGAGTCGGTTCATTGTCAGAAGGTCATGGTGGCAGAGAGGAAACCACTGTAAAAGACATCCTCAACACCTTGTGAATTCGAGGAAGTATAACCCTCCACGCTGGTCGAGGGATTGCTGTAAATGTCTTTGAAACCGGCACCGGGGAACAACATGCCCATCCCCACGTTGAGTTTCAGGTTGTCCGTGAGGAAAGGCCGGTATTCGACGCCGAAGCTGAGATCCCAACCGATTTCCCGATTGATGTCGCTCGTAGCGAGTGCCGATGCGATAGCGTTCGTGTCCATGAACAAAAGGTAGTTCAGGTTGGCAAAGGCCTTCACCCGGGGCGTCAGTTCCCATTCCTCGCCAAGGCCCGCGATGAAGATGCCCGGGTTGACGAAATTCGACTGACCGAGGAACTTGTTGGAGCTGAGTTCGGGAATCAGGCTCAAACGTTGCTTCAGGGAAACCGCTGTCCCGCCGAGATTCATTCCCTGGTTCTGCCAATAGCTGAATGGCCCGATGAAGTTCGGATTGTCCACGATGGCGTCCCAGCCTGTCGCCTTGTTGTCGGTCGCATCGTCGTCGCCCGATGCACAAAAAAGAGTGAACTTGTGGCGCATCCAATCGGTGTCCACGGAGACTTCCATGGCCGCCATCCACGCGCTGATGTCCACCGATTGCCCGGCAACGCCGTTCAAATCATCCCGGCCAAACACATGATAGAGCGAGTGGCTGATGTTCGCGCGGCCGATGTGGCCTTCGCCGTTCCAGCCGAGGTAATAGGCCTGGAGATCGTGAGGTGCCACCGTGCCGACAGGTGAAGGGCGGACGATGTTTCCCGCGCTGTCATAGACCAGCCCGCTGCTGCTTCCATTGTCCCAGTTCGCCAGAAAACTGAGCTGGGCGGTGTAGCCTTCTGTCAGAAAATCCTGGTAATAGACGTTGGCGACGAAAACGTTCTGATTGCGGTCATCGAAGGTATTCAGCTCCGAAAAGGACTCCTTCTCGAAAAGATCGAACAGCGCCAGATTGTATTGGATGCGGTTTTTCTGAATATTCCCAAAAAGCCGGTAACCCCAGTTCGAATCATAAAACACATGGCCGCGGAAATCCGCGTTGAATGTCTGCGTGCCGACCCGCAACGCCGCGAAATCGTAGTTCTCGGATAGATCCAGCAGGTGCGATTCCAGAAAAAACTGCTGGAGTCCGACACGGTTCTCGAATCTTTCCGTCGCTCTGGTGTTGTGCAGGTCCGAACCGGCGGGATCAAGCAGGGGATCGATAAATCCGCCGACATTTCCCGGATTTCTGATTTTTGGCATTCCATCAATTCCGGCGGTCGATCGGTCAAGTCCGCGAGGGTCGGGCGAGACGACATTTGTCTCGTAACCGGAGACGTAGTTGGTATTGAAAACGGGCTGGATGCGGAACATCCACTCCACCGGCTTGAATGTTGTCTCTCCCTTGAAAAGATCGAAGATCAGGCTGGTGTTCGTATTGATGACGGTCTGGTCGCCCCTGCCAAAGAACTCCGAACTGGAAGGCCGCGCCGTGCTGACGCCGGAGGGGATGGGGATACTGTGAACCTCGATGTCCGTCGTGTTTTTCAGCGTCAGTGAAGCGAAGATGTCCTGCCCGATGACCGGAAGATCCCCTTTGAGCACACTCTGATAGTAGGGGTGCCAGAGGTAGGGCGTCCTTCTCTCATACGGAGTTTCCGCGACACTGTCGTCCAGGTAACGATTCCAAAGTCCCGTCGCAACGCGGTAGCGGTCCCCGACCGCATTAGTGTTAGATTGATCATCGGAAGATTCGTAGCGCCCCGCGTGCCAGTGCTCGGAAATGTGTTCCTCGTAGCGGACGCCTTTTCTCGGCAACACGAAGGGCTCTCCAATGTCCGCTTCGTAACGATCCTCCGGATCAGCGCCTTGCACCAGTTCGGCATCGATTCGGCGCTGCTCCAATCCGGAGCGCGGCAGTTGCAAATCATCGGGGATGACCGGAGTGAACTTGGATACGTCCTTCGGCACGCCCGCATCCCGGCTGAAAAAGCGGTCATCATTGAAACCGGGATCGTCAGGGAAAAACCGGCCGTTTCCAGGAGGATTCTCCGCTTTGCCGGCAATTCCTCCGGCCCCTCCCTGCCCCGTCATTTTTTTCACATCGTCCCCCCCCGCTCCGGGGTCGGGGTTGAACTGCGCCGGTGGCAGCAGGGATCCTCTATCAATCGTGGTCTCCTCCTTGAACTCAAAGGCAGGCAGGCGTGGTTCCGGCAGGGGATTCAAGCTCGGGTCGGGAGAAAAAGTGGCCGGGCTTGCCGGGATGACATCGGCCGGCATCTGCTGTGCGGTGAGACGATCCGGACGCTCCTCCCCGCTCGCCACGTCCCATTCCGGAGTCCGCTCATGGGGCGGTTCATAACAGGACGTCCACAGGAAGCTCGACGAAGCGAGCAAAAGACGACTGACTGTTTTGAAAAATCCGCCGCTCATGGGTTCAAGATTTCCATGGATTGAGGATCATCGGCCGGGCTCGGCGACGGGGAGCGATATTGCCACCCGATCCAGCTTTTGAACGAACTCAGCCGCTGTGGGGGCATCAAAGCTCTCCGGAGGTTTCGCGGCGTTGAACAACTCGTCCAGAGGAGCTTTCGCGATCACCACTGGCTGCCCGGATGCGACCAAGGACTGGTTCAAGCGGTCGATCGCCAAGGCCAGTCGCTCGGCATAATAGCCGACGGACCACGAGCGATAATCCGGGTCCACGGCGTCGAACGCATCGGGTTGGAATGGAGTCTTGTTGGCAATCAGCTTGTCCAACATCGCACGACTTTGTTCACGGCTCATTGCCGCGCCGGACATCCGCTTTGCAAATTCATCTGCCGATCGGACCAGATCCTGACCCGAGTCATTCCAGCCGGTGCCTGTGGCTTTCAACAATGCCTTGATGGCTTCGATTTCAGCGGTCCTGCGTTTGCCGGGTTCGCGTCCGGCTTGCGCCGCCGCTTCACGCAACGCCACCGCCTGACCGACGAGCCACGTTCTGGAGTTGGAAAACCCCTCCCCTTCGCGCCAGTGCTTGGGCTCGGCGACCAACAGGCCATCCAATTCGAAAATCAACGGCGGGTGCTTCGCGCCAACAAGCTGGTCAGTCAGATTCTGGTGACAGGCGACGCAATTGTTCGCCCGCTGGTAGGCGCTGCCCAGTTGCCGCATACCAAGCCGTGCCAGAGCGTCTTTCGGGTAATCCGGGCGGGTATGCGAAAGCAGCCAGTTTTCCGCCGGACCATGGCAACTCGCGCAGGAAACACCGCTGTCCACCTTATGCCCTTCCGGAGGTGCCGCCAGTCTGGCCGCTGGCACTAGGCTCATCGGCGAGTGACAGATCGTGCAGCTTTTCGATTCCGCGGCGTTTTCGATTCCGAGCTGTCTGGCCATCGCTTTGGAGCGCCCGTTGGTCAGCGTGGCGGCGGACTCCGAATGTGGGTCAAAACGCTTGAAAATGTTGTAGGCCCCCCGATCAAGCCCTGCCCCTCCATGGCAACCGCTTGTCATGCAGGAGTCGGAGCTGAGCACCTTTTCCGTGTCCGATGGCTCCCCTGCCCCGACCTGCGGAAGCCAGACCGAGATCATAACAATTAAGAGTAGTCGATCCTTCTTCACCCAAAATTATTTTGGGATCTCAAGGGGTGATGTGGCAAGCTAATAGAGGCGACTTGGAAACCTCCTTCGTTCCGAGGCATCTCCCTCACGCTCACTTGGAATATTTCACGGAAATCCTCGTTCCCTGCTTGTGCCCTCGCCTGACGATCACTAGCCTAGGCCATCGTGTTGGCTGGTTCAACAGGTGATTTCAAACGGGCGACGCCGCGCCGCAGCCGGTCAACCCGCACGACTGAATTTCCAACACCCGAAAGAAGCGATTCCCAAAACCTGTCCGAGGTCGAAATCCCCACCCGCCAATCCCTGACAATCATTTCCCATGTCCACCGGGCACCTGTATTGAACCGGTTTCTGTCAAACCAGTCCCAAACAGCCCTCTGATGCACTGGTCCAAAAAATCATCCATCACCCATAGAATGTGAATTCCGAGATTCTGTTACGTTCGGCACTTTCGAACCCTCTCCTCACGATCGGGCTGACTGGCGGCGGCCTGATGTTAGGATACATCGCCACCCAGTGGTGGGAGGTTGCAGCGAGCTATCGTTTCGAGGCGAAACGTAGCCGGCTCGAGCTCGACGCACTGAATAAAAAAATCGAGATGCTGAACCTCAAGGCGCAGGAAGCCCCCGAATCCGCTTGGAACGGATACCGCAAGTTCACCGTGTCCAGAAAAGTGGAGGAGTGCGAGGACACCTATTCATTCTACCTCACCCCGCACAACGGCAGACCGCTGCCGCCGTTCAAGCCCGGCCAGTATCTGACATTCGAACTGCATCCCCCGAACGCGGCCAAGCCCCTGGTCCGCTGTTATTCACTATCGGACGGATCCATCAGCGCCGACCACTACCGGGTCACGATCAAGCGCGCGTTACCGCCGGCGAACGAACCCGGCATCCCTCCGGGGATTGTTTCCAGCTACTTCAGCGACCATGTGAAGGAAGGCGACATCCTCAACGTGAAAGCGCCCAGCGGCCGCTTCTTTCTCGATGTCGAGGTCGAGCGCCCCGTCGTCCTCATCTCCGGCGGCATCGGCATCACGCCCATGCTGGCGATCGCTCGCCTGTTGACCCACATCAAGGACAACCGGGAAATCTACTTCTTCTTCGGCTGCCGCAACAGCGTTGACCACATGTTCCGCGACGAGGTCATCGAACTGCAGGAAGCCAATCCCAACATGCGGCTCCACATCTGTTACAGCCGCCCGCTCGAGAGGGACGTTCGGGGCGAGAGCTACAGCCACGAGGGGCGTGTCACCCTGGATCTGATGAAGGAAATCCTGCCTTCAAGCAATTACGAATACTATCTTTGCGGCCCCGGACCCTTCATGGACACCCTCGTCCACGGCCTTTACGAATGGGGGGTGCCTAAAAAGGATGTGAAATTCGAAGCCTTCGGCCCGGCCACCGTCAAAAGTGGGCCGAAAGAACCTCCGACAAAACCCGAGATCGGCGATCAAGTGGTGATACCGGTCGAGTTCGCTCGTTCCGGAAAAACCGTGCAGTGGGACTCCGGGATGGAGAACCTCCTCGAGTTCGCGGAGAAAAACGGCATCACCACGATTGAAGGTGGTTGTCGCGCGGGCAGTTGCGGATCCTGCCTGGTGGCGATCAAACAAGGCGAGGTCGAATACATTCTGGAACCCGGCTCTGCGCAGGAAGAAGGGACCTGCCTCAGTTGCATCTGCCGGCCAAAAGGAAAAATGGTGATCGACGCATGAAGCACTGACCATGGCAAAATCCGACAATAATTTGGCAAGCATCACCCGCCAGGCAGCCCGCCCGAAGCGCTGGGATGATCCGTTGGATCCCGCCATGAGCGATGCCACGCTGGACATGCTGATGGCAACGGAACCGTTCGCCAGCATGAATGCGGCAGCGTTTCCTGCCGCCACTCCGCTGCGCGAAATCCTACGGGCGGACACAGCGGTGCGCGAGTACGCCGCCGGAGAAATCGTCCTGCGCAAGGACGATTACGGAACCTCGGCATTCCTCGTTCTGGACGGAGAGGTCGATGTGGTGCTGCGTCCAGACATCGATCCCCAGCTTCTGGGCCGCGCGCCCAGTGTGAAAAAAAGCCTCTTGGGACGCCTCGCTCAATTGTGGAACAACAACCCGGAACCGGAAGGGTGGAGCAAAAGATCCCCGCGTGCGGGCGACAACATCAAAGGATCTATCAACAAGGATCGGGGTTCTGTTTATTTGCAGGATTATCCGCAGATCATTTCCAATGCGCAGACCGTCGCCTTGAAAAAAGGGCAGTTGTTCGGTGAAATTTCGGCGCTCAGCCGCATGCCAAGAACCGCCACCGTGGTGGCATCGACAAAACAGACCCGCCTACTGGAATTCAGTTGGGAAGGGCTGCGGGACATCATGCGCTATGATCCCGCGTTGAAGGCGCAGATTGATAGAACCTACCGCTCAAACTCGCTGAAAAACTTCCTGAGGCATCACCCTCTTTTCAGCCACCTCGACGAATCCGGCTACGTGCGGTTGTGCGAGGAGGCGCAGTTGGAGAATTTCGGCGAATACAACTGGTCCGGCAGCTATCTCAGGCTGGCGAAGGACGGCGACCCGACAACTTCAGCTAACGAACCCCTCATCGTGAGGGAAGGAGAATACAGCAACGGCATCTACATGATCAGCGCCGGATTCTGCCGGGTCAGCCAGAAATACGGCAGTGGTGAACGCACCTTGAATTACATCGGAGCCGGCGGCGTGTTCGGGCATGAGGAAATTGCGAACCATTGGAAGAATCCCCAACAGGAACCGCACTCCCTTTACACGCTCCGCTCGCTAGGATACTCGCATCTGATATTCATTCCGACGGCTTCGCTGGAAAAATACGCGAACCGGGAAATGTCGGAATCAGATTTTCCATCCAGCCCCGTTCCGGAAAGCATGTTGAAACCGGCGGAATCGCGTCTGTCAGAAGGCGCCTCTGCGCCGTCAGCCAGCCTGATGGAGTTCATGGCGGAGCATCGCTTTTTCAACGGCACGAAGTCGATGGTCATCGACATGGACCGGTGCACACGGTGCGACGATTGCGTGCGCGCGTGCGCATCGACACACGATGGCAATCCGCGCTTCCTGCGGCATGGTCCGATGATCGACAACCTGATGATCGCGAACGCCTGCATGCACTGCGTGGACCCGGTGTGCATGATCGGCTGCCCGACCGGTGCCATCCACCGGACAAGCTTCGGCGGAGAAGTCGTCATCAATCCGGCCACCTGCATCGGATGTGGCACCTGTGCGGCGAACTGCCCCTATGATTCGATCCGCATGGTCGAGGTGAGATCGAATCAGGGCGAGTTTCTGGTGGATGAAGAGTTCCAACCGATCCTGAAGGCCACCAAATGTGACTTGTGCGTCGAACAAAAAAGCGGCCCTGCCTGCCTGAACGCCTGCCCGCACGACGCTCTCAGCCGGACGGATCTAACCCATGTAACCTCCATCGCACAGTGGCTAAAAAGGAAATAGAACTCACCCGCAGGAGGTTCGGCAGCGTGTTGATCACTACGCTGGCAATCGCCGGATTGCTGATAGCCTATATCCAATACGCTCCGTTGTATCCCCGCCACGCCTACTTGAGCGGCTGGGTGTTGTTCGCGGCGATGCTGTTTCTGACATTTTTCAACCTCCGCAAGCGGGTGCCCTTCCTGCGCGTCGGCAGCACCGGCTTCTGGTTGCAACTGCATCTCTACGTAGGGATCTTCTCGGGCGCGCTGTTTTTCGTGCATATCGGGTGGTCATGGCCCGCGGGGATTTTTCATCAACTGCTCGCCTTGATCTATCTGGTGGTGTTCGTGACCGGAGTGCTCGGGTTATGGATCAGCCGCGCGTTTCCACGTATGCTCACCGTCGCCGGATATGAAACCCCGTTTGAGCGGATCCCCTACGCACGCAGCAGCCTGCGCCAGGAAGCCGAAGCGCTCGTATTGGCAGGCGTGGATGGCCAGACGTCCCCTGTCATCGCCGAGTTCTATCATCAAAAGCTCGGGATGTTTTTCATGCGGCCGAGCAACCGTTGGGCACACCTGCGGCAGTCACGCGCGCCACAGGCCGCACACGTCTCGCAGTTTGACGAGGTGCAAAGGTATGCCAAGAAGGGCGAGGGTGAAATGCTGGACAAACTGCGGGACCTCGTCACCCGGAAGCACATGCTGGACTATCAGTATGCGTTGCAGTCCGCCTTGCGGCTCTGGCTCTTCGCGCACATCCCTCTCAGTTATTCCCTGCTGGTCTTCAGCGTGCTGCATATCATCCTCGTCCACGCGTTTTCAGGATCCGCCTCATGAAAGCCAATCAGCATTCCCCGGTATTTCCCTCGAAGGAGTATGTCCGCCCCAATCTGGTTTGGGAGTGCGGGCATCTCTGCGAGGGTTGCCCTTGCCGGATCGGGCCTTCACCTGCGGGAAAGTGCAGGGCGACCTATGAATGCGCGCCCCGGCTGGAGGTGAAACCGGGAGAGGTGAAGGGACACTGGACCTGCACGCGCCCGCGACCCGGTGGTGGCAAGTGCGAGAACGGCCCACTTCCGGACGGAACCTGCTGCAACGCGATTTCCAAATGCCAACCACGAAGAAGCCTTCGAGCGATCCGGAAGCGTGTGGTCGCATTCACCATCATCACCAGTTTTCTGATCCTGTTCGTAGGTATGAGCCGCAACATGCGGGATGAATTCACCAATCCGGGACCCATCTCCAACGTTCACGCGAGCGCTGCGTTCGTGGACATCCACACGAAGCTGTCCGGTGGCGATACCAGCCGCTGCGCCGCCTGCCACGAGGGCGCGAAACAAGGTGCGGATTCGTGGAACGCCAAGGCTTTCGATGCGTTCAAGCACGGACTCGCTCCTGCCGAGCTGATCAGAAAAGGACCGATCGAATCCTCCGCGATGGATGCGAACTGCCTATCCTGCCACGACGGCAAAAAATTCCACCAGCCGAACATGGCTGCCGAATTTGCATGTCACGAATGCCACAAGGAACATCAGAACAGCGGATTCATGCCGGAAGTGAACAGTTCCTACTGCACGTCATGCCATGGCTCCGCCGGGCTCATGGCCGCATCACGGGAAAAGGGAGTGAAGACGGACCCGCATGCCTTTCCTTCTTTTCTATCCAATGCCGACCTGAAGATCCAATCCCGCCTGCGGCCGGAAAAAGGCTACACCGACGTGATCACCGCGTTTGACACCGATCACCCGGAATTCCGGCAAATCCGGGACGGCATCCGCGATGAAAACTCGCTGAAATTCAATCACGCGGTCCACTTGCGGACGGGCAAGATCCCGAGGGTTTTGAATTGCAGCGACTGCCACGAACGCGACGGCAGGGGCGAATACCAACGGCCGATCACCTACGAGAAAAATTGTGTCGAATGCCATACCCTCCAGTTCGATCCGGCCACAGCCGCTGACAAGGACAAACCCGGAATCTATCTTCCGCATGGCGATCCCGACTACGTCCGTGCATTCCTGCGCAGCCTCAACATTCAATACGAGGAGTATGGCCGCAGGCATGAAGGCATCACCCAGCGGAATGAACTCAACAACTACGTCAGGGAAAAAAAAGTCGGCATCGAAAAACTATACGAAACCGGTGAGAATCTGGAGCGTGCGGTGTTCTTCGCTGACATGAAGGGGGAGCTCCCCGGCGGCCTCAGGGCACCATTCGCAGGTTGCGCGACATGTCATGAAGTAGCGGAACCGAAGAGTGACAATGGGACTCCCGTAATCAAGAAGGGAAAGACTCCCGACCGGTGGATGGTGCTGGGGAAATTCAATCACGACCTGCACCAGAAGGGGCTGACCTGTCTCGATTGCCACAAGGTGACGACCAGCGAACTCACGAGCGACCTCAACCTGCCGTCGATCAAGTCCTGCGTGGAGTGCCACAGCCCCAAGGGCGGGATTGATAACCGCTGCATTCTTTGCCACACCTATCATAACAGCCAGCCGCGCCCGGCGACTTCATCCACGCGCAAAAGTGAGAACTGAAACGCTGGATGTCCGCCCACCTCAATACTTCGGTCGGTTGATGTAGGGTTGTTTGTTGACCTTTACCGTTTGCCCACCCGCCGGATCATTGACGAGTCCGGTGAAATTTCCGTTGATGCCGTTGTTATAGAGGTGGGAGTCGGCATACACGGTTGTTCCGTTAGGATTGGACAGGCGGACCTGGCTGCCCGGATTGATCGTCACGGTGGTCCCCGCGATGTCCACCTTGTTTCCCTTCAGGGTGGTGTCGCCCACAAACCGGACGCCCTGAGAGCCTTCGCCATAAAGCCGGATCAGATCCGAAGCGTTGGTGCCCCGGCCCAGGATCGCATTGCTGATCAGGAGGGTTCCACCGGCATCAAAAACCCGGGCCTTAATGGTCCGAGCGGAGATCGTCGAGTCCATGAGTGCCACGTCGCTCCGGTGTGAAGCCAGACTCACGTCATCGGCCTCCACCGTTGAGTTCTGCACCAGCTCGACCTTGCCGTTCAGTGCATCTATCAAAACCTGACCGGTGCCTAATTGCGAAAGCGTGCGCAGTTGGGAACTGTTGGCGATCCTCACACCTTGATTCGCCCGCAGGGTGATCGACTCGGACGCGGTGATCCTGTTCCCTTTGCCGGTTCCTCCCACACTGATGTTGCGCCCGGCGTACAGATTGATTGTCTTCGCTTCAATTTCCGCGCGGGAAATATTGATGTCCCGGCCGGCGACGGCTTCGAATCCTCCTTGCGGCAGGCTGATCCGGGCGATTTCAACGCCATTGATGTTCACGTCCGACGTCAATCCATCCGCATAAAAGCCAACGTTCTGGGTGGTGCCCACCAAACCAAAATCATCGAAGTTGATCGATCCGGAGAGCGATGCGAATATCAGAGATCGGGTGTTGTCATCGAGCGTCCACTGGTTCCCCGTCAAAAAACCGGATTGGAACGGTGGAGCAGCACCGGTGAAGTTGACATTGCCCGTCGCTCCCAAGATGAGATCCTTGGGTCCGTTCGTAGAGTCCACAGCCGGACTGCCGGCAATGTAGATTTCATCGCCTTTCATGACAAACCACGAGTCGCTGCCCGCCAGCACTTGGTCGAGTCCGGGGAACGATTGTGGGGCATCAAACATATACTTGCCAAAAACATCATCCTGCCCGGGGACGTAAACGGTCCCAGGCAACTGACCAACCCCACCGGCGTTACTGTTGAAGGCGTTTGCCGAGGAACCAGTGTCGATGGTCGAGCGATTATCGAACACCGTTGACCCGGCGATGTTGACCGCCTTGTTGCGCTGTGGCGGCGGAGGAGGTGGTGATGGAGGGGTGAAACTGGGGGAAGGAGCAGGGACCGGGCTGTTATCAGGGATCGAGCTGACATGTTGGTGATCCGCTAGAAGCAGCGTCACATTCCTGCCTCTCCCTTGAATCTGAAACGAGGTGTCCAGCAATTCTCCCTTCGCTTTCTTGTTGCCCTGGTCCTTCAGTGCGCCCTTCACATACTTTTCATTGCCCAGCGGCGCAAACTCGTCGGTATTGAGCAATTTCGAAGTCCTTTGCAACCGTGCCAGATCCACTTGCACCGGCAATGGAAGACTCTCCAGATCATCCGCCCGCGTGATCCACATGTCCCCCGCTTTCAAGGTCCTGAACTTGCTCTTGTCCTTGTTCAGGGAAACGTCCACTTCGCCTTCGATGACGATGATCTTGATGAAACCGTCCTGAGTGTATTCAAACAAAACGGTCGTGCCGGTCACCGCCGCGGTCACCGCCGCCGTCCGGACCGTGGCACCACCCAATTGTTTGGGAACCTGCAGCAGGATCACGCCCTTTTGCAGATCCACGGTGCGCGTCGTCTGGTCCATGCGAAAAATGGAATTTGCCCCCACGCGGGTAAGTGTGTTGTCCGAAAACTTGAGTTCCGCCCGCGACTGTGCGCCGGTGGATACGGCAGCGCGTCCGCTGATGCGGGCTCCCGGTTTCGCTGGGATCGGGCTCGACTCCACCGGCAGGATCTTCACTTCGTTGATCACCCTGGTAAGTTCGCCTTCGTTCAGCGGTGCCGCAGACGCGGAACCGGCGGCGAAACCCGAAAGCCAGAGGACAAGTCGAATAGAGGTTTTCATGATGTTAGTTTTTTGAAAATCAAAAGTGAATCTGGATTCCCACACCGCCACCGAGGTTCGTGGCGTTGTAATCAAACGCGTCGATGTTCGAGTCGTTGAGGTTGAAGGTGCCTCCCGCATAGACATTCATCCATTTGTAGGGCGCATAGTTCAGATAAAGTCCCAGGATGTTCAGTCCGTCGGTGCGGTCCACGTTGTAGTAGTCGAACAAGGTGAAGCGGTAGGATGCGGATAGAACCAGATCCCGCATGATCTTGAACCGATAGGTCAGGTCGGCGATGTATTCGGCATGTTCAAGGTTGTTGACGTCGCTTGCGACATCCCAATCCCCCATCAGGTTCAAGTAAAGACTGTTGCGACGGTCGAACAGGACGGTCTTCTGGATGCCGCTCAGGATCGAAAAACTGTTGAGCGAGCCATTGCCGAAATTGTCGCCGGTGGTGCGGCCAAACTGCCCTTGGAGGAAGAGGATGGAGTCGGAAAGCCGCGGTTCCGAATAGATCAGTCCGAGGCTGGCCTGCAGGTATTCATAGTCGAGAAAACTGTTATTATCGTAGCGGTACATCTGCTGGCTGACGAAGGCGTCGAGATAGAGCCGTTCCGCTAGGCGGGGCTGGGCACCGAGACTGACCTGCCCGCCCCAGAAGACATCTTCGTCCCCTCCCTTGGAAAGATTGGCCGGATTATCGGCCCAGAATGTGAACGTATCCGCCTGCGCGTTGAGCCAGCGCTCCTTTTCCGCGTCCTTCAGGATCAACTGCTGTCCGATATCGTCGTCACCGGGAGATTCCGGTGCGAAGTCGTTCTCGTCCGTCACTCCGAATTCGTCGGAAACCCTCCCATCTAGCAAACGGGGTCCGCCAAGCGGCCGCACTCCCTCTCCAAGGCGGGTCGGATCGGGCTGTTGGGCTCCGCCGGACGTCAGCGTGGCCAGCCAGGCAAAGAGAACGACAGGACAATAGAACAAGCATCTCATGGATTTGAAGATTCGATACACTGCGGCGGAGGCTATTGGGAATTCCTAAGCCTAGCGAGGCTAAAATATCAGTGATCGCGTTGGAATTTTTCCGGGGCTTTTTCCATCCTATCCCTGAGCTCAAAAAACCATTGACGGATCGGGGGCGCGTGTTCCAAACCAGCCCATGCCGCGCCATCTGTTCCAGAGGTCAACCCGCGAAAAACGCAGTTGGGTTCTCGCAATGATCGCCATCGTGATCGGCGGCACGGTGATGACGGCAAGGCATATCGAAGAATGGACCCGACCGTCGCCCGGAGACCAGGAATCTCCTCCGTGGTATCGGCCATTGGCGATCACGGCTTCACAGCCGTTCCAGCTTCTTGAATGGAAGGTTTACGATTTCATCCACACGTTCGGTTTGAAAACTCCGGCGGACCCGGACGTGGTCGTGCTCGGCATCGATGCGACCACCCTCGACCTTGGAAACTCTTTGTGGCCCGGGGATCTCGTAGGGTCCCGGCCGCTGCAACTGATGAGCGAAGTGTTTCCATGGTCGCGCGAGGTCTATGCCCATGTGATCGAACGGTTGGTGGATGCGGGAGCGGAAACCGTGGTGATCGATCTGATGTTTCCCACTCAGTCAGCGACCCATCCCGAAGGTGATGAGGTATTGCGCCGTTGTTTGGAAAAATACCGGAAGCACGTCATCCTAGCTGCGGATTACGTCTCCCAAGAGGTTGAGTGGGGGCGGAACGATAGCGTCCAACTTCCGTTCGACGGACTCATTGCACAGAAATGGCCGGCGGATGAACGCATCGGATTTGTCAACTACTGGCCGGACACGGACGGGGTGATTCGCGAAACGCGCTTTCATCATTCCCATGATCCGGCGCTCCCCGAACAATCCCTGAACTCCTTCCCTGCCGCGACCCTGCTGTCCCAAAATCGCGGCGGACACCTACCCACCGATTCCGACTTCCACTATGTCCGGTTTGGTGATCCGGCGAATTACGAGCCTGTTTCCCTGCACGAAATCTTCATTCCTTCATTGTGGGAAAGCAATTTTGGCCTCGGCAAGAGCTTCGCCGGAAAGACGATCTTTCTGGGGACCGTGGCGACCCAACAGCAGGACTTTCACCCTACGGCAGTGGGCAGAATCGCCGGAGTCCGGGTTCACGCCCAAGTCTATGCCGCCGCGAAAGGCGGACAGTTTTTACGCAGGATGCCACCGTGGTTTTCGCCGCTGCTGATCGCCGCCTCTTCAGCCCTCGCATGGTTGTTGATTTCGCGTTACCGGCGACCGGTACTCGCCACAGTCGTTCTTTTCGTGGTGGTGATCCTCGCCATGGTCTCTCAAATGCTGCTGTTCAACCACGCAGCGTTGGTCGTCAACGCCAGCACTCCCACATTTGCGTTCGCCCTAATCGGCATTTGTGGCTTTTCCTATGATTTCCTCCTCGAGCAGCGTGAGAAGACCGCTCTCAAACGTTCCGTCATGCGCTTCCACTCCCCCGATGTTGCGGAACAGATCGTGCAACACCCGGAGACCTATCACTCGATCCGGCAGGGTGCCGTGCGTTGCATCGTGATCCTCTTTTCCGATATCCGCGGTTACACCAGCATGAGCGAGGTGTTGACCGCCCAACAGATGGTGACGCAGCTCAACGAGTATTTCGAGCGGATGGTGTCAGTCGTCTTCCAGCGGAAAGGCGCTGTCGATAAATTCATCGGCGACGCGATGATGGCCGTCTGGGGACGTTTCCGCAATGATTCGCGGGAAGCTGAACTTGCGGATGACGCCTGCCAGGCAGTGGACTCGGCGCTGGCGATGCGAAGGGAACTCGCGGTTCTGAACGAGCGGTGGCGCGAAAAGAACATCACCGAGTTGTCCATCGGCATCGGCATTCATCAGGGCGAGGCGGTGGTCGGGGAAATCGGCTCGCAGGAGCGCGCGGAACTAACTGCTATCGGTGATTGCGTGAACCTTGGATCCCGGTTGGAGGGCGCAACGAAGGAGTACGGGGTCGATCTGCTGATCAGTGATGTGGTGCAGGAGCGCGTATCGTCCGCCTTCATCTGCCGCTCGGTGGATCTCGTCCGGGTGAAGGGAAAAACCAAGCCCGTCGCCGTGTTCACTGTGCTGGGGCCGCGCGACATGACTCCTCCACCCGGTCTGGAATCTTTCGAAGAAGGAATGCGCTGCTACCGCCAAGGCCGGTTTGGAGAGGCCCTGCAACTTTTCCAACAAGCCTCGGCCGGGGGCATGGACGACTTCCTAACAAACATCTTCGTGAAACGTTCCGGCGAGATGGTGGACCAGCCGCCCGAATCCTGGGAGGGAGTTTATACGATGACCAGGAAGTGACCGTTGCAGGCGGTCAACCGGGATTTTCAGTCCTCGCATTTTCATACTGGCCATTGTGCGCCGTGCCCATCAACATCACTGCCAGATAACCCATGAGTTCCTCGTCACCTTTTCCTGAATTGCCCGCCGTCGGTTTCCTCACCGGGGTGGAATCATCCCATCGCGAGTTTCTCGCATCCTTCGGAAAATTCGTCCGGCCGAAAAACGGCGAAACCGTGATTGAGGAGGGAACCGCCCAAAATTGCCTTTATCTCATCCTCACCGGGATGCTCCATGTGGTTGCGGCGGCGGGTGAGCGGTCGATTCTGATCGCCACTCTGGGTGCGGGTGATTCACTCGGCGAGGTCAACGTCTTCGATCCGGCCAGTGCCAGCGCTTCCGTCATTGCCCGGAGCGAATGTCTCATCTGGCGGATAACAGGTGACGAGCTCGGAGCGTTTTTCGCTGCGGATTCGGAGGGCGGAGTGGAGCTCATGCAGGGGCTGCTGCGACTTTCCGCCAGGCGGATTCGCGCCATGAATGCCAAGCTCGTCGATTCCGAGGAAAAGGCATCGTTCCATGATTTCTGGAAAGCCAGCGAGTGAACATTCTTTTCCATTCCGGCCCCTTCGCCCTGTTTTTCGCTTTCGCGATCGCGCATGCGCTCGCGGATTTTCCGCTTCAGGGAGACTATCTGGCCCGCATGAAACGCCGTGACCAGGCGGGCAACCTTTCGGAATGGATCATCTCCCTGACGGCCCACTCACTCGTCCAGGCCGGCGGAGTGTGGATCGTCTCGGGAAGCGCGATCCTCGGTGCCACGGAACTTTGTTTGCACTGGCTGATCGATCTGGGGAAAGGCGAAGGCAAGTTTGGATACCTAACCGATCAATTACTCCATCTCGCCTGCAAGCTGGTCTATGTGATCGTGCTGGTCATCGGCCTGCTGCCTGAGTGATAGAGCCTACAGGTCCGGGTTGCGCGGAAACTTTGCGTAAGGCAGTCGCGCACCCTGATATTTCTGACGGTCGGCGCGAATGTCCGGCGGCGCCTCGAAACCGACCGTGCCAGCCGCGGCGATGAGGTCATCCTGATCAATGCCATCGCCACTGACGCCGATTGCGCCGATCATCACCCCATTCCGATAGAGAGGAAAGCCTCCGGGGAAAATCGTGATGCCGTTGGGCAGATGCGGATTCGGTTTCGAGATCGAGTATTTCTTGGTCAGGACCACGTGATTCAAAGGATTTTCCAATCCCGCCGGTAGCAACGAATACTGTTCCTGCAAGCTGTAGAACGGACCAGGTGCGGTATTGGCGATGCCCGGTGGATAAAACTCCTGCGCGAGAAAGCCGACCGTGCGCGACGAAAACGCCCGCGTATCATCCGAAAAGAAAACCGCCGTGCGCGCCTTCTGGACCGACACGTCCCAACTGAAGATCGTCGCGTCCGGTGTGCGGACGGTGCCGAGAATGGCCGGTGCCTTGTTTGGCAATGCCGGCACATTCACCACAGTGATGAAAGTCTGCGCCGCCTTCCCGCTTGGCAAACGAATGCCGCCGCGGGTGGTTTTCGCCCTGGCCGATGCTTGGGAAAGTATCATGGCCACCTCCTTCGCGCTCAACCTCCGCTGGCCGTGGATTTTACCGCTCTCGGGATCGGCGATGATGGGTGCGCGGATCTCACAAAGTTGCCCTCCGAAGAATCTTTTTTTGTAGGAGACGGTTGGCGAATCCACGATGGGAAAAGGCGAAATACTGCTGCCGATCGACCCGAGTGGTTGCACGCTGCCCAACCGCGTGCCGCCCTTCACGTAAGGCACGCGGATGCCATCAATGAATACACCTGAGCCGAAAATCGAGGCTTTGGGTTGAAAGCCGATCTGGCCTGCCAGAGCCACGTCTTCATCCGGGTCGTAGCCTTGCTGGCTCTGTGCCTGGATGTCTGCCAAAGCGGAAATCGGGCTGATCTCGGGCGCACGGGTCTGGCCAGCCACACCCACGCCGCCGATCAATTTCCCATCCCGATAGAGAGGCACTCCGCCGGGAGATCCGGCGAGACCGCTCACCGGAGCCGGGCCGTCAATCGCAGCGCCGTTGATGCCGCTGGTGAGGTTGGCGACGTAGCCCATGTTAGGATTTTTAAAGCGGTTCACGTCGGTGAACGAAAGGTTCGAGAAATTCACCCCCACGAGCGGGCCGTTCGGACGATTGCGGACCCCGGGCGGAAAATGCTGTTGTACGATGAACCCGGCCGTGCGCGAGGTGAACGCATTGTGCGTGCTGCTGAGAAAAGCAGCCGTGCCAGCCTTGGTGATCGCGTCCTGCACGGCGAGGGCATCGGGCTTGCTGTCCACACTCCAGACACCGAGCACGAACCCCTCACGGTCCACCACCGCAATGACAGCACGGGGCTCGATTTGCTGTGCGCGGGAGACGGCCTGGGCGATCACCCGGGTCACCTCGTTCGAGGTCATATCGGAAGCGCAAACCACCTGGTTCAGCAGGACGGGGAACAGCAGGAGGAGACTACGAATCACTACCCAATCGTGCAGCAAAGGTGGCAGTGGGCAAGATTCAAATAAATCGCCAATTCGAACACCTGCGCAGTTTCCCCGATCCGCATACGAAGGGGGAAACCGACTCCGGGCGGCCTGCGAACAAATCGCCTTACCCTAATGTAACGACAAAAACCAAACGCGTGTTGGCATATTCTCAATTTCCAGGTAACCTGCCCCACGAGACCATTTTCTCCGCTCATGTCCTCCGCACAACCCAACACCACAGCAGCACTCGCCAAGCACCTCGGTATCTCCCGATGGACCATTTCGCGGGTGCTCAACGGCCACAGCGGCGTGAAAGAGGAGACCGTTCGGAAAGTGAAACAGGCGATTCAGGAACTCTGTTTCCAACCCAGCGCTCTCGCCCGCGGACTTCGGGGCGGGCAAACGGCGACGGTCGGGGTCTGTTTCCAGGACCTCGATTCTCCGGTGATGGCGATGCGGGCCGCGGCGCTCCAGCAACGCCTCAGGGAGGAAGGCTACGACACGGTGATCGAACTATCCGGCTCGAGTGTGGAACTCGAGCGCAATGCCATCCGCCGATTTGTGGGACACCATGTGGATGGCATCGTCCTGATTTTTTCGCGCCTCACAGCGGACGATCCATCAATCAACCTTTTGCAGCGCGAAAAAGTGCCATGCTTTTGGATCGACCCCGAAAACGCGGTGCCCGGGGACAAGGTGGTGCTTGATCGCAGCCGCTCGATGAAGCTGATTCTGGAGCACTTGGTCGGCCTAGGTCACAAAAAAATCGCACTGCTTGGAATCGACCCCCAGAATCCCTTCGGAGCCCTGCGTATTCCCGGCCTCATGCGATACGCACCGGAAGCGGGCCTTGATTTCGAGCAGGATTTCCACTTCGTGTTTCATTCCGGAGAAACTAATCACACCTTCGACTATGGCTACGAACTGGCCGGAGAACTGATTGAAAAATCTTCCGGAATCCTGCCCACCGCCATCATCGCCCTCAATGACCGGATCGCGATCGGCGTCATCAACCGCCTCCGCGAGGATGGCATCCGGGTGCCTGAGGATGTCTCGGTGGTCGGTTATGACAACATCGCCGTCGCCGAACATTTTTTCCCCACGCTCACGACCGTGGATCATCAGACCGACCGGCTCATGGACCTCGCCGTCCGCGGCCTTCTCGAACGGCTCGATCCGGGAAAAATCGATCTCCCTCCCCGCGAACTATCGGTCCAACCCAAGCTCATCATCCGGAAATCGACCGGCAGGTGCAGAGAATAACCCCCACCCTGCCCCTTCATTTTCAACCGCATCTCTCAATCATGATTGACAAAATCCTACACGTGTAGGATTTTACTCTTGGCAAACCCCACCAAACTCAACCCATCATCGTTACCATGTCCGAAGTCTTTTACGTCGTTCCCGAAGAGCAGCACAACGCCCTAGTCGCCGCCGTTTACCGCAAGCGCGGCTACTCCGCTGCCGAAGCCTTGGACGGTGCCCGTTTCTGCGCCGATGCCACCCGCCACGGCATCCGCACGCACAACGCCCTCAAGGCCCTGCACCTCGACCACCTTTTCGGCTCCGCTGCCGGCGGTTGCGTACCGAATGCGGAAATCGAAAAAATCCCGACCCGCTTCCTGGGCTCCGAAGTCTGGAACGCTAACAAAAAACTCGGACAGGCCACCGGTTATGCCGCCATCGAGGCCGCCATCGAGCTCGCCGACAAATACGGCGTGGGCATGGTTTCCGTGGACAACGCGTTCCACTACCTCTGGGGCGGCGGCTACGTGATGGAGGCCGCGCGCCGCGGTTACATCGCATACACCAACTGCACCGCCGCGCTGGCCGAAGTGGTTCCCTTCGGCGGCAAGTTCCCCACCCTCGGCACCAACCCTCATTCATGGGGCTTCCCCACCACCGATGCCGTCGGCTATCCGATCGTCCTCGACTGGGCAACTTCCGTGGTCGCCATGGGTCGAGTCCAACAGCTCGCCCGCGAGGGCAAACAGCTCCCGCCCGGTGCGGCGGTGGATGCTAACGGCCAGCCGACCATTGATCCTAACGAAGCAAAGTTCCTCGTCCCATTCGGCGCGCACAAAGGCTACGGCCTCGCGCTCATGAATGAAATCATCGGCGGTTTCATCGGTGGCTCGCTCCCCACCATCCGCAACCGCTGGGACAAGGTGGGCGACGACAAGGGCACCTGCTGCTTCTTCTTCCAGGTCTGGCATCCGGATGCGATGAACGCCGGTGATTTCGCGAAGGGCCGCACCCAGAGCGAAAACGTCAAGGCCGTCATCGACGACGTCCTCGGCCACGGCAACGAAAACTGCATGCTACCCGGCCAGATGGAGGCGCAGGCCGCCGCCCGCTGTGCGAAAAACGGCGGACTGCTTTTCTCCGAAGCCGAGATCCTCGCCTTCAACGAACTCGCCGCCGAAGCCGGAGAGTCCGCTTGGAACGTCTCCGATTTCAAACAAGCCGAATAAAACCTAACGCACCAAATCCATGTCACTGACCATCAAACCGAAATCCGAATGCGCCTTCGATCAACTGTCGCTCGGCGAAGTCATGCTCCGCCTCGATCCCGGCGAGGGCCGCACCCGCACCGCCCGCCAGTTCGCCGCCTGGGAAGGCGGTGGCGAGTACAACACCTCACGCGGCTTGCGGAAATGTTTCGGTTATAAAACGGCGGTCGTCACCGCGTTCGTCGATAACGAGGTCGGCCATCTCATCGAGGATTTCATCATGCAGGGCGGAGTCGCCACCGATTTCATCCAATGGCGCGAGGACGACGGCATCGGCCGCAACGTGCGCAACGGCCTGAATTTCACCGAGCGCGGCTTCGGCGTGCGCGGGGCTGTTGGAAACCCCGACCGCGGCAACACCGCAGCCTCGCAGCTCAAACCGGGCGACGTCGATTGGGACCACATCTTCGGCAAACTCGGCGTGCGCTGGTTCCACACGGGTGGAATTTACGCCGCACTATCCGAAACCACCGCCGCCCTCACCGTCGAAGCCGTGAAGGCCGCGAACAAATACGGCACCGTCGTTTCCTACGATCTCAACTACCGCCCGTCGTTGTGGAAAACCATCGGCGGCCTCGCGAAAGCGCAGGAAGTGAACCGCGAGATCGCGAAATACGTCGATGTCATGATCGGCAACGAGGAGGATTTCACGGCCTCGCTCGGCTTCGAGGTCAAGGGCGTGGACCACAACATCTCCACCATCGAACTCGACGCCTTCAAGGCGATGATCGAAACTGCGGTCACCGAGTTCCCTAACTTCAAGGTCGCCGCCACCACGCTTCGCGGCGTCAAAACCGCTACCGTCAACGACTGGTCCGCGATCCTCTGGCACGACGGAAAATTTCACGAATCCCGCAAATACCCCGACCTCGAAATACTCGACCGGGTCGGCGGCGGTGACTCGTTCGCGTCCGGCGTGCAGTTTGGATTCATGGAATTCAACGACGCGCAGAAAGCCGTCGAATACGGCGCCGCCCACGGCGCGCTCGCCTCCACCACCCCCGGCGACACCTCGATGGCCACTCGCAAGGAAGTCGAAAAACAAATCGGCGGCGGCGGCGCACGCGTCGTGCGCTGACGCTCAAAGGAAAAAAGAACCACGGATGGGCGGGTTTTCATAAAGTTGAGAATCAAGGTGCTCAACGCCGCCTATTTGCGGTTTTAAGACGCATCACTTCCGGTTGGCTCTTGCTCGAATTGCAAATCGGCCAAATTAGATCCTGACTCACATTTCAACAGGTTATTCCGTAATGTGCGGTGGTGGTGTAGCGGATACGGACTTGCTGTCTTTTCATCGGCACAGTACGCTGGAAGCATCCTCCAAACTAGGAAACCGAAAAAACATGAAAAAACTTCACTACCATCCCACAGCCGGAGCATGATGCTCCCTAAGCCTTGATTTGGCGAAATTTTTCTTTCCGTTAAATCGTTAGAATATCAACGTGCTGGCTGATGGACATTTGATAAGAGAATCTGATCTCACCTGCAAGCTCCGAGTTGTCTTTCGCGCTGGGACGGGCCG
>Ga0209512_1001012_pt1 | contig 38193 bp, 35 predicted proteins | sample frozenSSSSmetaG_FD_184142 | JGI IMG/M metagenome (GOLD analysis project Ga0209512, IMG submission 184142) | Glacier valley bacterial and archeal communities from Borup Fiord, Nunavut, Canada, to study Microbial Dark Matter (Phase II) -... | ecosystem: Environmental > Aquatic > Freshwater > Ice >...
ATTCGACCCGCCATGGAAGCCGGGCTTTCTCAAGCACAACGAAGCTCTGGTCGCAATCGCGGTGTAGCCACTAGGCAGCGAGAGTCGTCTTCGCCTTTGTCTGCGCGGACTTGCCGCGCGGCGTTACCACCCACTCATCTTGGCCCAGCAGGTGCCTAATCTGGGCCACGCGCACGATCACGTTCTTGAGTTCGGCGTAGATGATGATCGAGAACATCGCGTAGCTGAACCACCATCCACGATGAGCCTTGATTTCTTTCGCGCCAACGATGTACGCGAAGATCAACAGAATCCAGCCGGTACCGAGCGTGAAGGCCGTCGTGGCCCAGAAGACTTTGGCTCCGTTCGCGAGGTTGAGCCCGCCGTCACGCCAAATGAAGAAGGCGAGGGTCGGCCACATGAGCGACGCAACCCAGGGAAAGAGCTCGCGCCAGCCCAGAAGCATCCAGAGTCCGTAGCGCTGGCGAAGTCCCAAGCTGCTCGGGGTCACCGCGGAGTGCCCATGCCGCAAGCTCACCTCGAACCACCCCTGAGCCCAGCGCATGCGTTGCTTCCAGAGTGCCGTGAACGTGACGGGCGCGAGTTCGCGGCTGATGAGCTCGGGGTCATTGACAATGCGATAACCGGAGCGGACTGCACGAATCGACGAGTCGATGTCTTCGGTCAGGAACTGCGAACGCAAGCGAGTTCGGCGAAGCACGCGTGTACTCCAGTAGCCGTTTGCCCCGCCGAAGATGCCGAAGTGGTGCAGGCGCTGGCGGCCGGGATGACTGACCGCGTAGATCTGCTCGTACTCAACGGCGACGATGCGCGCGATTCCCGACTCTTCGCCGTTGCGCACAACGCAGTGGCCCTGCACGACGTCCACGCCATCAGCGATCCAGCGCCAAGCGCGATCGAATGAACCCTGAGCGGGATGATGATCCGCATCGAAAATCCCTACGAACTCGCCGGTGACCATGGCTAGCGCGGCATTGACGTTATCCGCCTTCGAGCGGCTGAACGCAACGCGAATCAGCTCGAATCGAGGCTCTGTCGCGGCGAGAGCACGAAGGTCGTCTTCAATCGGAAGTTCGATCGGCGAGTTGTAGGCGAGGATCACCTGAAGTCGCCCCGCGTACCTCTGACGGAGCACGGCCACAACGGTTTCCAGAATGGTGGATGCCTCGTTGGGCAGGTACGCCGCAATGATAGCCGTCGCCGGCGGTGCCGCCCCCGGCGGAGTAGGCCGTGGCTCGGTCTTCTTGAGCGAGGCGAAACCCTCGGCGAGTTGCGTTAGCGACATGCCCAGGAGCACACCCACGAGCGCGAGGTAGAGCCAGCCCGACACGTCGATCGTGAACCAGTCGTAGGCCACGATGAGGATGGCCAGCGGAAGGGCAAACGTCATGAACATCGAGAGCACGGCGAGCAGCGGTACGAAGGCTTTGCCGGGACTGCGACGCTTCTTCTTGCCTTCTCCTGGCCGGAGAACGAGATCACGGTAGTGGAGCGATTGCTCGGCCTGGTCTGACACACCGCGCATCCGCGCGGCATCTGTAAAGATTTCACCGCTGAGCCGAGTCCACGACGAGCCGACGTCAATGTGGACGAAATCCGAATCGCTGCGCACCGGTGAACGCACGAGCGCGCGAATCATGCTCTGCATGCGGCGCCGCGCGGAGAAGGAGTTGTTCGTCGACATTTGCACGACGAGGTGGTTCGTGCGGTCGACGTAGACGTTCTCGACCGGAAGCAGTTTGGTGCCGAGCCGTTCGAGTCCGGATTTCACGAGAAGCGGGCTCGGCGGTTCGTGGTTTTCCTCGGCGGTCGACTCCGCGAGTGCGAACGCAGCGATAATCCCTGCCCGCGGTTCGTGGACGCCCTTACGCACGATCCGATGGTTCTCATCGACTGTCAGTGCAAGCTCGTCCCGTGTGTGCACGTCGAACTCAGTAATAGTCACAGCAATTCCCCCACCTGCAACCCTGACCCAGGCGCTCGGAGTTGCCCAGTCCCAAGAGGGGTGACACGGCATAACTGCGCTGGGCTGTTGCTAGGCTGGCTACACAATCAAATATCAGGCCGCAATACGATGCGGGAGAGCCGGATGCCCACTAATCCGGCACCGAAGGAGCAAGCCTCCCCGCCAATCTCTCAGGTTCACGTACCGCATCGACTGGCCACTCTGGAAAGAGCGCTGAAGTAATTTGCGGCGCCGCCGACGGTGAAAGCGCATAGAATGCGCGAAACTCTCAGGTCAAGAAACAGAGGGGGAGTTCACCTTTTTCAGCCCGTGTGCGCCAGGAGAACTCCGTGACCGATACATCTACAGCTGGTGACCGACTCAGTCCTCTTCATGACGTCCACGTCGCCGCCGGGGCGAACTTCACCGACTTCGCGGGATGGCAAATGCCTGTCCGCTACAACTCCGATCTCGCGGAGCATCACGCGGTGCGAACCGCGGCCGGACTCTTCGATCTCTCCCACATGGCCGAGATCGTAGTGATCGGTCCGGAAGCGGCGGAGGCACTCGACTATGCGCTCGCGGGCAAGCTCTCGGCGATTGCGGTCGGGCAAGCCAAGTACAGCCTGCTGCTTGCTCGCGAGGGCGGAATCGTCGATGACCTCGTCGTTTACCGCACGGGCGACGATCGGTTCATCGTCGTCGCGAATGCGTCGAATCGCGAGGTTGCGGCCCGGGAATTGCTCGAGCGAACCTCTCCTTTCGACTGCGAGGCGTACGACGAAAGCGACGACATCGCGCTCATCGCGATTCAAGGCCCCAAATCGTTCGAGATCCTCTCGCAAGTCCCCGGGATCGACGTGCCTGGACTTTCTGAACTCAAGTACTACTGGTCGACGCCGGGTCGGTTCGGCGACCACGAACTGCTCGTTGCCCGCACGGGCTACACGGGCGAAGACGGTTTCGAACTCTACGTCGCACCGGATGCCGCGGCAGCACTGTGGGCCGCGATCGCCGAAACTGGTGCCGGAAGCGGCCTCGTGCCGGCCGGGCTCGCGAGCCGCGACACCCTGCGGCTCGAGGCCGGGATGCCGCTTTACGGCCACGAGCTAGGCCTCACGACTTTCCCCGTGCAGGCGGGATTGGGTCGCGTGGTAGCGCTGTCGAAGCCGGGTGACTTCGTCGGTCGTTCGGCCGTCGAGGCCGGCCCGCCCGCCGCCGCGCGGATGCTCGTCGGGCTCGTCTCGGAAGGCAAACGCGCGGGCCGCGCCGACTACCTCGTGTTCGACGGCGAGACCGAGGTAGGCATCGTCACGAGCGGCGCGTTGTCCCCGACGCTTGCGGTGCCCATCGCGATGGCGTACGTGCGGCCCGAGTCCAGCGGCGTCGGCACCGAGCTACACATTGACGTGCGGGGGTCGCGGGTTGCGGCATCCGTCGTTGCATTGCCCTTCTATAAGAAGCCCGAGTAAAGGAAATGGGAGATAACCATGGCTGACCCGACCACACTGGGGTACACCCCCGAGCACGAATGGGTGCTCGTCGAGGGATCGGTCGCGACCGTCGGCATCACGGCGTACGCCGCCGAGAAGCTCGGTGACATCGTGTTCGTCGATCTGCCGAAGGTAGGTTCAACGGTCGCCGAAGGCAAGGTTGTCGGCGAAATCGAGTCGACCAAGTCCGTCGGAGAACTCTTCGCGCCCGTCAACGGAACCGTCGTCGCCGCGAACGACGCCGTGTCGGCGAGCCCCGAGCTCGTCAACAGCGACCCGTTCGGCGAAGGGTGGCTCATCAAAGTGGACTTCACCGAGCTGCCCACTCTCTTGAGCTTCGCCGAATACTCTGAACTGACGGGCGAGTGATGGCTGACCTCTTCGAAGATCGCCACATCGGAACCGATGCCACAGCCCAAGCCACGATGCTCGCGGCCCTCGGCTACTCCTCGGTGGAGGCTCTCGTGGACGCCGCCGTGCCACCCTCGGCCCACGTCAAGCCGCTGGCGAGCTCGAGCATCCCGCCGGCGGCTTCCGAACCCGAAGCGATCCGCGAGCTTCGTGCGCTCGCCGCCAAGAACACCGTGCGGCGCTCGGCGATCGGGCTCGGCTACTACGACACCATCACGCCCGCGGTGATCAAGCGCAACTTGCTCGAGAATCCGAGCTGGTACACCGCGTACACGCCCTATCAACCAGAGATCTCCCAGGGCCGGCTCGAAGCTCTCATCAACTTCCAGACCATGATCGCCGACCTCACGGGGCTCGCGACCGCGAACGCGTCAATGCTCGACGAGGGCACCGCCGTTGTTGAGGGAATGCTGCTCGCACGGCGTGCGTCCGGCTCCGAGTCAACGGTGTTCCTCGTCGATGCGGATGCCTTCCCGCAGACGAAGGCGCTGCTCTCCAATCGGGCGCAGCCGGTGGGGATCGAGCTCGTCGAGACGGACTTCGCGGGCGATCTGCCCGAGGCGTTCGGCGCATTCATCCAGTACCCCGGCGCCTCGGGCCGTCTGTGGGACCCGTCTGCGGTCATCAACGACGTCAAGGCTCGGGGAGGGCTGACGGTCGTTGCCGCGGACCTGCTCGCACTCACGCTCGTCAAGAGCCCGGGCGAATTGGGGGCCGATGTCGCGGTCGGCACCTCCCAGCGCTTCGGCGTTCCGATGGGCTTCGGTGGCCCGCACGCCGGGTACATGGCAGTGCGCGCCGGGCTCGAACGCCAACTCCCCGGCCGATTGGTGGGAGTGTCGCTCGATGCCGCGGGACACTCCGCGTACCGGCTGTCGCTTCAAGCCCGCGAGCAGCACATCCGTCGCGAGAAGGCCACGTCAAACATCTGCACGGCACAAGTGCTTCTCGCTGTCATGGCCGGGATGTACGCGGTCTACCACGGTCCACACGGGCTCAAGCGCATCGCGCAGGCAGTCAACGAGACGGCGCGCCTGTTCGCGCGCCGGGTAGGCGTCGAGGGCGAGTTTTTCGACACAATCGTTGTGCCCACGCCCGGTCGCGCCGCCGAGATCGTGGCGGCCGCCGCATCCCGGGGCATCAACTTGTTGCTCGTGGACGCCGACCACGTGAGCGTCGCCTTCGATGAGACAAGCTCAGACGGGTCGCTCGATGCGGATCTGGACGCCGTCTTCGGTGTCGACATCGGTGGCTGGAAGGGCGTCGAAGGGCAGTCGTGGCGGGATTCGCTCCGCCGAGAGACCGAGTATCTCACGCACCCGGTGTTCAACACGCACCGCTCCGAGACGAGCATGATGCGCTACCTCAAGTACCTCGCTGATAAGGACTACGCGCTCGATCGAGGCATGATCCCGCTCGGCTCGTGCACCATGAAACTGAACGCCGCCACCGAGATGGAAGCGGTGAGCTGGCCCGAGTTTGCGGGCATCCACCCGTTCGCGCCCGAGGCCGACGTCGCGGGCTACCTTGAGCTCATCGTGCAGCTTGAGAGCTGGCTCGCTGAAGTGACCGGATACGACTCGGTTTCCCTGCAGCCGAACGCAGGCAGCCAGGGTGAACTCGCGGGCCTACTCGCGATTCGTGGCTATCACCGTGCGCGCGGCGACGAGCAGCGCACCGTCTGTCTGATCCCGTCGAGCGCGCACGGCACGAACGCCGCTTCGGCAATGCTCGCCGGCATGAAGGTCGTCGTCATCGCGTGCGACGAACTCGGCAATGTTGACGTGGATGATCTCAACCTGAAGGTCGCGCTCCACGCCGACGAGCTCGCGGCGCTCATGATCACATACCCCTCGACGCACGGTGTGTACGAGCATGAAGTCGGCGCGATCTGCGCGGCCGTGCATGCCGCGGGCGGCCAGGTGTATGTCGATGGTGCAAACCTTAACGCGGTGCTCGGCTACGCCCGATTCGGCGATTTCGGCGGGGATGTCTCGCACCTCAACTTGCACAAAACATTCTGTATCCCGCACGGAGGTGGCGGGCCGGGCGTGGGGCCGGTCGCGGCGAAGGCGCATCTGGCGCCATACCTTCCCGGCGCGCGAGCAACAGGAGACCAGACCACGGGGCCCGGTACCGTGAGCTTCAACGGTCGCAATCCCGTGAGCGCCGCGCGATTCGGTAGCCCGAGCATCCTGCCGATCTCCTGGGCCTATGTGCGGATGATGGGAGCCGACGGGCTCAAGGCCGCGACGGGAGCGGCGGTGCTCGCCGCGAACTACGTCGCGGTGCGGTTGCGCGAGCACTACCCGGTGCTCTACTCGGGCGAAAACGGACTCGTCGCGCACGAGTGCATCCTCGACCTTCGGCCGCTCAAGGAGGCGACGGGCATCGACAACAATGACGTCGCGAAGCGATTGATCGATTACGGATTCCACGCGCCGACCATGTCGTTCCCCGTCGCCGGGACGCTCATGATCGAACCAACTGAGAGCGAGGATCTCGCCGAGATCGACCGATTCATCGACGCGATGATCGCGATCAAGGAGGAGGCGGATGCCGTGGCGGCCGGTGTCTGGCCCGCAGATGACAACCCGCTCGTGGGTGCGCCCCACACCGCACAGTGCGTCATCGAGGGGGAGTGGAGTCATCAATACTCACGCGAGCAGGCCGTGTACCCGTTGCGGAGCCTGATCCTCCGCAAGTATTGGCCGCCCGTGCGCCGACTCGACAACGCCTATGGAGACCGCAATCTGGTGTGCGCGTGCCCTCCCGTTGAGGCGTTCGCGTAGAAGGGCCGCCGACGTCAGTGCCCAAATAGACCCGGGAACGTAGCGGCTGCCCAGGGGTAGCCGACAAAGATCGCGGTGTCGATAAGGGTGTGCGCAACGATGAGCGGCAGCAGTCGTCCGTAGCGCGTGTAGAGCCAGCCGAAGAGCACCCCCATCGCGAAGTTGCCCACGAACGCACTGAAGCCCTGGTAGAGGTGGTAGCTGCCGCGCAGCACGGCGGTCGACAGGATGATGCGCCAGCGCCCCCAGCCGAGGTCGCCGAGTCGCGCAAAGAGGTACCCGATCACGATGACCTCTTCGGTGAGCCCGGCCCTCACGGCAGAAAGCACGAGCACGGGAACCGTCCACCAGTAGGCGTTCAACGCGGTCGGCACAACGGCGACCCCGACACCCAGCGCGCGTCCGGCGAGGTAGACCCCGATTCCCGGGACTCCGACGATGACGGCCAGCGCGAGCCCATTCAGAGCATCTCGCCCGGGCCGAGTGAAGTCGATCCCCAAGCGCGAGAGGCGAGGCCAAGTTTCGCGCCACAGCAGGAAGCACACGAGCGCCACGGGCGCCAACGCGAAGATGATACCGAGGAGTTGGTAGGTGAGATCGAAGGCCGATCGGTCGCTCAGCGGCGGGTTGATCGTGGCGACTTGATCACCCAAGGGCTTGACCCGAGTGAGCAGGTCAATGATCTGCACGATCGAGTAGATCGCCGATGCCCCGAGCGACAGTGCGAGGACGATGACGACCTCGGCCGCCAGCCGCCTGCGGCCAAGCGCGGCGGTTGCGGTCACGACGACCGCGGCATCGCGCACGCGGGAGTGCCGCCGGGCAGTCTGCTGCGATTCCGCGCGATCAACTGGTACCCCACCGCGGCGGCCCACGAGAAGGGTGGCATTGCTATGAGGTGCCCGAGGAAGCGCCATCCCGGACTCGATTGCATTCGAAACAGCGCTGACAACGCCAAGTGGCCGGCGAACTGTCGGCGAGATGTCACGAGCCAGACGTACTTCGTGACGTCATCGTGACTCAGCCCGAGCGCGTCGAGGTCGAGCCACTGTGAGGGTTCAGCCTGCGGAAATGTGGGGAGTAGCGACCGTAGCCGGTTAACGGTGGTTGTACAGAACGCACAATCCCCGTCGAAGATGAGCAGAGGACCCTTGGTGGAATCCCACTCAACCACTTCGCTCACGTGTCGATCGTACGCCGCTCCGTGCGCTGGATCTGCGCATTGACCCCGTCTTTGCGCAAGGAATGTGTGTTTCACACGGGCAAGTCGCAGGAATGCCGCAAAATGCGTAAGAAATTTGGACTTGCGTAACCAACTTGTAACGTTTAGTCCTACGGTTTGTCAGGTGGTCTACCCCCGCTTAGGGTGACATCACCGAGCCATGAGGCAGCGCTTCCCGCTGCCCAGGTTCGCTCACCTGCACAGGAGGAAAATTGAGAATTGCAAGATTGACCGCGGTAGCCGCGGTCGCGATCGGAGCACTGGCTCTGGCGGGTTGCTCCGCCGGCGGCTCCGAGATTCAGGAAGGCACGGCGATCACGGTCGTCCAGAACAGCGGCGTCGACTCGCTCAACCCCAACACAGCGGCCGGTAACTCGACCTACAACTTGAACCCCAACTACCTGGCGAACTCGTCGTTCAACTACTACGACTCCTCACCAAAACTCGTTAAGAACGAGAAGTTCGGCAAGTACGAGGTTCTCTCGCAGAGCCCCCTCACGGTCAAGTACACGATCGCTGACGGCGTGAAATGGTCCGATGGCGCGCCCGTGGACGCAGCGGACATGCTGCTCGCGTGGGCGTCGAGCATCAGCAAGTACAACAGCGAGAAGGGTGTGAACTTCACCTCCGCGCTCGCGGGCGGCGGCCTTGACCTCGTCACGGACGTCCCCAAGATCTCGGACGACCACAAGTCGCTCACCCTCGTCTACTCCAAGCCGTTCGTTGACTGGGAGACCAACTTCGGTGTCGGCGTGCCTGCGCACGTTGTGTACCAGGTTGCCTTCCCCGAGGTCACCGACGCCACCAAGGCGAAGGATGCACTGATCAAGGCAATCCAAGGCGACGACACCGCTGCGATCACCAAGATCGCGACCGCGTGGAGCACCGCATTTGCTGTGACCGACACCCCGAGCGACGCGAAACTTCTCGTTTCCGATGGCGCGTACACGGTGACCAAGCTCGTCAAGGACTCGTACATCACCCTGACCGCGAACAAGAACTACACTTGGGGCCCGCTGCCCAAGGTGCAGCAGATCACGATTCGCATCATTCAGGACCCGACCGCACAGGTTCAGGCGCTCGAGAACGGCGAAGTGAGCATCATCTCGGGACAGGCAACTGCTGACACCGTCACGAAGCTCAAGGGCATCAAGGACGTCACCACGACGACGACCGCAACGAGCACCTACGAGCACGTCGACCTCACCTTCAACAACAAGGGTCCGTTCGACCCGGCCACCTATGGTGGCGATGCGACGAAGGCTCTCCAGGTCCGCCAGGCATTCCTCAAGGTGCTCCCGCGCCAGGACATCGTCGACAAGCTCATCAAGCCGATCAGCGACACCGCGAAGCTCGCGAACTCGCAGACGTTCCTTCCGGGCGCGGCTGGCTACGATGATTCCGTTGCCAACAACGGTTCTGCGGACTACGCCAAGGTTGATGTTGCAGCGGCGAAGGCACTGCTTGCCAAGGCCGGCGTAACCACTCCCGTCGACGTCAAGTTCATGTACGGCAAGAGCAACACCCGCCGTGCGAGCGAGTTCGCGCTGATCCAGGCCTCCGCCAAGGAAGCCGGCTTCAATGTGATCGACGCTGGCGACGACAAGTGGGGCTCCAAGCTCGGTGACGGCACCTACGACGCCGTGCTCTTCGCTTGGCAGTTCTCCTCGCTTGCGGTGTCGGCCACTCAGGCGCAAAACCAGACTGGTGGCGGAAGCAACTACAACGGCTACTCGAACAAGGATGTCGACGCGGCTTACGTGTCGCTCGCAACCGAGTTCGACGCCGCAAAGCAGAAGACGCTGCTCGCGCAGGTCGACAAGGCACTGTGGAGTGACGCTTATGGCGTGACCATCTTCCAGTTCCCCGAGGTCTCGGCCTGGTCGAACAACGTCTCGAACGTTCAGGACTCGCCGCTGTCGCCGAACGTGTTCTGGAACTACTTCGACTGGACGGTGAAGAAGGGGTCATAACGACCTGACTGATCCCTCCCGGGTGCCGCGGCGTAAGCTGTGGCACCCGGGAGCAGTCCGCCCACCGACCCAATCCGGTCCGAAGAAAGCTAATCCGTGCCGCACTCCCGCCGTTCCACTACTCTCCGCGCCGACGCAGATAGCCCTAATCGGGGGTCGAGCTCATGCTGACCTTCCTGAGCCGTCGCCTCCTCGCCTCCGTTCTTGTTCTCTTTGCCGCCTCGTACCTCGTCTACGTTTTGACCGCCAATGCCGGCGATCCGCTCGAAGACCTCCGCACGAGCACCGCGCGCAACAAAGATGAGCTCATCGCCCAGCGCACTGCGCTCCTCAACCTCGACACGCCCCCGGCGCTGCGCTACTTCATCTGGCTCAGCGGGGTGCTCAAGGTCTTTATCGGACAGTTCGATCTCGGAAAGGCGCGCAACGGCCAGCCGGTCACTCTGCTGCTGAATTCGGCGGTGAGTGTGACGATTCAACTTCTCATCACCGCGACTCTGCTTGCGATCATCCTTGGCCTATTGATCGGAATCACGACCGCTCTGCGTCAATACAGCGGCTATGACTATGTCGTCACGACGATGTCATTCTTCTTCTTTTCCCTTCCGTCGTTCTTTCTGGCAGTGATTCTCAAGCAATATGTGGGCATCGGCTTCAATAACTTCCTTCAGGATCCGACGTTCGCGTTGTGGGTGATCGTGCTCGTCGCTGTCATTGCGGGATTCGCTTGGCAAGGGATCATCGGCGGGGATGGTCGTCGGCGCCTCATCACCGCGGCGATCGCCGGCGGATCTACTGGGCTGGTCATGGCCTATCTTTCGCTCGCCGGGTGGTTCAACACCCCGAGCCTCGGGATTGTTGTCATCGCCGTCCTCGGCGTTGGGGCAGCGATTCTGATCTCGGCGCTCACCGCGGGGCTCGCCAACCGTAAGTCGCTCCAGACCGCGGTCACTGTCGCCGTGATCGGCGTCGCGGTTTACTACCCGTTCATTCTCATTTCTCGGTACCTCACGCTGTGGTCGGTACTGGGCCTCGGTGTGCTTGCTATCGGCGTCGGAATTCTTGTCGGTTACCTCTTCGGCGGCGCGGACCGTGGGCAGTCGGCACGCACCGGTGCACTCACCGCGCTCGCCGTGAGTTTTTTCACCGTGATCGACCGCTTCATGCAGTCGTGGCACACTTACGCGACGAGCGATCTAGTGGGCGGAAGACCCATCGGGACAGTCGGCGCCGGTACCCCCAACTTGTCAGACGTCACGAGCAGCTTCTGGATCCTCGGCCTCGACTCGTTCACGCACTTGCTATTGCCGACAATCTCGCTTCTTCTCGTGTCGCTCGCCTCGTACAGCCGCTACTCGCGAGCGAGCGTTCTCGATGTGCTCAACCAGGATTACATCCGTACGGCTCGGGCCAAGGGGCTCGGCGAGCGCACGGTGATCATGCGCCACGCGTTTCGCAATTCGCTTATCCCGATCACGACGATCGTCGCGTTCGACTTCGGTGGCCTCGTCGGTGGCGCGATCATCACCGAAACGATCTTCGGGTGGTCGGGCATGGGCAAGCTATTCAATGACGCGCTCCACATCGTCGATGTGAATCCGATCATGGGGTTCTTCCTCGTCACGGGTTCGGTCGCGGTGCTGTTCAACCTCCTGGCTGACCTCGCCTATACGGCGCTTGACCCACGAATCCGGGTGACCGTATGAGTAACCCACTGAGCCCGTTGCCCCCCGAGTTTCCGGAGGGTGAGGACCGCGATCGCAATAACTTCCTCGATGAGGGCGGCGTCACCGAGCCGAACGCCGACGAGGTCGCCGAAAACGCTATCGAGCTCAAAGAGATCGAGGGACTCAGCCAGGGCCGCATTGTGTTCCGGCGCTTCATTCGTCACCGCGCGGCGCTTATCTCCATGTTTGTACTGCTGTTCATCGTCGTACTCGCATTTAGCGCGGAGGGTATCGACGCGCTCGGAATCGTTATTCCCGGCTGGTGGCAGTGGACCTACACGCATGTCGGGGACGTGATCAACGGTGGTCGTCCGACCCTGAGCCTCGTGCCCGAGTGGCTGGGCGGCCCCGGAATTGTGTGGGGCGATCATCCCTTCGGTCAGGACGACATCGGCCACGACACGTTTGCTCAGGTCATGCGCGGTACCCAGCAGACGCTCATGATCGTCTTCGTCGTGGGAATCGTCTCGACCATCATCGGAATGGTCATCGGGGCCATCAGCGGGTTCTTCCGCGGCACGATCGACGCAGTTCTCATGCGCATCACGGACGTCGTGATCATCATCCCGCTACTGGTTCTCACCGCGGTGCTTGGGCGCACTTACGGAAACTTGGGATCCTTCGTGCTTGCCGTCGTCCTCGGCCTCGCGTCGTGGACCGGCCTCGCGAGACTCGTCCGCAGCGACGTCCTCGGGCTACGCGAGCGGGAGTTCGTCGATGCGGCGCGAGTGGCCGGCGCGAGCAATTTCCGGATCATGTTCGTGCACATCCTTCCCAACGCTATCGGCGTCATCGTGGTCAACACGACGCTGCTCATGTCGGCCACGATCCTCCTTGAGGCCGCTCTTGGCTTCCTCGGCTTCGGCGTTCAAGCACCCGATATTTCACTCGGAAAGATCATCTTCGACTACCAGACTGCATTCACAACGCGTCCGTGGTTATTCTGGTGGCCGGGTGCATTCATCGTCATCATCGCCCTCAGCATCAACTTCATCGGCGATGGACTACGGGATGCGTTCGACCCGCGCCAGAAGCGTGCGCTCAACCGGGCAGCGCGGCTCGATCGCGCCGCCGCTCGCGCACGGGCAAGCGCGTGATCTCCGCGACGAGGCTAGACGAGAACCGTCAGCGCGAAACCGACAGCCACGAGCGTGGCACTCAGAGCGATGACTATCGTGTTCCAACGGCGTCGAATCTCGGGCCCCTCGATCGCGCCCGAGTCCAAGTGCCCCGCATCGCGCAATTGCGCCCACGCCCGGCGTACGTGAAGAGCAGCGTTGCCCGACTCGGAGCGCGGCACGTCCCCGACGGCAACCGAACGGTTGTTCTCTCGCGCGTACGTGCCGCGCACATCCGTGCCGGTGTTGTTGAGCGCCGCATAGCGGCTCGGGGCGGGAGCCGACCAGGCCACGACCTTGTCGTGAGCCGTGATGATCGTCAGGGCGTATTGGGTTTCGATGCTGGTGATCGCGGGCCACGTCACATGGTGTGTGCGCAGAACATTGCGCACGCTGACCCCCGAGGGGTCGATCGTCACACGCGGGTACCAGAAAAACAGCCACGCAAGGTAGACGACGGCGACGGCGAGCAGCCCGTAGCGAAGCACGCCGAGCCCATCGCCGCGCACGACGAACGAGCTGAGGCCGAGCACGGCGAGCACGCCCGTGACGACCGTGAGCACAATTCCCGAAGTGGGGCGCAGTACGACCGTTTCGCTCCCGCCGCTTGGGCTCCCGGATTGCATGTGTCTATCGTGACAGACGCGCCGGCCACCACGACCGAACAAGGATTTCAAGCATGGTGAAAAACACATCCGATGGCCCGGTTCTCGAGGTAGCGGGACTGGGAGTCGAGTTCTGGGTTGACGGTACCTGGTATCCCGCAGCGATCGACATGGACTACACGATCCAACGGGGCGAAGTGCTCGCGATCGTCGGTGAATCCGGATCGGGCAAGAGCTCGAGCTCGATGGCTCTTCTCGGGCTGCTTCCCGGGAATGCTCGCGTCAGCGGCAGTATCAAGCTCACGGGCCGTGAGCTCACGGAACTCACGCCGTCCCAGTTGCGCAAGGTGCGCGGCAAGGAAGTCGCCGTCATCTTCCAAGAGCCCATGACGGCGCTGAACCCGGTGTACACGATCGGTTTCCAGCTCGTCGAGGCGCTACGGCTTCACCTCGATTTGGGCCCCAAGGCGGCCAAGGAGCGCGCAATCGAGTTGCTCGGCATGGTCGAGCTCCCCGACCCCGCGCAGAGTTTTGACAAGTACCCGCACCAGTTGTCTGGCGGACAGCGCCAACGCGCGCTCATCGCCATGTCGATCTCGTGCGATCCACTCCTTCTCATCGCAGACGAGCCCACGACGGCTCTGGATGTCACGGTCCAAGCCGAAATCCTGGAGCTCTTGCGCAACCTCCGCGGCCGGCTGAATAGCGCCATCATCCTCATCACGCACGACCTCGGGGTCGTCGCCGACCTCGCCGATCAGATCATCGTCATGAAGGATGGGCGCATCGTTGAGCGCGGAGCCATCGACGACATCTACGCGCGCCCGCAGCATCCGTATACCCAGCAGCTTCTCGCGGCTGTGCCACACTTACGCGTTACCGAGGCCGATCGACCGATCGAGTCACCGACACGGACGGTCGACCCGGTGTTGAAGCTCGACAAGGTCGCGATCGATTACCCGAAGCGCGGGCGGATTCCCGCCTTCCGGGCGGTGCACGACATCAGCTTCGAGATCGGGCACGGCGAAATCGTCGGTCTCGTGGGGGAGTCCGGGTCGGGCAAGACTACGATCGGCCGTGCCGCCGTCGCGCTACTTCCTGTCGCCGAGGGTTCGCTCCAGGTGCTTGGAAATGACCTCGCGACCGCGTCGTCTCGTGAGGTCCGGCAGATTCGGCGCCAGATCGGAATCGTTTTCCAGGATCCCGGATCGTCGCTCAACCCCCGTTTTCCGATTGGCCAGTGCATCGGTGAACCGCTATTCCTCGCGGGTGAGGCTCGGGGAAAAGAACTCGACAGGCGGGTCGAGGTCCTGCTCGATCAGGTCGAACTTCCCCGGTCGTTCAAGAACCGTTACCCCCACGAGCTCTCCGGTGGTCAACGTCAGCGCGTCGGCATCGCTCGCGCGCTGGCACTGAGTCCCGCGCTCCTCGTTGCTGACGAGCCGACCTCTGCCCTAGATGTCTCGGTGCAAGCGCGCTTCCTCGTGCTGCTCAAGTCGCTTCAGCAGGAGCTCAACTTCGCGTGCCTGTTCGTGAGCCACGACCTTGCGGTTGTCGACGAACTCGCGCATCACATCGTCGTGCTCAACAAGGGCGAACTCGTGGAGCAGGGGGGGACCGATCAGATTCTGCGGGCTCCGCAGCATCCGTACACCCAGCGCTTGATCGCGGCCGTGCCGGTGCCCGACCCGGTCGAGCAACGCAGACGCCGCGAGTCGCGCGCGAGCGCCTAATCGCACAAGACCGGGTGCTGGCCCGGCTCGGAGCCTCTCCAGCCGGGGGCAAGGTAGACTGAAAGAGCATTGGGCGCGTTGGCGCTGCCCTGCCCTCCACTCTTACTCCTACTTTTCGAGGTATCTCCATGGCCATGGCCACCCGTTCTGACCTGCGCAACGTGGCGATTGTCGCCCACGTGGACCATGGCAAGACCACGCTCGTCGATGCCATGCTCAGGCAGACCAACTCCTTCGCCGAGCACGCTCACCTTGAGGAGCGCGCGATGGACTCGAACGACCTCGAGCGCGAGAAGGGCATCACGATTCTCGCGAAGAACACCGCGATCTCGTACAAGGGCATCCATGCGACCGACGGTCCGATCACAATCAACGTGATCGACACCCCCGGCCACGCCGACTTCGGTGGTGAGGTCGAGCGCGGTCTCTCGATGGTTGACGGAGTAGTCCTGCTAGTTGACGCGAGCGAAGGGCCGCTCCCGCAGACCCGTTTCGTGCTTCGCAAGGCTCTCGAGGCCAAGCTCCCGGTCGTGCTGCTCGTCAACAAGACCGACCGACCGGATGCCCGCATCGACGAGGTCGTCTCCGAAAGCCAGGACCTGCTTCTTGGCCTCGCGAGCGACATGCACGACGACTTCCCAGACCTCGACCTTGATGCTGTGCTCGACGTTCCCGTCGTGTACGCCTCGGGTCGCAACGGTGCCGCGAGCTGGAACAAGCCCGAGAACGGCACGCTCCCAGACAACGACGACCTTGAGCCGTTGTTCGACGCGATCATTAAGCACATCCCCGCGCCGACCTACGACGACACCCACCCGCTTCAGGCGCACGTCACGAACCTCGACGCGTCCCCGTTCCTCGGCCGCCTTGCGCTCTTGCGTGTCTTCAACGGCACCATCAAGAAGGGCCAGACCGTTGCGTGGGTCAAGCACGACGGCAGTGTGCACAACGTGCGCGTGACCGAACTGCTGATCACGCGGGCTCTCGACCGGTTCCCGACCGAATCGGCCGGCCCTGGCGACATCGTCGCGGTTGCCGGTTTCGAGGACATCACCATCGGTGAAACACTTGCCGATCCGGACGACGTTCGGCCACTTCCCACGATCACGGTCGATGACCCAGCGATCTCGATGACGATCGGTACCAACACGAGCCCGATCATCGGCAAAGTTAAGGGTCACAAGCTCACCGCGCGAATGGTCAAGGACCGCCTCGACCGCGAGCTCGTCGGCAACGTCTCGATCAAGCTCGTCGACATCGGGCGGCCGGACGCGTGGGAGGTGCAGGGGCGGGGAGAACTAGCCCTCGCCATCCTCGTCGAACAAATGCGACGCGAAGGTTACGAGCTTACTGTGGGCAAGCCACAAGTAGTGACGAAGGTCATCGACGGCAAGCTCAACGAGCCATTTGAGCAGCTCACGATCGACGCTCCGGAGGAGCACCTCGGGGCGATTACGCAGCTGATGGCGGCACGTAAGGGCCGCATGGAGACGATGACCAACCACGGCACGGGATGGGTCCGCATGGAGTTCATCGTTCCCTCGCGCGGCCTCATCGGATTCCGCACCGAATTCCTCACGATTACGCGCGGCACCGGTATCGCCAACGCGATCTCCCACGGCTATGAGCCCTGGGCGGGAGCTATCGAGACGCGCACTAACGGTTCGATCGTTGCTGACCGCTCGGGCGCCGCAACTCCGTTTGCGATGACCGCACTTCAAGAGCGGATGTCGTTCTTTGTCGAGCCAACCCAAGAGGTTTACGAAGGCATGGTCGTGGGCGAGAACTCGCGCGCAGACGACATGGACGTCAACATTACGAAGGAAAAGCAGCTCACCAACATGCGCCAGTCGACCTCCGATGTGTTCGAGCGCATGACTCCTTCCCGCAAGCTCACACTCGAAGAGTGCCTCGAATTCGCGCGCGAAGACGAGTGCGTCGAGGTGACCCCGGACGTGATTCGCATCCGCAAGGTCGAGCTTGACTCGAACGCCCGCGCCCGCGCCCACTCGCAGCGTAAGAAGCAGAACGCGTAGTTGGTCACGCGCACAGCGGAAAGGTAGAGTTAGGTATGCCTAACCTTACTAATGCGGATGTCGCGAACCTGTCGCAGCTCGTCCGCACAGCGACTGCTCGTGCACACAGTTCGGCCGAGAACAGCGCATTCATCGTCGCGCTGATGGGCGGTGAACTCTCGCTCGCGGACTACGAACGGTACCTCGCTCAGTACGCGTGGATCTACGAGGCGCTCGAAGAGCGCGCCCATGTGGCGTCTGACCCGGCCATCATCGACCCAGGACTCGACCGGTTTGCGTCACTCGAGCACGATCTAGCCGCTCTCACGAGCGACTCGGATGCGAGCGACTGGCGGGTGCGGCATCGCGTGCTGCCAGCCACAGCGGCCTATGTCAGCCGGCTGCATGACATTGATTCGAGCGACCTCCCCCGCTATCTCGCGCACCACTACACGCGTTACTTGGGCGACCTGTCGGGTGGACAGGCAATCGCGCGACTCGTCGCGCGCCACTATGGCGCGACGGACGACCAGCTCAGCTTTTACCGCTTCGAAGGGATCGATGCCGTGCCGTTCAAACGCCAGTATCGCCACGGCCTAGATCAACTCGGATTCGATGGCGCTGAGGTCGCCACGTTCCTCGCCGAAGCGAGTGAGTCGTTCCGGCTCAACAGCGCGCTGTTCGCGGACCTGGCTCAATGATGCTTCACGCGTCGGCTCTCGATCAACAGCTCTCGGGCTTTCTGCACGATGTCGGCGCAGTCGTGTTCTACCTCGTGGTCTGGGGCTTGGTCTTTGCGGGCACGGCGCTCTTCGTCGGGGTGTTCGTGCCATTTGTCACGGGTGACTCGCTGCTGTTCGCGTCCGGGCTCATTGCCGCGGCCGCATCCGGAATCGACATTTGGATCCTCGCGATCGGAGTCGGAATCGCCGCTTTCCTCGGTGATCAAGTCGGCTTCCTCCTCGGCAGGCGGTACGGCCGGCCCTACCTCGATCGGCGAGGTGGACCGCGGATGAAGAGCGTCATCGCCAAGACCGAGCACTTCTACGTGACCTTTGGGTGGTGGTCCGTTGTCGTCGCTCGGTTCATGCCGTGGGCTAGGGTTTTCGTTCCCGTGATCGCCGGAGTTGGCCGAATGGGCTACTACCGCTTCGTCGTCGCCAATCTCGTCGGCGCGATGCTCTGGGGTGTCGGTATCACCCTCGCCGGCTACTTCTCCGCGTCGATCCCCGGCGTTAAAGCGGCGTCGTACATCATCGCGGGCGTGTGCATCACGGCGGCGATTATCGCGGGAATCCGGGCCTGGAGGCTCGACCGGCGCAGCCGCTTGGCGACTGACTCGGCCTGAACCGCAATTCGACCACGCTCCGCCGGGATCAATCTGCCGAATCGCGAGTAGGTTTCATTGTCCCACTGAGATGTGTGGGTCTAGGATTTGGCCGTACTTCACGTCACAGCGCGTTTCCTAACCGATTGAGGAGCATCACCATGATCACCACCCGCAAACACTATTCCGTCGCGATTGCCCTCGTCCTGGCCCTCGCAGTTGCTCCTTCCCTGTCGGGCTGCAGCCTTGTCAAGGGGGTCATCCAGCAGCAGTCGGGGGTAGGCATTCCCGGCAAAGAGATTCCCGCGGACTTCCCGAAGTCTGACGTGCCGCTCATCGACGGTGAGGTGGTTCTCGGGGCGAGCATTGGCACGGGAGACAAAGAAGTCTGGAACGTCACGATTAAGGTCAAGGACGTCTCGGCCTTCGACACAATCGATGCAGCTCTCAAGGGCGCCGGTTACACGGCGGTTGAGGGTGTGACGGTCAAGTCCACCGACGGGGCGACTGGCTCATGGACGAATGACAAGCGCACGGTCTTCGTCGTCATCGCGAAAGACGGCGACACGGGCTTCATCGCCAACTACTCGGTGGGACCGCTCAACAACTAGAGCGGAGGTCAGACCTTCAGAGGCGCAGCGGTCACAGGTCGCTGCGCCTCCGAAAGTGTGGTCGGCGTCGTGTCAGGTTTCGACACGGCATCGGGTCGTCGCGCGATCATCCCGGACTGGCGCACGAAGAGCGCGGTGACGACGACGATGTACCCCAACCACACTGTGAGTTGGGCCCACGTCGGCTCAGGGTTGAAGTTGAAAAGCCCGCCAAGCAGCGTCCCGTACCAGCTTGACTCGGGCACGACCGTTGTCACGTTGAATGCGACGTTGCCTGCGCCGGGAACCACTCCCGCGCTCTGGAGGTCTCCGATTCCTGACGCGAGCACACCCGCGGCGATCAGGATGAGAAACAGTCCGGTCCAGGTAAAGAACTTCGAGAGATTGATCCGAACGAAGCCGCGCGAGATGAAGTACGACAGCGCCACTGCCGCAAAGATCCCCATGAACGCGCCAATTGTGCTGAGCAGTGCAGTCCCGCTTGCAAGAACACTCGCCCAGACGAACAGCGCTGTCTCGACTCCTTCACGCCCCACCGTAAGAAACCCCACAAAGGCGATCCCGAGCCCGGCACCGGTCATTGCCGCATCGAGCTTGCCGTGGAGATTTCCCCGAAGATCACGCGCGTTTCGGGCCATCCACAGCACCATCCACGTCACGAGCCCAACGGCAAGAATCGAAAGCGAGCCCGCGAGGATTTCTTCTGCGGTCTCCGGCAGGGCGAACGGACCCCAGGTGAGAATCGCGCCGGTGGCGAGGGCGACGACGATCGCGGCGCCGATTCCGACCCAGAGCCGCGAGATCGCATCTGAGCGCCCGATCTTGCGCAAATAGGCGATCAGAATCCCCACGACGAGGCCCGCTTCGAGACCTTCGCGAAGTCCGATAAGAAAATTTGCCAGCACGAGACGCTTCCGATTGTTTTGTTTGGTAAGGCTATCCTTACACACTTTAGCTCGGGCACATTTGCGTAGTCTGAGAGTGATCGAGATGCCTGAGACTCGGCCCGGCACGACAATCGAGGGGGAACAGAATGACCGATTCAGTCGAACGGGTCCTGTTCGTTCATGCTCATCCCGACGACGAGACGATCTCAACGGGGGCCACCATCGCGACTCTCGTCGACCGCGGCGCGGAAGTGGTTGTCCTCACCTGCACTCGCGGTGAGTGCGGCGAGGTAATCCCGGCAGACCTGCAGCGCCTCGATGAGTCACCAAAAGAACTGGGGAGCTATCGGGAGGGCGAGCTCGCGGCAGCCCTTCTCGCACTCGGTGTGATAGACCATCGGATGCTCGGCAATTCGAATGCACGGTGGTCTGGTCGCGCGCCGCGACGCTACCTCGACTCCGGAATGTTCTGGGGTCCCAACGGTGCCACGGCCCCGGCTCAGCTCGACGCCGCGTCGCTGAGCGCGGCCGAGCTCGGAGAGGTCGCGGCCGACATCGCCGCTGTCATCATCGAGCTCGAGCCGGACGTCGTGGTCAGCTATGACAGCCACGGCGGGTACGGGCATCCCGACCATGTGCGCACCCACGAAGCGACCCGAACCGCGACGCAAGTGCTTGGTGTGCCGTTCTACGTGATCGACTCCGCACCCAAGAAAGGTGGGCAGGTCGTCGTGGATGCGACACCCGTTGCCGCGCGCAAGCGAGCCGCACTCGAGCAGCACCGCACACAAGTCACCGTCGACGGTAACGAGTTCTCGCTATCCTCCGGCGCACCACGATCGATTCTTGAGCCCGAGCGGTTCTCGCGGCTCCACGTGCCTTCCGACACCTTCGCTGACCACAGCATCATGAGCCGCATTGCCGCATGCCTCCTCGCGGTTGTGCTAGGGGCGCTTACGGGTGCAACCCTCACTGTCACCCACCAGCAAAGTGTGTTGCTCGGGGCAGCGAGGGTGCCATGGGGAATCATCGCCGCTCTCGCAATAACCGCAACGCTCTTCGTGGGCCTAAGAATCGTCTTCGGTAGTCGAGTGGTCGTCGCGTGCGCTGCCGTTGGCCTTCTGGGCGCAACCGTGTGGCTCGTACTCGCGACGGCGGTTGGCTCGGAGGTCGTTCCCGCCAATCCCGCAGGAGTCACGTGGGCGATCGCTCCCGCTGTGCTCGCGGGCATCGCGATCGCGTGGCCCGCGGGTCGACGCGCGCCGAAGGATAAGATTGAAGCAGTTACTGGCGCGAAAGGTCCCGATCTGAAGTGACGTATGTCATTGCCCAACCCTGTGTCGATCTGAAGGATCGCGCCTGCATCGACGAGTGTCCTGTTGACTGCATCTACGAGGGCGACCGGATGCTCTACATCCACCCCGACGAGTGTGTCGACTGCGGCGCGTGCGAGCCGGTGTGTCCCGTCGAGGCGATCTACTACGAAGACGATTTGCCCGCCAAGTGGGCCGACTATTACACGGCGAACGTGGAATTCTTTGCTGACCTGGGCTCACCGGGCGGCGCAGCGAAGATCGGTGTGATTCACGCTGACCACGCCGTGATCACCGCAATCCCCGTCGGTAGCGGCGAGTAGGCGGTGCCTCGCACCCCGCTGTCGCTGCCCGACTTCCCCTGGGATTCGCTAGCGCCGTTTATGGCGCGCGCACGGGAGCATCCCGGCGGGATCATCGACCTTTCGGTTGGGTCGCCGGTTGATGCGACTCCCGGGGTTGCGATTGGCGCACTCACCGCCGCGGCAGACTCACCGTCGTACCCGCTCACGGCGGGGAGCCAGGCCGTCCGACAGGCGATCGTCGGCTGGTACGGTCGGCGGCGCGGCGTAACCGATCTGACGATCGCGAACGTGCTGCCGACCATCGGATCCAAGGAGTTCATCGCCCTCGCGCCGCTCATGCTCGGGCTGGGGCGCGGCGATGTGGTTGTGCACCCCACTGTTGCTTACCCGACATACGCCATCGGCGCCGCGCTCGTCGGCGCTATCGCAGTCGCGTCGGACGAGCCGAGTGAGTGGCCCGACGAAACGCGACTCGTGTGGCTCAACAGCCCCGGCAATCCGGACGGTAGCGTGTTGTCTGTTGATCGGCTTCGCGCTGCAGTGCTGCGCGCGAGAGAGCTCGGCGCAGTCATCATCAGCGACGAGTGCTACGCCGAATTGTCGTGGGCCAGCGACTCGCCCACCGCCTCGATCCTCGATCCGCGAGTGATTAAGGGCGACCGCGGCTCGGTGCTAGCGATCTATTCACTCAGTAAGCAGTCCAATCTCGCCGGGTATCGTGCGGCATTCGTGGCCGGATGCAGCGATCTGATTGCCGAACTCCTCGCGGTGCGCAAGCACGCGGGCTTGCTGCCGCCAGCACCCGTTCAGGCCGTTATGGCCGCAGTGCTCGGTGACGACGCACACGTTACTTTGCAGCGCGAGCGTTACCGCGCGCGCCGAGCACTGTTGCTGCCAGCCCTCGAGTCCGCGGGCTATACCGTCGATCACAGCGAGGCTGGCCTGTACCTCTGGGTGACACGAGGAGAGGATGCGTGGCAATCAGTCGCGCGCTTCGCCGAGCTCGGGATTCTCGTTGCGCCCGGGCCGTTTTACGGCGATCGTTCCCCTTCGCACGTTCGCATCGCGCTGACCGCAACCGACGAGAGAATCGGCGCCGCCGTGGAGCGGCTTGCTGCGCTCGGGTAACTGTTGGCTTCCTCCAACCAGGCGAGGCCCACTTTGGCCTGTTCCGCAGTGGCCGGGGCGTCCTTATAGGCTGTATGCGTGACTGACGCCCTGCCAGAGCCCGAGAAGGCGACCCTCCATTTCCCCGGTGGATCGGCCGAGTTCCCGATCATCCGCGGCACCGACGGTCACGACTCGATCGACATTTCTTCGCTCATGAAGCAGACCGGTCTCACCGCCCTCGATCAAGGGTTCGTCAACACCGCATCCACCCGCAGTGCGATCACCTTTATCGACGGTGAGCGCGGAATTCTGCGGTACCGAGGCTATGCGATCGAGGATGTTGCCAAGAACTCGACCTATCTCGAAGTTGCCTGGTTGCTCATCCATGGCGAGTTGCCCACGGTGTCGGAGCTCACTGAGTTCGATGAGAAGATCCGCAGGCACACCCTTCTGCACGAGGACCTCAGACGATTCTTTGATGCACTTCCGCACAGTGCGCATCCCATGTCGGTGTTGTCGAGCGCGGTCTCTGCATTGTCTACGTACTATGAAGACTCGTTTCGCGTGCACGACGAGGAGCAGGTCGAACTATCGACGATTCGCCTCCTCGCCAAGCTGCCGGTCATTGCCGCGTACGCGCACAAGAAGGCACTCGGGCAAGCATTCCTCTACCCGGACAATTCGTTGAGCTTTGTCGACAACTTTCTCAAGCTCAACTTCGGCACGATGGCCGAGCCTTACGAAGTGAATCCCGTGCTCTCGACAGCACTCGATCGGCTGTTGATCCTGCACGAAGACCACGAGCAGAATGCGTCGACCTCGACGGTTCGACTCGTCGGCTCAACGGAGGCCAACATCTTTGCGTCGATCTCGGCGGGAATCAATGCGCTCTACGGCCCGCTCCACGGCGGCGCTAATGAAGCCGTGCTCACGATGCTGCGCCAAATCAAGGAGTCGGGCGAGGGCGTCGAAAGGTTCGTCGAGAAAGTCAAGAACAAAGAAGGTGGCATCCGTCTGATGGGGTTCGGTCACCGGGTCTACAAGAGCTTTGATCCACGCGCGAAGCTCGTCAAGGAGAGTGCGGACGAGGTGCTCGCCGCGCTCGGCGTGAAGGATGACCTGCTCGACATTGCCCGCGAGCTCGAGGCAGTGGCACTCTCCGATGACTACTTCATCGAACGCAAGCTCTACCCCAACGTCGACTTTTACACGGGGGTTATCTATAAGGCGATGGGCTTCCCCACTCGAATGTTCACCGTGTTATTTGCCATCGGCCGTCTCCCCGGCTGGATTGCCAACTGGCGAGAGATGAACCACGACCCCCACACCAAGATCGGTCGCCCGCAGCAGCTCTACACCGGCGCTCGGTCACGGGAGTGGCCCAGCGGTCGCTGAGTTCGTCGTGGCACTGTTTCGTCGCAATCGCTTCACCCTCGGAAAGTACGAGGCGCCCGCGCTGCAGCCGGAAGCCACGCTCGACGAGCTCGTTGAGGAAGGCGTCATGATCGCGGGATCGGCCGTTCGGCTCGCCGTGAAGAACCTCGTGATTCTGGGCTCACTCCGCGACCAGGTTGACTACGACGAGCGGATCTATGTCGCCGCCGTTCGAGACGAGTTGCTCGCGCTCGCAAACGAAAAGAGTGACGACGCTGATCGATTGGGTTCGGTCGCCGAAGGGGCGAGTGCACGGTCGGGTCGCGCGACCAGTCATTCGGATTACCGGTCGGTGGATGTTGCGATCCTGAGCCGAAGGCAAATGGTGGCGCTACGACTGTCACGGCGTCTGCGGTCGCTCAGCGAGAACCACGAGTTCTTGCAGGGCCTCGCGCGCAGCGCACACGAGTCAGCGTGGGACGAGGTAGCTCAGTCGCTCGAGGAGCGCATGACCTCGGCGCGCATTGTCGAAGATGATCTGTACCGCCGCGAGCGCGGAGAGCGCATTATGGAGGTCTTGGGGGACCTCGCTGGACTCGAAGCCGAGACGAATGATCGGGTGCGCCGCACCGCGTCAGACTGAGAAATCAGGCGTGGAGCGCTGCATTGAGAATCGGTGCTCCGCCCGTGCGGGAAAGTACCTCGACTGCGCCCGTGAGCGAATTGCGCCGGAACAGTAGCCCGGCAACCCCGCTGAGCTCCACGGCCTTGACGATGCGGGATGACGGCTCGCCATTGAGCACGACGACCTTGGTGCCCGCGGTTACGTAGAGGCCGGCCTCGACCACCGAGTCGTCCCCGATCGAGATCCCCACGCCAGAGTTCGCCCCGAGGAGCGCGCGCGCGCCGATCGAGACTCTCTCGGTTCCGCCGCCAGATAGTGTCCCCATGATGGATGCCCCGCCGCCGACATCCGCGCCGTCACCGATAACCACCCCGTGAGACACGCGCCCCTCGATCATTGAGGTGCCGAGCGTGCCCGCGTTGAAATTGACGAATCCCTCGTGCATCACGGTAGTGCCGGGCGCGAGATGTGCGCCGAGCCGAACCCGGGATGCGTCGGCGATGCGCACCCGAGGGGGAACAACGTAGTCAAGCAGCCGCGGGAATCGGTCAATAGCGGTAGCTGCGATTCCGTCGCGCTGCAGCGTCGCCCTCAGCCGGGTGAAGTCGTCCGGGTGCACGGGGCCCGCGTTGGTGAACACGACAATTGGCAACTGGGCAAAGATGCCATCGAGATTCAGGGAGTTGGGCGGGGTCAACCGGTGGCTCAAGAGGTGCAGTCGCAAGTAGGCGTCCGGTGTCGATGCCGGAGCGGAATCGAGGTCTATTTCGACGGTGATGAATCGCAGCGTCACGTTTCTGCGATCATCCGCGCCTTCAAGCGCTTCAAATTCCGCTGGAGCAATGTGCGGGTCAACGCTCGCCGGGAGCGATCCGAGTTGCGGGTCAGGGAACCACGTGTCGAGGACGGTTCCGTCTCCGGCAACGGTTGCCAGACCGTATCCCCAGCTAGCGCGCAGACTCATGAACCAACAGTACTTAAACTGGACTCGTGCCCGTGACCCGACCCGACTCGTTCGCGCTCGATCTGAGTGCTTCGAGCGTCGACCTCACGCGCCAACTCTGCAATATCGAATCGGTCTCGGGCAATGAGCGGCTATTGGCCGACCTGATCGAGGCGTCCCTCGCGGCAGCGTCTCATCTCGAGGTCATTCGTAACGGGGATGCCGTCGTCGCTCGCACCACACTCGGGCGCGGTAAGCGCGTCGTGATCGCGGGCCACATCGACACGGTACCCGTCAATGCCAATCTGCCCGTGCGCCAAGAGGGTTCCTTTCTGATCGGTCGTGGCACAGCCGACATGAAGGGCGGAGTGGCTGTCGCCCTCAAGCTCGCCGCAGAGCTTGTCGATCCGGCCGTCGACATCACCTGGATTTGGTACGACAACGAAGAGGTGGCGAGCGACCTCAATGGCCTCGGCCGCTTAGCGCGATCTCACCCCGAGCTGCTCTTCGCTGATTTCGCAATCCTGGGTGAACCCACGAGCGCGACCGTCGAGGGCGGTTGCAACGGCACCGCACGCGTGGAAATCCGGTTGCACGGGGTGCGCGCACATTCTGCGCGATCATGGGTCGGCCATAATGCCATCCACGATGCGGCCGAAGTGTTGCGAATCTTGAGCGAGTACGAGCCCGCGCAACTCGAAGTGGACGGCTTGGTGTATCGCGAGGGTCTCAATGCTGTTGCCATTTCGGGCGGAGTCGCTGGCAACGTGATTCCCGACGAGGCCGTTGTCACGGTCAACTACCGATTCGCCCCCAGTCGCACGGGGGACGCCGCGATCGCTCACCTTCGCGAGGTGTTCGCGGGATTCGAGCTCGTCGTCACCGATCTCGCCGAGGGTGCACGGCCGGGACTCGATGATCCGCTCGCCCGTCAGTTTCTCGAAGCCGTCGGCGGTGAGGCCAGCCCAAAGTACGGGTGGACCGATGTGGCGCGGTTCTCGGCGCTCGGCATCCCCGCAATCAACTACGGACCGGGGGATCCGCTCACGGCCCACACCGACGACGAGCGCGTCGCGATCGACGAGATAATCGCGTGCGAGCGGGGGTTGCGCACGTGGCTGACAACCGGTTGAGCACGCGCGCACGCGTGCGCTACCGACTGACGCCGTGGTGGGTGAAGGTCGTCGGGATCTTCCTGCTTTCCAGGGTGGTAACGACGACGATTCTGCTGCAATTCGCCGCATTCCAGCCGAAGAACCCCTGGACCGGGGCGCATCCGAACTACTTCGATTTTTCGGCGATCTGGGACGGCCACTGGTACTACATCATCGCCGCGGTCGGCTACCCCAGCGAGTTGCCGATGACGATTCAGGGGCACGTGGGGGAGAGTGCGTGGGCTTTCATGCCGGCGTATCCGGCCCTAGTGCGCGGGGTCATGATAATCACGGGCCTCGAGTTCCCCATGGTCGCAGTTTTCGTTTCGGTCGCGTTCGCGCTGGGCACTGCCCTCGTGTTCTATCGCCTCATGGCGCGAGTGCTGCCATCGAGTACCGCGCTCTTCGCCGTTGTGCTGTTCTGCGTGGCGCCGCTCTCGCCGATCCTCCAAGTCTCGTACGCCGAGTCGATGCACACTTTCCTGCTCGCGCTCGCCCTTTTGCTGCTCCTGCAGCGGCGCTACTGGGTAATGCTCCCCGTGATCGCGGTGATGTCACTGACTCGACCGAGCGGGCTCGCCTTCGCGCTCACGCTCGGCTTGCACGTCGTCTACCGATGGTGGATGTCGCGGCCCACGCGCCCGGCACCGCAGGAGTTCCCGCTGCCTGAGAGGGTGGCATCCGTCGTGGCGACGCTCTTCAGCGGATTCATGGGGATCGCATGGCTTCTGATCGCGTGGGTGTTCACCGGCTCGTCATCCGCGTACACCGACACCGAACTCGCGTGGCGTGCGCCATACGTCGGCTATGGCCAGCTGTGGCCCTTTACCCCGTGGATTCAGGCGACACAGTTCTGGGCCCCGTGGTTCGGCATGACCCAGCCGATACTCATCGCGCTGCTCGCGATTCTCGTTGTCGCTTTCTTCGTCGCCCTCTTCACGCCAGCCGCCCGCAAGCTCGGTCCCGATCTGCGGTTCTGGATTGCCAGCTACGTGCTCTATCTGCTCGCGGTGTTTTACCCGCAGTCGAGCACGTTCCGGCTTCTCGTGCCGCTGTTCCCCGCGCTGGGGATTGTCGCTCAGCCACGTTCTCCGGTTTACCGCGTCGTGATTGTCGGGGTGTGTGTCGCCGGGCAGGTTGCGTGGACATTTCTCGCTTGGTGGGTGAACGGCCGCGACTGGACTCCGCCGTGATCCGCGGCGGCCGCTCGGGCACCCTCGTTTTCGGGATATGCCAACGATGAACGATAATAGACAGGTATCCGTGTGAAAGGGGACTACTCATGGCAGCCATGAAGCCGAGGACCGGTGACGGGCCGATGGAGGCTGTCAAGGAAGGTCGTCTGATCATCGTGCGCGTACCCCTCGAGGGAGGCGGGCGCCTCGTTGTGTCCGTGAATGACGCCGAGGCACGAGAACTTCACGACGCCCTCGCTGGGGTAGTCGCGCCTGCGTGATCGTTAACGGTGCTGTCCGCCAGTGCGCGGGCCGCCCAGTTGACTGGTCAGCTACTGATTTTCACCAGTTGCAGTAGTCCGTCTCCCGCGAGAGACACGGCACTGAGTACAGCGGGTGAGGTTGCGATTTCGCGCAGCAGCATCCTGAAATCGGCGACTGTGTCGTCGCGCTGGGCCGGATCGGCCACTCGACCGCGCCACAGTGCGTGGGCAACCAGAACAGTGCCACCCGTGCGCGCAAGACGAAGTCCGTGCTCGACGTAGTCCAGTACCGACTGCGGGTCGGCGTCGATGAAGACCAGGTCGTAGCTGGCTTCGTTCATGCGCGGGAGCACATCGGCGGCTCGACCGGCGATGAATCGTGCGTGGTTTGCAGGGATGCCGACATCGAGAAATGTGCGCTTAGCGAGTTGCTGGTAGTCAAGCTCCGAGTCGATGGTGGTGAGCATGGCGTCCGGGGCGCCCGTCATGAGCCATAAGCCGCTGACTCCGAGTCCGGTGCCGATCTCGATGATGTTCGCTGCGTTGCTCGCCCCCGCGATCACGGCGAGCTGAGCGCCGACCGCCGCGCTAACCGGTTCGACCCCGAGTTCTAGCGAGTGCACCCTCGCTGCGGTGATGCCTGCGGGCTCGACGACGAGTTCTTCGGCGAATCTCCAGTTGAGCTGATTGTCTGCCACGTGGTGCTCCCTCTCGCCCACTCTAGGGTGGTTCCCCTAGACCAGCGGTTATCCTGATCGAGTGTCATTCGGCCTGAGCTTCGACAAGCTCCTCATCATTGGAATCATCGCCGTATTCGTCCTCGGGCCCGAGCGTTTGCCCCACTACGCGTCACAGCTCGCTCGGTTAGTCCGCTCCGCTCGGGACATGGCAAACGGTGCCAAGGACCGCATGCGCGAAGAGATGGGCCCCGAGTTCGACGAGATCGACTGGAAGAAACTCGACCCGAGGCAGTATGACCCGCGCCGAATCATTCGCGAGGCCCTGATCGACGTCGACGCACCGGCGCCCCCGGTGAGGCCAGTGTCCGCCGAGATGCCCAGTGCCGAGTCGCCATCAGCCCAATTTGATCGGATGCGTCGCGAGTCCGCCGCCGCACCGTTCGACAGCGAAGCGACCTAACGGCGACGAATCGCAGCCAATGCCTTGAGCGCCAGGGTCATGAGTGGCGCGAGTCGCGCGAACTCTGCGCCGGTGCGCGGGAGGGTCAGCAGTCCCGTTGATTCTGCAACGGTGCGCGCATCGACAAACCGCAGAATGCCTTCGCGCCCGTTGCGTCGCCCGAGACCGGATCGCTTCATTCCCCCCATGGGCGCATCGACGCTCGAGAATGAGGCGCGGTAGCCCTCGTTGATGTTGACACTGCCGACGTCGAGCAGTTCGGCCACGCGTCGGGCATGCCTTCGCGATCCGGAGAATACGGATGCGTTGAGGCCGAACACAGTATCGTTCGCCGCGCGAATTGCGGTCGCTTCGTCATCCACCGGCGTGATGGCGACAACAGGGCCGAACGTTTCTGCTGCAGAGCAGTCCATGTCGGTCGTCACCCCCGCGAGCACCGTCGGTTCGAAAAACAGCGGTCCGACGTCAGGGCGTGCGCGCCCACCGACGAGTAAGGTTGCACCCTTCGCGACCGCGTCGTCGACGTGGGCCTGCACGCGATCGAGTTGCGCCTGATTCGTGAGCGAGCCGACATCCGTGCTGAAATCGAGGGCGCTCCCGAGGGTCAACGACGCGACTCGTCTGACGAATGCCGCGGTGAATTGCTCTGCAATGGAGCGGTCGACGAAGATGCGCTCGATTGACACGCACAATTGCCCCATCGACGAGAAACACGCGTAGACCGCATCATTGGCGGCCTTCACCGGATCGGCATCGGCCAAGACGATGAGCGGGTTCTTGCCGCCAAGCTCGAGGGACGCACCGCGCAGATTGCGGGCGGCGCGCTCGCCGACTCTCGTGCCGGTCGGGGTTGAACCGGTGAAGCACACGTAGTCCGCGCCGTCAACGACGGCGTCTCCGATCGGGTCTCCGGGCCCGGTGACAACGCTCCATAGAGCTGGCGGTAGCCCAGCGTCGATGAAGGCGCGACGCGCGGCGAGTATCGAGAGCGCGCCTTGGTTGTCCGCTTTGTGGACGACGGCGTTGCCCGCAGCGAGAGCGGGGACGACATCCATCAGTGCCAACGCGATCGGATAGTTCCAGGGAGTGATGATCCCGATAACGCCCTTGGGCCGATAGCTCACGCGTGTCTGCATCACGACAGGGATTCCCGCGCGCCGGCGTCGGGTCGCGAGGGTTCCTCGGGCAGCGAGAGCGCTAAAGCGAGCGGTTGAGGCGCCGATAAATACCTCCTCAAATGCCTGGCCTCGGGTCTTTCCCGTCTCCGTCTGAAGGATGTCAAGCAACTTGTCGGTGCGTGCAAGGAGAAGGTTGTGCGCCGTGAGGAAGACACTGCGACGGTGGGCGAACGCGGTGGCACGCCACGCGACCTGCGCGGCCCGCGCGGTCGCGAAGGCGTCCGTGACGTCGGCTGCGCAGCTCAGTGGCACGTCGTGAAGCAGTTCGCCCGTGAACGGAGCGATCACCGGCGCCGTGTCGCCTCCCGTAGAGCACAGATCCGCGACGAGGGCCTCGATCGCCGGTGCCGTCAGGGTCGTAGAGCGCGCTGCGGGCCGCTCGCGGGTGCGTGGGGAATCTGGCATGACGACAGCCTACGACTCGGTCAACTCACGTCACCGAATGCGCATTCTCAACTTCTGCGGCCCCGGCCCTCAGCGCGTCAACGACCACGCGAACGGATGGTCGTTCGGCTCGGTCTGGACGCATGAGGACCGTAATGAGTCGGGAGGATCGGACGCCGACGAGGGGTCGAGTGATGAGGCCATTTTCTCGATCTTGCGTTGTGAACCTCGGCAAGACCGCAATACCGTGACCCGCCGCAACGAGCGATTCGACAATGCCGTTGTCGACAAACCGTTGGGCGATGCGCGCGGGAGAGCCGTTTGACGCTTCGATGCCTCGCAAGATGCGATCAAAAGGCAGTTCCTTCGGAACTCCGATCCACGTCTCGTTGATCAGATCGGCGGGAGTCAATTCGGCCTTGGTGCCCAGCGGATGGTTCTGCGGGAGCGCGATGTCTAGCGGTTCTCGCATGAGCGGCACCGCGATGAGCCCACGCTCGGCCCAACTGGGGAGCAACCCAGGTGAGTCAGCGACGACGATGTCGAAGTCTGCCGTGAGCTCAGCCGCGTCAGCGACGAGGTGATCAAGATCGTTGCAGTGCAGCGTCAGGCCGGGCATCCCGTCTACCGCTGTAAGTAGCCCGGGAAGGAGCATCTGACCGCCCGTCGGAAAGATCGTGAGCGTCACTTCGCCGCGAGGTTGAGAGCGGAAGTCTGCCCAGAGCGCTTCCGCGCGCTCGATCGCCGTCGCAACGTCTGCCGCGGTGCGAGCGAGCGCTCGACCGGCCGACGTCAGCGCAATTCCACGCCCCGCGCGTTCGGTGAGCGGCACACCGGCTTCGCGTTCGAGGATCTTCAATTGCTGGGAGACAGCGGATGGAGTGCGCCGAGTCGCTTGAGCAACCGCCGTGATACTGCCGCGGTCCGCGAGCTCGCGGAGCAACTCGAGTCGGCCAATATCCATGTAGCCACACTACACAGTTACATAAGAATGATGTTCTTGTTCTACATAGTTAAAGCGGCTGTAATGAAGTTATGACCATCGATCTTCTGATCCTCGCCGCTCTCGCGGTCGCCGGCATTGTCGGCTCGTTCCTGACCGTTGCGCGCGACGGTTACCACCGCATCCCCACCCGTCGTTACTAGTCGTCGAACCGCATCAGGTCCGTCCGGCTAGCTGCCCGTCGAGCTCAGGCCGAGACCGAGCTTGCGCCCCGAGAGCCCCCGACCTCGCTGCGCCAACCGTCCGGCGATCGCCGCGATCTCGCTGGCGGCCGGGTCGTCCGGATACGCGAGTACCACCGGCTGACCGCTGTCCCCGCCCTCGCGTAGCGCGATACTCAGGGGCACGCGGCCCAAGACCGTGACCGGTTGATCAGGCGTCGAGAGTCGTGCCGCGACATCCGCCCCGCCGCCAGACCCGAATAGTTCGAGCATGCTGCCGTCGGGTTGCGGCAAGCCCGCCATGTTCTCGATCACGCCGATCACTCGTTGACCGGTCTTGCGGGCCACAATCGCGCTGCGCTCGGCGACCTCGGCGGCCGCTGGTTGCGGAGTCGTCACAACGATCACCTCGGCTTGCGGCAGAAGTTGCCCGAGCGAGATCGCGATGTCTCCCGTACCCGGGGGCAAGTCGATGAGCAAGATGTCGAGGTCACCGAAATACACATCGGTGAGAAACTGCTGAATCGTGCGGTGCAGCATCGGTCCGCGCCAGGAGACCGCGGTCGCTCCGTCAAGGAACATCCCGATGGAGATGACCTTCACGTCGTGGGCGATGGGCGGAAGGATCATCTCGCCCACGCGGGTCGGCTTGGCGTCTGGCACCCCGAGCAGGCCGGGGATCGAGAAACCGAAGACGTCTGCGTCGATGAGTCCGACACGCAGGTTTTGCGCGGCCAGGGAAACTGCCAGGTTTGCCGTGAGGCTCGATTTTCCGACGCCACCCTTGCCACTCGTGATCGCATAGATCTTGGTGAGCGATTCTGGGCCGAACTGAAGTGCCTTGGGCCTGCCGCCGCGCAATTGCTCGGTCAGGGCATCCCGTTCCCCTCGAGTCATGACTCCGACGTTCACGTCGACCGAGGTCACGCCCGAGGCCGCCGCGCCAGCCGCGCGCACATCTCGTTCGATCGTCGCGGCCGCTGGGCAACCGACGATCGTGAGCTTGAGGTCGATGGATACGGCTCCCGCTCGATCTGCAAACACCCCACCCACCATGTTCAACTCGGTGATCGGCCGCCGAAGTTCCGGATCGATGACCCTCGCCAGATTCAGATAGACGGCGCTGACGAGGTCGGCCTCCTCCACGTGAGGCGCGGCCACTTACTCGGCCTTGCTGTCGGACTTGTCGCGATCGAGTTCTTCGAGCAACGCCCTCAATTCGGCGCGGATGAAGTCCTTGGTCGCCAGATCCCGCATCGCGAGTCTCAGCGAGACCACCTCACGCGCGAGGTACTCCGTGTCGTTGAGGTTTCGCTCGGCCCGCTGGCGATCTTGCTCGATCTGGACGCGGTCGCGGTCATCCTGTCGGTTTTGCGCGAGCAAGATCATGGGCGCGGCATAGGACGCCTGGAGCGACAGAATGAGAGTGAGCAGGGTGAAGTTTGTCGCGCGTGGGTCGAACTGGGCCGACAGGGGCGCGAAAGTGTTAAACGCGAGCCACACCGCCACGAACGCCGTTAACCCGACAAGGAACCACGGTGTTCCCATCCCGCGCGCAAACGCTTCAGAGAACCGGCCCATCCGGTCGTCGCTCTGGAACAGCGGAAAGTTGGTGCGCAATCCCTTGGGGGAGTCGAGCCGGTTGTCGTTGCGGGAGGAACGAGGGCTAGTCCGTGCCATTGGATGTCCTCCTTGCCTTGGGTGCTGGTGCGGTCGAGCTCGTTGCGAGCGATCTGTGCTCGTCGGCTTCCGTACTTCTCCAGTCATCGGGGAGCAAATAGTCCAGGACATCGTCAATGGTCACCACCCCGACCAAACGGTGGTTCTCGTCAACAACAGGAACCGAAACGAGGTTGTAGCTCGCGAGAATTCGGGATACCTCGGCGGCGCTCGTGTCGGCCCGCACGGGCTCGAGGCTCGAGTCGAGCAGCGTGCCAAGGCGTTCGTTGGGCGGGTAGCGCAGCATCCGTTGGAAGTGCACCATCCCGAGGAACCGTCCGGTCGGCGGCTCATACGGTGGCAGCGTGACGCAAATCGCGGCGCCGAGTGCGGGTGCGAGATCGTGTCGACGGATGAGGGCAAGGCCCTCCGCGACCGTCGCGTCGGCGGAGACGATGATGGGCTCCGTCGTCATGAGGCCGCCCGCCGTGTCCGGGGCGTACGACAGGAGGAACCGCACGTCGTCGGCCTCCTCGGGCTCCATGAGCTCCAAGAGGGCTTCGCCCCGCTCGTCGCTCAAGTGGGCGATGAGGTCGGCGGCATCGTCCGGCTGCATCTGGTCGAGCACGTCGGCGGCGCGGTCGTCATCGAGCTGGTTGAGGATGTCGACCTGCTCATTCTCCGGCATCTCCTCGAGTACGTCGGCGAGCCGGTCGTCCGAGAGCTCCTCGGCTACCTCGAGCATTCGCTGTTCGGGCAGGTCAAGCATGGCGCTCGCGAGATCAGCCGGCAGGAGGTCTGCATAGCTAGCGACGAGCTGGGTGGCCGATTGGGCTTCGCCCGCCGTGACGTTCTCGATAAGGTCGCCCCAGGCCGCAAAGACCGTTGCCCCCTTGCCGAAGGGCGAACCGGACGTCTTTGGTCGGCGAAGGAATACCTGATTGATGCTCCACTCGCCGAGGTCTTCCTCGCCCATGGCGACGTCTTCAATGACCGCGTCGCCCGAGCCATCACGCAACTGCACCTTGCGGCCGAGCAACTCGGCGAGGACCCGAATCTCACCCCCGCGCTGCTCGAAACGGCGCAGGTTGATGAGCCCAGTCGTGATGATCTGGCCCGACGCGATACTGGTCACTCTGCCGATCGACAGAAACACCCTGCGCTTGCCGGGAACCTCAACAATCATCCCGACGACGCGCGGAGGCGCCGCCGTGCGATAGACGATGAGTACGTCACGAACCTTGCCGACCTTGTCGCCGTTGGGGTCGAAAACGGAGCACCCGACCAGCCGGGCGGCGAATACTCTCGTCGTGCTCACGCCTAAAACCCTACCCCCGCATGCAACAATGACCCGGTGAGCACTCCCAACACCTTCGGCCGTCGAGGTACTGCACTTCCGAGCATTCCCAAGGGCGACGTGCTGGGGACCTATGAGACCTACCTGGAGGCGCAAAAAATCGTTGACCGCCTCTCCAAGGCGGACTTCGACGTCGCGAAGTTGTCGATCGTCGGCAATGACCTCAAGACGGTGGAGCGCGTCACCGGCAAGCTCACGTGGGGTCGGGCCGCATTCGCGGGTGCCGCGAGTGGCGCATGGCTCGGGCTGTTCTTCGGACTCGTGTTCCTGATTTTCTCCACGGGCGCACCGCAGGCGATCGGTTTCGTCGCGGCGGCCGCACTCATCGGTGCCGGTTTTGGAGTAATTTTTGGGCTCGCGACCTACGGATTCCAGCGTGGTCGCCGCGATTTCACGTCAACCCACCAGGTGCTGGCGTCGAACTACCAGATCATCATCGATCCACTACTCACGGCAAAAGCTCAACAGACACTGCAAGAACACCCGACCGCTTAAGCCCTGCCGCGCAGCCACGCTTCGACGTCGTCTGCCGTGCGCGGGATCCCGATCGACAGGTTCTCCGCGCCTGACGCGGTGACGAGAATGTCGTCCTCGATGCGCACCCCAATGCCGCGAAACTCGGCCGGGACGGTCAAGTCGTCGGCCTGGAAGTACAGCCCCGGCTCGATAGTGAAGATCATTCCCTCCCTCACGATTCCGTCGTGGTAAAACTCGCGACGAGCCTGTGCGCAGTCGTGCACGTCGAGGCCCAGGTGATGGCTCGTTCCGTGCACCATGTATCGACGGTGGTACTGGCCATCGGCAAGGGACTCCGCAGCGCAGACCGGGAGCAGGCCCCACTCGGCGGTCTTAGCCGCGATAACCTTCATCGCCTCGGTGTGCACATCGCGAAACGTGATGCCCGGCTTGACGATCGTGAACGCGGCATCCGCTGCCTCTCGAACCGCCTCATAGATCTCGCGCTGCAAGGGTGTGAACGTGCCGCTCACGGGGAGCGTGCGCGTGATGTCTGCGGTGTAGTAGCTGTCGAGCTCGACGCCGGCATCGATGAGGATCAGCTCGCCCGGGGTCACGGCCCCGTCATTGCGGGTCCAGTGCAAGATGCACGCGTGCGCTCCGGATGCCGCAATCGTGTCGTAGCCCACCGTGTTGCCGTCTGCGCGAGCCCGCCGATTGAACGTCCCCTCGACGATGCGCTCACCTCGGGAGTGCGCGATGATATTGGGCAAGTCGGCGATCACATCGTCGAATCCGCTCATTGTTGCGGCGACCGCTTCTCGCAGTTGCGCGATCTCGAACCCGTCCTTGATGAGCCGCAGCTCACTGAGATCTCGCGCGAGTTCGCCATTGTCATCGTCCAGGTGCCGTGTCGGTGCGCTACCGGACTCGAGCGCGCCAGGCAGATCGGCAAGGCTCGCCGTCGCGAGCGCGAGATCGGCGGCAACGTGGATAAGCGACGGCCGGGGGCCCTGCCAGAATTCGCCGATCGCGGGATCCGCGTAGAACTCGCTCGTGCCGCGCCGCGCCGTCTCGCGAAAGTACAGCGTTGCGCGGTGGCCCGAGTCAACGGGCTCAAGCACGAGCACGCTCCCCGGCACAGTGTCGCCACCCCACCCGGTGAGATAGGCGAACGCCGAATGAGCGCGGTACGGATACTCGGTGTCGTTGGAACGGGTAGCCAGATCCCCGGCCGGGATGACGAGGCGCTCGCCCTCAGAGAGGGCGGAAATTCGGGCGCGTCGCTCGGCGGCCCATACCGACTGCTCTCTCGGCGCCGGGAGTAGCTCGTCGACATCGGCCCACTTCGATGAGATGTAGTCGGTGAATGTCGTGGTGGTGGGAAGCGTCGACCGGTTTGTGGTCAGGGACGCTGCGGGTGAGGTGTCGGCCATACCTCTAGTTTCTACCCTCGGAACGCCCGAGCTAGCGAGCCGGCGAGAGCTGTACCAGAATCGGCCGGTGGTCGCTGCCCGCACCATCCTGTGATTGGATGACGCGCATTCCCGTGACTCGCCAGTTCGCGGTCGTCATCACATGGTCGATTCCCGCCCCGAGGAGGGCCGGGAGGACCGCGGGCCAGGTGCCCACTGCGGCGTTGTTCGTTGCGAGGGCGGCATCCGTGCACGAGCCGATCGTCGCCCCGCCGGTGCCGAGCCCCGCGTAGTGATCGAGTGTGGAGTTGAAGTCGCCGGCCATGATCACGTTCGCGCTCGCGCAGGCGCTAGCGAGCCAACGCAGGTCGCTTCGCCAGTGGGGCATCTCGCCGGGAATTGGCGCGACCGCGTGCACGGCGACGATCGTCGGTCCCGTGCCGGCCTTCGGGGTCGCGACGATGCTCGGGAGCACCGACGTCGTGGTGAGAGCCGTATCGACGTCGTACTCGCCGAGTGCCGTGCTCACGAGCAACGTGGTCGACTTGGCGGTCGACACGGTGTCGTATGCGACCGTGTACACCCACATCGGCGAACCGGCGGCAGCCATGAGCGCGGCAACCTGAAGGCCCGTGGAGTTCGTGGTTTCGGGAAGTGCGACGATTTCTGCGCCGGAGTTGAGCGCGAGCGTCGCGATCGTCTGCGCACCGGGGGCGTCGCCCAGGGTGTTCCAACTCAGGACGGTCACATCGTTTTTTCCGGCGGACTCAAACCCACCGTTGCCGAAGCCCCTCGTTGAGAGCACCGCGACGGAGATCGCACTGAAGGCGAGTAGGACTATCGCTAGCGCGGCGGCGAGTCGGCGCGCGCCTCGCGATATCAACGCGACGAGCGTGAGCGCGACCGCGGCGACAAGCGCCGTGGCTACTGCCAGGCCTCGAACCGATACGACTTGCGCCACGATCGGCGCGGTCGCGAGTCCAAAGAGTTGTGGCCATGCCGCAATCAGAGCCGCGACGGCAGCCGCGACCACGATCAGGGCGGCGATCGTTCGCGCAAACATGGCGCAGCGAGCCTAACCCACGGGTTCGCTCTAGGCTTGCAGGATGCCCGGACCGATCGATCTGCACACGCACAGTTCGGTGTCCGATGGCACCGAGACGCCAGCGGAACTTATCGCCGCTGCCGTCGACGCGGGTCTCTCCACGGTTGCGCTGACCGACCACGACTCGACCGCAGGGTGGCAGGACGCGTTGGTGGCGGCATCCGGGACGGGCCTCACGGTAATCCCCGGCATGGAGTTGAGCACAAACCACGGG
>Ga0209512_1001013_pt1 | contig 38171 bp, 35 predicted proteins | sample frozenSSSSmetaG_FD_184142 | JGI IMG/M metagenome (GOLD analysis project Ga0209512, IMG submission 184142) | Glacier valley bacterial and archeal communities from Borup Fiord, Nunavut, Canada, to study Microbial Dark Matter (Phase II) -... | ecosystem: Environmental > Aquatic > Freshwater > Ice >...
CTGGAATTTATCATATCCATCGACAACAAGATATCCCTTGTCGCCATAGAAGATATTTCCTACCGAAGCACCGCCTTCTGAATTGGTGTACCATGGGCGAACTTCAAATTGTATAATCTTATTTTCCTCTGGATAATTATAGATAGAAGTAAGCACCTCGGGCACTTCCTTGCTGTCATCCCAAAGGAACTTACCGCCCATAGAAGTGATTTTTGTAGGGAAACCTACATCCAGTCCCCACATACAAAGATCCGTTTCATGGATCCCTTGGTTGCCAACATCTCCATTGCCATAGTCCCAGTTCCAATGCCAGTTATAATGCACTAGGTTACGTGTAAAGGGTCTTTTAGGTGCAGGACCAGTCCATAAGTCGTAGTCCAATCCTTCAGGAACTGGAGAAACACCTTTGTCTCCAATATCTCCACGCATTCTAAACACAAGACCACGTGCCATATAGACTCTACCGATGTAGCCTTCCCGCATCAATTTTATCGCTTGCTGAACTGCCGGAGAACTTCTCAATTGCACACCATGTTGAACAATACGGTCATACTTGGCGGCTGCCTCTATCATCTTTCGTCCTTCAGAGATATTATGAGAGCCTGGCTTTTCTACATAGACATCCTTACCCGCCTGACAAGCCCAGATAGTCGCCAATGCGTGCCAGTGATTTGGAGTCGCCAGACTTACTACATCAATGTCCTTGTTGTCAAATACCTTTCGTAGATCCTGCTCCAAGGCCACATCCATGTTGTATTTCTCCTTGAAAGTCTTTTTACCAGCCGTCAATAAGTTCATGTCCGGATCGCAAAGCGTCGTTACCTGAACGTCTTTCTGGGCCATAAAGCCTTGAATATGGCTTTTTCCTCTACCATTGATTCCCAATACAGCAGCATTAATTCTGTCATTTGCTCCAAATGCTGACGCTGGAATGATGGTAGGTAGTACCAGGGCAGCGGTGCCGGCAATTGCTGTTTTTTTAATGAAGTTTCTTCTTGATGGTTCTTTATTCATTGTATTCGGTTTTAAGGGTTTTTGTTTGACTTAATTCATCCTAGTTAAAGAAATACAATCAACCTCCATCAATAGCTTTCATTGGATCAACATTGGGAACTCCTGGTTGCTGAACAACGTGAGTAAGAGGCTCTATATTCTGTTCCGAACCATTGTACCCTGTCGTCTGATTTAATACAGCTTCCACATTACCAACAATGTATGGTTGGTAAACAGGCCAAAAAACATGCATAGGATCCATAGTATATTTGGTAGTGCTATAAGTCGCCCACGGCACCTCGTCTCTAAAGAAGGTATTCTTCTCCATCATTCTATCGTAATAAAAACTGCTTTGAGATAATGATTTCTCAATATCATCTCCTGAGACACTATACGATTTACCGTTATAGGCTGGCTTTCCAGTTTTGGCCAGAATGACAGAAATCCTTACCAATTCATCATGGCGATATTCCTCGCCAAACAATTCACGGTTTCTTTCATCCAGCACAGCACCTATGCCATCTCTGGCAATATCAGCAACTGAATACATGTCTATCGCATTTGCTCTAGAGCGGATAATATTTATGTCTGCTGCTGTTCCAGCTAAGTTACCTTGCCAGAATCTAGCTTCAGCTCTTACCAGATAAGCCTCTGCAATTCGCATAATATACATATCCATTTTTCCACCGTCTTGTCTGTCAGGACGATCTTGCTGGTTTACCGAATAGAATTTATACCTCGGGTAGCCAAACCAACATCTTATCGTATCCTGACATGTCAATCTGCCATTATCATCATACAATTGTAATGGTTTTAGGTAGTAAGGACTGTCTGCGTCTTTGAGCGAAGGATTATCATACAAAAGATCCTCCATTTCAAACCAGTTTAAGTCTTTATGTCGGTAATCTTGTTCATCGACTTTGCCATTGAAGTTCCAAATATCATATTGAGAATAATTGGTAGGGCGTGCAAAACCTTGACTTCTTCCCCACTTTTTCATCATTCTACCTCTATCATCACTAGTGGATTGCTGTACGTCCGTTCCTGTTCTAGTCGTCCCAGGCTCCCAAATCCCAAGATTCGTACTTACAAAATTTGGCCCCCATGCTCTGATTCTTGCAGAACGACCTTGGCTACCCAACACAAACGGTTCATTCACCACAAGCCATATTCCCTCGGGATTGCTAGTTTTTTGTGCCCCCTTGTCCATGTGTAGATAGTTGACTGCATCTGCAGGAGCATATCCACTTCTGCCAGGCAAAGGATTACCAGTATTTGGATTGTTTGTATTGGCTACCTCCACTTCCATTACTCCAGAAGGGATCATAGCATCAGTAAATAACCGCGATTCACCACCGTTAATCACATCATCCATAACAGCCTCTGCATCAGAAAAACGCATATCAAGCATGTAATATTTAGCCAAAAGAATCCTTACCGCATCTTTTGGAGCTTGGCCTGTAGGCAATTCGCTTTTTGGCCTTACATACTTCACAGCATATTCAAGATCTACTATCATCTGCTCCCATATGCCCTGCATATGAAAGACCTTAAAGTCTCTTCTTGACTCTGAAACAACGTTGAGCGGAAATGCAACATTCCCAAAATCCATGGTGAGCTGCATGTAGAAAAATGCTCTGAGAAAATAGGCAGAGCCCAGTAAATGATTTCTCTGTGCATTTTCCATACCTCCATCCCAATCGGGGATATCGATGTAATCAATTACAGTATTAACTTTTTTGATATGATCATAATTGTCTGCATAAAATGAACGAGTACGTCCAGCATCATTATTTCTACTATTCGTAGGAGTAGCATAGGTACGCAAATCAACAAATGCATCAGGCTTATCAGTGGCAGATACAACAGATGCGTCGCTCATATTACTGTTAAACATTAATTCCCTAGTATCTCCATTCCATTGACTCATTACCCCTCTCAGCGAAGCGTCCAGTGCAGTCTGTAAACCTGCTGCATCTTTAAATGTATTTTCCGGACTTAGGAAAGACAATGGCTTTTCGTCAAGGAAACCATCACCACAGGACCCCGATCCCAGTAAGATCACCAGAGCAACAATTCCATTCTTTATATATTTATTTTTCATCTTTATCTATTTTAAATTCAACACCTCAAACAACTGATAAATAATCACTTAGAAAGTAAAATCTAAGCTTAATGAATAAGTCCTAGGCATTTCTCTGGAAGATTCTGGATCACCTAGCCCTTTAATCCATCCTGTTAATACAGCTGCATTTTCTATGTTCAAAGCTACTCGGACACGTGAAGCTCTCACCTTCTGCAATACACTTGGAGGTAGAGTATATCCCACGGACACATTTTGAAGTCGTAAGTATGACCTGTTTAGCCATGCGTTCCCTCCTCCTAGATTAATCGAATTAATTCTAGCAAAATTATTTTGTCCATTGAGCGGAGTCCAATAGGGTATGGTATACCAATTATGGTTTTTAATATACTGTTGGGAATTATTAAATGGCTCCGTTGAACCTCCCTTATACCCCAGCTTAGCTAGAAAGACAAGCCCTAAGTCCAAACCTTTCCATTCGAAATCATTTCTAAAAGTGATGTACCAAGGATTGTTTCTCAAGCCTAAAAACACTTTGTCATCCACATCAATATCTCCATCACCATCCTGATCGACAAATCTGAAGTCACCTGGATAAAGTCCATATTTTGCTGCCTCAGCCTCTTCTCCGATCTGATACACACCATTCAAGTCCCAATCCCAAATAATGTCCTTGTTCTCACCGATGAACCATCCGTTTTGTAGATCGTCAGGTTCTTTCATTACTACATTCCCCTCACTGTCTAGCGACTCAACTGGAGCATTCCCCAGTGTAGTTATCTTGTTTACAGTATAGGTGATATTGAAAGTCGATTTCCACATGAAATTCGGAGTAGAAAAGTTGACGGTTTTGATACCAAGGTCAAAACCCGTGTTCTCCAGATTTCCAACATTTGTCTTGATGGAGCCAAATCCCGTTAAGTCGGGTAGCTTTTGATCCAGTAGCAAATCCTTTGTTTCTGACTTATAAACATCCAAGGAACCGCTTAGGCGTCCATCAAAAAAGCCATAATCAACTCCGACATTAAATGCACCTGTTTTTTCCCATGAGAGGGCAGGATTAGCTATTCTGTTGATTTCAGTATAGGGAGTGGCTACATATCCACCATCGTAATTAAGATAAAGACCATTACTTAATCTTGCATAAGCGTTATAATCATCCAATCCGCTACTGTTACCATTTACACCATAGCTCAATCTCAGTTTTAAATAACTAATTGCTTTACTCCCTGAGAGGAAATCCTCATTGGAAAGTGTCCAAGCTGCTGAAATTGACGGGAAGTTGGCATAGAGATTATCTTTTCCAAAGCGGGAATAACCATCTCTTCTGACGGAAGCGGCTATACTAAAACGATCTCCATAGGCATAATTAATTCTCCCCATTAAGCCTGTCCTGGAGTTCACTTCATCATAGGAGTTTTGCGTGGGATTTAATCCCAATTGTAACCCATGGTACCCCAGTGCAGCAGTAGGAGAAAAGTTATTGGTCATAGCTCTGGTCTCCCAATTACTATTGCGCTCTGCATTATACAAGCCAGTGAAATTTAGTCTGTGCTGTCCAAAGGCCTTATCCCAATTAAGTATAGTATTGGATTGCCACGAAAAAGAATCATTATATCTTCTTTCTGCATCATCCACTGCTCTTTGAGGGTTGCCACTTCCATCGAAATCAAATCTTTTTCTGTAGTCAAACCTTGGTGTATAATCAGTACGCAGCGAAAAACCATACGGCAGAGAAAACTTTGCATAAATGGTAGGGTTAATCATAAACCTAGTATAGCTCCTATTATTCCAAGAAGGCTCCTGATATGGATTACTGATATTAGATCCTGCACTTTGGTCATTTAAATTCTCCTTGGTTCTAGGCTCACCATTTTTCCATGGTTGATCATAAGGAGAAAACACTCTATAGCTTCCATTATCTATAGCCTGATTTCCCTCGTCCTGGTAAGTAAACTGCGCATTGGCACCTATACTTAAAAACTCTGCAAGATTCACATCAAGATTCAAGCGGGAAGTGATCGTTTTGAATGTATCTCCTATTTGGACAGATTCTCTATCACTATAGCCTATTGAATAATAGTAAGCCACTCGTTCTGATCTCCCAGAAATACTCATGTCATAATCTTGGCGAATCCCCGTATGGAACAGGAAATCTTGCCAATCATATTGAACACCATTGTTAAAGTTTTCCAATTCATTATCCCAAAAACCGAAGTTGTTCACTCTGGCCGCATTAATAGCAGCAGGATCTGTTTCACCTGGAATACCGTTGGCGGCTAGCCAATCCTGTTGATACTGAGGATCTATGCTATTATAGTCACGGAATCTAGTCCAAGGTTCAGTGATGGTATTCGTAATCGACTCATTCATATCTGTAAGCCAGTTCAATACATCATCTCCTGCCTTATGAGTTTGTTGCCTTCTGGCACCTGTGACGATACCTAACCGCGAACTAACAGAAATCTGTGGTTTCCCATAAGCTCCCTTCTTTGTCGTGAAAATAACCACACCATTTGTTGCCTGAGATCCATAGACCGCCGCAGCACTCGCATCTTTCAGTACATCGACACTTTCTATGGTGTTTGGATTGATTTCAGCAAGGTCTCCACGAAAAATCACTCCATCCAGCACAATAAGTGGCTGGTTTGCTGACCTTTCGGCCGCATCGTCAGATTTAATAGAATTGTCACCTCTTACCTTGAAATCCGGTACATTTCTCGCATTAGTAGAATACCCAACACTCAATCCCGGCACCGTAGTCCTCAAAATCTCTGACACGCTAGTAGGTTTGTACTTCATTACATCCTTAGCTTGAACATTGACAATTGCTCCAGTAAGGTCCTTTTTCATCTGCGTGCCATAACCCACAACTACGACCTCATCCAGGGCTTGTGTGTCATCCAATAGAATAATATCAATTGTGGATTGATTTTTCACCTCAATAGTCTGTGACTCATAACTGATAAAGGAAAACTTAAGGCTAACACCATCAGGGACAGTGAGCGCGTATTTACCATCTAAATCGGTAGCTGTACCTATCGTTGTTCCGGGCACAGAAACAGTTACTCCCGGAATAGGTTCTCCATGTTGATCTGTAACAGTTCCTTTCACTGTGACTTCAAATGGCTCAATGAGTAACACATCCTCTAGGTAGTAATGACTTAGTTCGAACGATGATTTATGAGGATTTTCTAAATCATATTTTGTCATCTCTGCATTAGCAAATAGACTTCCTGAAAAAAATGAAAACAGGGCCAATGCAGCAAGAAATTTCAAGGGGATTTTTAAGCAATAATGTAATTGTTTTTTCATAATGGGTTTTATTGAAAGTTAATTGACGTGGAAAAATATTTTCCAAAATCGTTTTACTTCTTTTGTTTCATAGGCAACTCATAAACAGGTAAATACCTAACATAAATACATTATTATAGGTATAACTAATCAATTTATTATTTAATAAAAGCATAATTTAAATTCGTATTTATCGCTAGTGAATAATCAATACTGATTAAATTCTATTGTATAACAAATAGAGGTCTATGACCCATTTCAGCTAACTAAAATGAGTCATAATTAACCTGTAACACAAGTTTCTAATCTTAGAAAATCGATGCGCTTTCCTAGTTGAAAACAATAGGAATTCATAAAGCTAGACCGCCTTATTCAACAGCACGGGAATTGAATTGGCAACTTAAGTAGTTGCAATAATCCCATATTTTATTTTTCCTTTAAAATGAAATAGGACGCCACAATACATAAAGAGTTTCTATATTATCTCTTTGGCTTCACAGAATTACATTTAAAGAATATCACAATTTACGCCAAATTATCAGTAGGCTACTAGCGCTTTTTGCCAAATTATTATACAATATTACCATAAGAAAGCAGAATACTACAACATCTAACTAAGAACAGAAAGTGCAATCATTATGAATATCCTAATTATTACCTTATATAATTAAAATATGAAAAATCAAATCACATTCCTATTGTTAAATACACAATAATCACCTTGAATTGAGTCAATAATCCCATACAATTGGAACTCATTACTATTGGATCGATCAACTAATTGAACTAAATTTATATCAATAAGCCAAGAAAATAGATGAGCGCATCAACCTAAAGGACGCGTTCATTCTAACAAACACACATTATATCTGCAACATGAAAATTGAGAATAGAAGACGCTACTTTTTAAAGCTAAAAACAATCATGCTATACTGTGTAATAGCATTGGTCTTCCAAACCAACGCCGCTTTTTCACAGCAGATGACCGAAAACACTTCCTTTAAACCTGGTGGACAATGGCTGGCAGATGATGGAGAACACATTGATAGCCATGGAGGCAATATCATCTATGTGGAATCTTCCCAGACTTACTACTGGTACGGCGAGCATAGAGGTACGCCTAGAGGTGCTTCCTGTTATTCATCAAAAGACCTTTACAATTGGAAAAATGAAGGTGTGGTTCTGGAAAAAGGAGAGATTGAAGTTTTTGAAAGGCCAAAAGTCGTATATGACGAAGTAAATAAAAAATATGTCATGTGGTTTCACTTTGACAACTCAAAATACTTAACAGCCGAGTTGGGCGTGGCCACCAGCGATAGCCCCACCGGTCCATTCGTTGTTCAGGATCATTATAGACCAAATGGGCATGAATCCCGCGATATAGGAATGTACTTTGAGCCTGACACCAAGAAAGCATACATAGGCTACGCGGCAGATCACATTAATAAAACTGTGCGAATGGTAGAGTTATCCGATGACTACCTATCTACCACCACTAATGACGTAGATATAGACGCGCATTGTGAAGGCCCTGGTATTTTGAAGAAAAATGGCAAATTCTACCTGCTGACGAGCGGATGTTCTGGATGGACGCCTAACCCCGCTACGTATTACACAGCCGAAAATATCATGGGGCCATACACAAAGCATGGCAATCCATTTGTCGGCGATGCTGGCAACAACTCTTTCAATTCCCAACCCTGTTTTATCTTTAAAATCCCGGGATACAAAGATGCCTATCTCTACATGGGTGATCGGTGGAATGGCAGGGGAAAACCTGAATCAGAATATGTATTTCTACCAATAACCATCACTGAAGAGGGTGAAATGGAAATTCACTGGTATAATGAGTGGAACCTGAGTATGTTTACTCCGGATAAAACGAGGTGAGTTTTACTTAAGATATTCAATCTTGTCTAGCAAAAAACCACTCTTATTAGGCGCGTCTCAACAAATTTAAAGGTGGGATTCACCTAATGACCTCTAAGAAATAACTAGCTTACTAAACTAAATTAAAAACCTATTAATATGAAGACCTTCCTGCCTGCCCTCCTGCTCTTATTTTTGACTTATAACTCGGCTTGTTCACAAGACAAATCTTCTAATTCACCTAATCTAAAGTTTACAGTAGAGGAAGCCTATCCTAAGCTTTCCTTCACCAGGCCTGTGGATTTTCAGCATGCCGGTGACAACTCTAATAGAGTATTTGTGGTGGAGCAACGGGGCGTTATTTCCGTTTTACAAAATGAAGCTGGAGCTTCTACGAAATCTGATTTTCTGGCTATTGAAAGTAAAGTAGATGATTCCGGAAATGAGGAAGGATTATTGGGGCTGGCCTTTCATCCAAACTATAAAAGCAATGGGTTTTTCTATGTAAACTATACTGCGAACAATCCAGAGCGAACTGTGATTTCACGTTTTTCAGTTTCCTCTTCAAATCCTAATCAGGCAGATGCGGCTAGTGAACTAGTATTATTAGAGTATAACCAGCCTTATGGCAATCATAATGGAGGTCAAATTTCATTTGGGCCGGATGGGCACCTCTATATCGCAGTTGGGGATGGAGGAAATGGCGGAGACCCAAAAGGAAATGGACAAAACAGAAGCACGTTATTGGGAAGTATTCTCAGAATAGATGTTAATCAGAAAAATGGAGCTACCAACTACTCTATCCCTGCGGATAATCCATTTGCAAAAAATACCGAAGGTTTTCGTGAGGAGATTTATGCTTATGGCTTGCGCAACCCTTGGAGATTTAGCTTTAACTCAGCCAATGGACAATTGTGGGTTGGTGATGTAGGACAAAATAAATACGAAGAAATAGATATTATCAAGAAAGGCGGGAACTACGGTTGGAATACGATGGAAGGTTTCCATTGTTTTAATTCCCCCGATTGTGATAGAAACGGTTTGGAGTTACCCGTTTGGGAATACGATCGTTCTCAGGGAGATATTTCCATCACCGGAGGTTTTGTTTATCATGGTGCTACACTCAAAGAATTAAAGGGATTGTATATCTATGCAGATTATGTGTCCGGTAGAATCTGGAGTTTGGATACTACTGATCCTCAAAAACCAATAAATACCGAATTATTGAATGCGGATTTCCCGATCTCCTCCTTTGGTGTTGACCAAAATCAGGAGTTATACATCTGTGGATTTGATGATAAAATATACAAGCTCAGCTACGAGTAACACAACTCAACTTTAATCAGAAAGTATCCTCTGTAAAGCTACCAGAGTGTAGTTTGCTACCACTCCTTAGTATCAAATACCCTCCTGCGATACCAAGAGCTATCCTTAGTGCTATATTTCGCTTGCTTACCGCAAGAGACAAAACATAGGTCCCTGATATCAAGGAAGCCAACCCTTCTGAAAAATGAGTTATTTTCTTCAAACCATACAAGACATTATTTTTTTCATGTTTCATAGTGCTGTGTTTTATGTTTTAAAAGCTGATCACAAGTCAATCTATTATTTCAAATCTCAACTGGCAATCCCTCCAGTTGAGATTTGAAAATCAATAGGAAGTTTTACACTTGGTCGGATTTCTATGTTTAATCCTTTCGCTGCAAAAAGGCTACGTAAAGTTCGCTCATAAAACTTAGTGCTCGAACTCCATAGATCCTCCTCTTCTTTATCAATTTCTAAACATTCTATGTTTTTAAGAAACTGGGAAGAAATCAATTTAGTAATCCACTCAAAATCTGTCGTCTGAATCCTCCCAAGGCTTACTTTTTTACCCAAATGCCTAGCCCAAGTAGTAACAAACACAATGTCTTCTGCAAAAATATTCTCAGAATAATCTTGATTTAACCTGTTGGCCGGATTTCTCCATAGTTCAAGTAAGGTGAAATGTTGCCCATGCTTATGAATGAAATACTCCACTATTTCCAGTAAGGAATGTTTTTGGCAAACTGAACTTCGGGAAGTCTTTGAGAAATTATCAAAGCATAGTTCCAGTTCGAAACTCTCAGCCAAAGTAGGAATAAGCCAATCATACCATTGAAGTCCTCTTTTGGTATTGAACGCCGCACAATCTATCCCAAGTCGAAGTGAGTTTATGCCTTCAGACTGAAGCCTGTCAACAGTTAGCTTTAATTCCTTCCTATTTTTAATTGAGAACCACATCACTCCCTCCGTCATGGATTCCAAGTAAGAGGGGTCATTTACTGGAAGTGAATTTATTTTCATTGGTTAAAAATTTTGGGTTTAAGAATATTTCAAATTTGCCGGACACGGCAATCTTATAATTCAATCAATTCAAAAATTCCTCCGAAATTAATAAGCCTATCTAATGGCCTTTAAACAGCATTTTTGGTTTTCTCCTAATTAAATAAGAGACAAAATTTGCTCAATTTGCGGAGGGCTTTCTTATACTTATTTAAAATCGATGCTCAGTAATTTCGGCTATTAGGCTTTCGTCTGCTTGTTTTTGCGATTGGACCGGAGCAAAAGCAGATTAGTATTTATTTCAAATCCGACATTTGTACTTGTTAGAGAACCTCCATAAAGTGACCAAATAGATTCTCAAAACATCCAAAGTAACTTGTAAACAAATTGATTTTTATAAGCTTTTTTTTCGCACTTTTAATACCTTAACCCTCCTACAAGTTTTAGGTAAACCAGATTGACTATGATTGATATTGAGCGCTTAGACCATGTGCTGATCACCATCCCAACAAATACAAGAAAAGAAGCTATACGCTTTTACACCCAAACACTAGCTCTCGAAGAAATCCTCGGAAATCATCCCAATGGAGCCATATGGGTAAGATTCGGAGATATAGAACTGCACATAAGAGAAGAAGATATTCATCAAAATAATTCCGCGAGGCATGCAGCTGTGGTAGTAAAAGACTTATCAGCAGCAAAAGCTTTCTTGCAGAAGGAAAATATCGAAATCAGTTTCTCTTCGGTAATTGAAGGTCGTGCTCGATGTTTTTTCAGAGATCCTTGGGGGAATAGATTTGAGTTGATTGAATACGATAAGTAAAGTCGCTTAAGACTCAACTATCCTCGCCAAGTCAACCCCTCTTTTGATCGTAAAAGTCCAAGTTTGAAAAGCTGACTAAAAAGTAAGCTTTTTCCAACAACACCTAATTTTCAAAGGCAATCAATCAAGTATTAGCACCATTTAAAATGATTCTTCTGCTTTAATCGCTGATTTTTTACTTTATTCGGGTTCTTAATAAACCCGAATCATACTTAATAAATAGAAATTCTAAGTTTTAAATTAAATACATGAAAGAGATAGTAGAAGCTATTAACGCTGTTGTTTGGAGTAATGCCCTCATTTTTCTTTGCTTGGCAGCTGGTGTATATTTCTCCTTTGCCACCAAATTTCTTCAAGTCACCTATTTAAAAGAGATGGTTCAGCTCTTATTCAAGGGTGAATCATCAGCCAAAGGCGTTTCATCCTTCCAGGCATTTGCCATAGCCATTTCTGGAAGAGTAGGAACAGGAAATATTGCTGGAGTAGCCACAGCCATAGCAATGGGAGGTCCGGGAGCTATCTTCTGGATGTGGATGATTGCCTTCCTTGGCGCATCCTCAGCATTTGTAGAATCCACCCTAGGCCAAATCTATAAAGAAGTCAATGACGGACAATACAGAGGAGGTCCTGCTTATTATATAGAAAAAGGAATCGGTAAAAAATGGTACGCTATGCTTTTCGCTTTTGCTACGATCCTGGCTACTGCCATCTTTATGCCGGGTGTGCAAAGTAATAGTATTGCCTTGAGTATGGCCAATGCCTTTGATATTCCGGTGATGTACACTGGTATTTTGATCACCATACTGATGGGTTTGATCATTTTAGGAGGAGTCAAAAGAATCAGTAAAGTAGCCGAAGTAGTCATACCATTTATGGCTGGGGCTTATATTCTGATGGCTGTGATTATAATTTCTATAAACATCACAGAAGTGCCTATGATCTTTGCCTTGATATTCAAATCAGCATTCAACATGGAAGCTGCTTTCAGTGGAGTATTTGGTATGGCGATCGCTTGGGGTGTCAAAAGAGGAATTTACTCCAACGAAGCTGGACAGGGAACTGCGCCACATGCAGCAGCCGCCGCCGAGGTGAGCCATCCTGTAAAGCAAGGGTTGGTACAGGCATTTTCGGTATATGTAGACACGCTGTTTGTATGTACTGCTACTGCCTTGATGATCCTATTTACAGGTCAATATAATGTCGAAAACCCAGATGGAGGATTTATAGTTGAAAATCTACCAGGGGTTGCTTACGGGCCAGAATTCACCCAGTATGCCGTGGCGTCTCAATTCCCCACTCTTGGAGCAGGTTTTGTAGCTATCTCTTTGCTGTTTTTCGCCTTTACCACTATCATGGCTTATTACTATATCGCGGAGACCAACTTGAGTTACTTGATCAGAAAGACCCACAACAAATGGGGAATCTGGGTACTCAGAATTGCGATTCTAGGAGCCACTTTCTACGGAACGATCAAAACTGCCGAAATGGCCTGGACTATGGGAGATATCGGTGTAGGACTGATGGCTTGGCTAAATATTATTGCAATCATTCTTCTTCGTAAGCCAGCTTTCAAAGCTTTGAAAGATTACCAGCGTCAGAAGAAAGAAGGTAAAGATCCAGTCTTCATTGCGAAGGATGCTGGGATTGATAATGCTGACTTCTGGGTAAAGCGGGATCCTGAAAATTAACAGCGGATATCGTAAGGAACTTAGTTAATAAAAAATCAACTGTAATGATTGCAGTAGATCTACAAGCTCACTAACCAAGTTTAACTCGGAGTGCACAAAGTTTAGACGTTGCATACCCGAAAACAGTTGGGCTCTTGGGACGCAAATCAATTCCCAATCTCAAGTATAAATAAATAAAAAAAGGGCTGAAAGCCCTAGATATCAAAGCCAAGCTCGACAGGGCTGGGTTATAAAACAGAGTATTCTAAGGAAAGGCGCTGAAAGTGCGAATTAGAATATCTCAACACCTTTTCCAAAAGCCGACGATTAATTGTCGGCTTTTTCGTTTTTAGCTTTCCAATAATAAAGCAAATCTACAAATCATCCTCGCTCTTCGAGATTTGTAATCTCATCTTTCTTTAAACCTGACTTAGAAACCCTTACTTTCGGATAAGCAGCACTTAGAGCACTAAATGATAGCGACCATTTAAAATAAGGCATGAAAGAGTTAAAGGGGAAAACAGTACTAATCACCGGTGGCGCATCGGGTATCGGTAAAATAATGGTTCGCTTGATGCTGGAACGCAAAGCCAAGGTGATTATTTGGGATATAAATCAAGTAAGCATTGATGCAACTATCTCTGAACTCAGTAATGGAGAAGCCATTTTTGGCTACCAAGTCGATGTATCCAATAGTGAGCAGATCCAAGAAATTGCTAAAAAAGTAAAGCAGGAAATAGGTGTCGTCGATGTGCTGATAAATAATGCCGGGATCGTGGTAGGCAAATACTTCCATGAACATTCAGTCGCAGACGTAACTAAAACAATGGAAATAAACGCCAGTGCCCCGATGCTTGTCACCATGGAGTTTTTGGGTGATATGATGAATCAAAACTCCGGGCATATCTGCAACATAGCGTCCTCCGGAGGTCTAGTCTCCAACCCCAAAATGTCAGTCTATGCAGCTAGCAAGTGGGCGCTGATTGGCTGGTCTGATAGCCTTCGTCTGGAAATGGAGCAACTGAACAAAGACGTGAATGTCACTACTATCATGCCCTATTACATCAATACAGGCATGTTTGATGGCGTAAAATCGAGGATTCCCATTCTCGAACCAGAGGCCGCAGCTGCGACAATTGTAAAAGCAATTGAGAGGAATAAAAAAATGGTTACGATCCCGGGATACATTTACCGATTCACCCGTTTGGGCCAAGCAATCATGTCAATTGCAGTTTTTGATTGGTTTGCGGGATCTGTGATGGGGATTTACAAGACTATGGAGCACTTCGTGGGTAGAAAGAAATAAGATTCCAAAGAGCGATGTTTCATATATAGAATTCAGCCTTTCTTTAGTAGCACTTACAATATCAATCACAATAGTATAGTCATCTAAGTTTTCATCTATTATTTATTTATATCCGTACTTGCATCAGTAAAAGACAAAAGCGACTTAGCAAATGGTTAAAATTAGCAAATTCGGCACTTCGGTCATCGGTCATCGGTCTTCCAGCCACCTACCCAAAGAAAATAAGGTAATTGGCATAATTGAGATAATTAGAATTTTTTAATAAAATGATCATACTAATTGGAGCAGGCTTATCGGGTCTATTGACGGCTTACCGTCTACAAAAGGAAGGAATTCCATTCAAAATTCTAGAAGCTAGAGCAAGAATTGGCGGAAGAATAAACACGGTAGTAGGATCAGATAATACACTGGTAGAAATGGGGGCAACTTGGTTTGGAACCCAGCACCAGCATTTACTCGCGCTCTTGAATGAATTGGGAATTGGCTACTTCGAGCAAAGCATGGATGGTAGCGTACTCTTTCAGAACTCTCCAAACTCACCCGCAGAAGCTATACAAATTCCACCTCAGGCTCCTAGCTACAGAATCTCTGGAGGTACATCTCACCTGATCAATACCCTATATGCTTCGCTTGATAAAGATGACATTTTACTAAATCAAGCAGTGAAAGAGATACATTTTCACCAAACAAATGTAGAGGTGATAGCAAAGGAAACCTTTGAAGCAAGCAAAATAGTATTGGCTCTTCCTCCTAAACTATGGGCTCAGAAAATCTCTTTTTTCCCACCTCTTCCGGGCAATTTGATAGACACGGCCGTACAAACCCATACTTGGATGGAAGACTCCATTAAAGTTGCGCTGAGCTATAAGGAGCCATTTTGGGAAAAACAAAAGCTATCTGGAATGCTATTCTGCAATACAGGACCAGTTACGGAGTTTTACGATCACAGCAATCATGAAAGGTCCACTTTTGCCCTGTGTGGATTTGTAAACTCCTACTTCAAGAGACTAACTTATGAGGAGCGAAAGGCTAGTGTCATCAAGCAGTTGCAAAATGCTTTTGGATCTGAAGCCACGAGTTTCATTGAGTACACAGAATGCGTATGGAGCGAAGAGAATCACACCTATGAAGCTTCACTAGTAGATCTATTTCCCCATCAAAATAACGGAAACCCTATTTTCAAAAACGCCTTTTACGATGATAGAATGATCATTTCCAGCTCAGAATCTGCGGCTCATTCTCCTGGCTATATGGATGGTGCAGTGTATGCTGGAAACGTAACATCAAAAAAACTGATCGCTTCAAAATAGGATTTCCCATCGCACTTTTAAAAGCTGACAGTTACTTGTCGGCTTTTTTATCTTAACTGTACAAACAGTGATTAAACTGACCTAATCGAGAATTTACATGTTTTTACTTTCTAAATACTCGCTCGTCGAGTACCGATGAATATCGAGGACGCAATCTCTAATCCTTACCTGTGGATTCCCAATCCTTTCAACATTCAGATTTATCTAAATCGTCTAACCGAAATTCTTAATTTGGTCTTAGCGAAACCCTCTGACCTCTGGACAATTGCGATATAGGCACAATAGAATAAGGGAGTTGCGTAAAAATTCGCAATACCAATTATAAAAAAATAGGACTTCTACTAGTGACATTATAATTTTTTCTTGTTTCTTGTTTACGTGAAAAATAGCAGTTTTCTTCCAATACCCGAACTTCAGGATTTTATTGCATCCTATGTTATTCAGGAGATTCCTGAAGGTGAAACTGAGACTTTTTTTTCACCCCCATTGGCCATGAGTGGATTTATATTTACTGTGGTTAACGGATCGGGTTCCTTGGACGCTAAAATTGAAAACAGGGATTTTTTTACAGAAAACGCAGTGGCTACTGGCCAGGTAACTTCTCCTGTATATGGTCAAATGGTTGGGGAATTAAAGACTATTCTGGTCTTTTTCAAACCTACCGGAATGCATCGCCTTTTCAGAAACGATCTTTCAGAGTTAACTAATACTTCCAAAACATTAGCTGAATTTATAGGTCAGGAGGAAGCGGATCTTCTGTGGAAAAATTTGACGGATCATTCCGATAATGAGAAGCAAATAGAGGTGTTAAATAATTTTTTCAAAAAAAGAATTCCAACAGATGGAAAGGAAGATACATTTGAACAGGTGCTGGATTATATCCATGAAATGAATGGAGGGAAAACCTTAGCCGATATAGAGCAAAACTTTTCCTATACTAGAAAGACCTTAGAACGCCGTTTTAAAAAAATGGTAGGACTCTCTCCAAAAGTTTATATCCAAATATACCGCTTCAAATGCCTCTTCAATTTTTTGCATGCAAATCCTGGTATTACCTGGGTGCAGCTTGCCAACCAGACCGGATATTATGACCAGTCTCATATGTCGCGCTACGTTCGGGAGTATTTGCAGGTTTCCCCAAACAGCATCGTACAGCTAGATATGGAGCTGATCAATTACCTTCTGAACAGATAATCAGGAATTGGTAGTATACTAATTATCAACAAGGTAGAATGTCGCATTTGTACAAGATTTTGTTAGTAAAGCAGCCTTATTTTTAGGGATTACAGATCAGTCTTGCTACCCAAACTATAGTAAGAGTCAAATTTTTTATAAACCAAACGAAATGAAAAGCTCACTTTTTTTTGTGGCATTGTGTCTACCGATTTTATGCCATGCACAACTATAGACCCCTCAATTCCACCTATCCTTATCCCCAAAATCAAAAAGACATGAACCCATCCGCCTCAAAGACCGAACGATTACATTCTCTGGATTCTCTAAGAGCAATTATGATGATGCTTGGAATTGTTTTACACTCTGTAATCACTTACGATACTATAGCACACGGAGCTGAATGGCTTATAAACTATAACTAAATTCTTTTTTAATAAATTTTTATGAAAAATCTCTTAATACAAATTTTACTATCCGTTTTGGTAACGAGCGCTTTTTCCCAGGAGATCATTCAGGGAAAAGTGATAGACCTTCAATCTAATAAGGTTTCCTATGCGAATGTGCTTCTCCTAAATGTACCCGATTCTACATTTATCAAAGGAGCAATTACAGATGAATCTGGGGTCTTTACTTTTACAAATATTCCAAAGGGGAATTACTTTATTGAAACTTCTTTCCTTGGTTATACCAAAGCCTACAGCCCTGTTTTCAATTTTTCGGGAATGGAAAAACATGATTTAGACCCAATCACGTTGACCGAGGAAGCAAGTAACCTAGAAGAGGTAACTATAAGTGCTTCCCGACCTCTCTTTGAAATGGAAATGGGGAAAATGGTGGTCAATGTCGCAAACAGCGTGACATCTGCGGGTTTTTCTGTCATTGACCTGTTGGAAAGATCCCCCGGGGTGATAGTCAACAGACAAAACAATACCATGTCTCTGGCCGGGAAAAATGGGGTGGTGATTCTGATGAACGGGAAACGATTCCGAATGCCTGTGGAGGCCGCGTTTCAGATGTTGGCGGGGTTGAATTCAAGTGATGTGGAAAAACTCGAGATTATAACTGTCCCTCCGGCAAACTATGATGCAGATGGCGATGCGGGATTTATCAATGTCGTCATGAAACGAAATAATGGCATGATCGGCACCAATGGTTCGGTGACAGTGGGCCAGGGCTACGGCTCCGGATATCAAGGAAATTTAAGTTTTAACATTAATCATCAGGGACCGAAATTCAACTGGTTTGCGCTAGTAACTCCAAGCGTAATAAATCAAGTTGGAATTTGGGAAAGCCGACGAAGTAATAATGATGGATTTGAGGACATTTCTATTAACACTGTCTCGGATGATCGGGCGAGCACTAGAAAAACAATCAACTATCAGGCAGGATTTGACTATTCGATTGGTAAGAATACCACCCTGAGCGCATTGGTCAGCGGGTATGAAAACAGATGGAATCAAGTAGCACCAATACTTACAGAAGCCCAGTATTCCATTTCGCCAGATACAACTATAGACATGACCCTGACTGAAAAAAACTACTGGAGTCACATTATGGGTAATATTAACATCCAACATACTTTTCAAAATGGACAAGTACTCAGCGCAGATTTAGATTACCTCACTTACAATAATACTAATCCGACTTGGTACACTACCACCTTTTTTGATGAATCTGATAATGTGATTGATTCAGAAGAATTTAGAATCTCAAAAGACACACCGATAGATATGTGGGTGAGCAGCGTAAACCACTCAATGAAAATCGGAAAATCGGTTAAGGTGGACTCAGGGATTAAAGGCACATTTTCAGAATTAAGCAATACGGTGGTTTTTGAAGAGCAATTTGGATCAGAATGGATCGGCAATCCAACCTATAGCAGCGACGGGATTTTGACGGAGGATATTCTGGCAGCCTTCTCTACTGCAGCTATTGTTTTCAATGATAAGACGTCTTTAAATGCAGGATTACGCTATGAGAATACCAAAACAAATCTTACAGCTTTATCCGGGGAAGAGCTGGTCAATCGGAACTATGGAGATTTTTTTCCAACGGTTCAATTAGCTCAAAAAATGGGGGAGAATAGCCAGACTACCTTTAGCTATGGAAGAAGAATCACCCGTCCGACGTTTAACCAAATGGCACCTTGGGTCATTTTTTCGGATCGATATACCCTATTCGCCGGGAATACCAACATTCTTCCTACCTACACGAATAACCTAAAAGTTGACTATTCCTTTAAGAGCCTGATTGTTTCGGCCCAGTATAGTCATGATAAAAATGCAATTGCAGCATTTCAGCCTACTCTGGATGAAGAGACCAATACCACATTCTTGAAAACGGAGAATATTGACCAAATACAAACCATCTCCATCATGTTTGCTTTTCCGATACAGCTTACACCCTATTGGGAAATGCAAAATAACTTCACTGCCAATTTCCAAAGGGCTAATTCTGTTCTTAATGATGAGGCTTATGAAGTGGATCAAAAAAGCGTACAAGTGATTACGACCAACACGTTTACCCTTCCTAAAAAATACGCCATCGAGCTGGTCGGGTATTATAATTCACCAACTATCAACGGGTATTTCCTATGGCTTTCCAGAGGATTTGTCAATCTGGGAATCAAGAAAGATTTTGAAAAGGCTGGGGTATTGAGACTGTCTTGCAATGATATTTTTGAAACTACCCAATTGAGGTGGAATTCCTTTGAAGGTTCCAATATTGGTTTTTCAGGAAGATATAAGTTTGATAAGCGGGTCTTTATGGCCACTTACACCTATAATTTCGGAAACAATAAGGTCAAAGGAACCCGAAGCAGATCTGTAGGATCCCAAGCCGAGCAGCGAAGAGTATCAAATTAAACGTTGACGGCACGATTGTTTTTGATCATTCCTTCAACCTTATCAGCACAACCATTATATGTTTTGTCACTTATCATTATCTAGTTAGAGGCACATTTATTGGCCAGTTTCTGAACGGCAGAAAATACTCAAGAAAAATAAAGGAGATCGACTTAGCTGAACCGGCGATAAAAGCAGCATAAAACATCTAACCTGAATTTTTAATTTGGTAATAGCTAAACCCTGATCACCTCTGAACAATTGCGATATAGAGGTAATTGAGAATTGGGAGTTATGTATATTCAAGTATTAGCCTTTTTTTAAATAACTAATCAAAAAACAGAAAACATGAAAACAGTTGGAATCATTGGTGGCTCAGGCTTTATAGGAAGCTATGTCACAAAGAAATTTTTAGAAGAGGGATTTAAGGTCAGAGTATCTGCTACAGATATTTCCAAAACAGAAAAATACAGCCATTTGAAAGAATTTCCGAATGCAGAAAATCTTGAAATTCTTCCTTTAAAAGTTGAAAACAAAAATCAACTCAAAGAATTCATTACAGGATGTGAGCTAGTTATTCACGGAGGCACACCATTTCAATTAGATGTTAAGGACCCAAAATCAGAGTTGTTTGACCCAACAATCATAGGGACTGAAAACTTTCTTGAAGTAATTGCTGAAACACCAACGATTGAAAAAGTTGTTTTTGTTGCATCCGTTGCTGCTTTTAATACGAATTTCCCAATGCCTGCAGGCGGGAAATCTCCTGACGATACTTTTGATGAAAATGACACTCCATTTATGAGCGAAGAAGGTCATCCTTATGCTCAAGCGAAATTTATAGCAAACCAGGTTGTAGAAAAGTTTATTACCGAACATCCGAACATTGATTTTGAAATAACAACTGTTTCGCCTACGGGAGTAATGGGTAAATCCTTATCCAAGAGAGAAGATTCAACTTCATCGGGTTTACAATTCTTATTTAAGAATAAAATAGCTCCCAATCCTTTTATTCAAATGATGTATGATAATGATATTGAATTTGCGCTGGTTGATGTCAAAGACGTAGCAGATGGAATCTATAGTGCTGCTACTAAAAAAGGCTTACACGGGAAAAATTATTTATTAACCAGCGAAAGCTGGAAGGTCTCTGATATTTCCAAAATGCTGAATGATGAAAAACCCAATGGAAAGGCTCGAATTATTTACAAAAATGATGCAGCTAGAGAAGATTTAGGAATTGAATTTAATCCTGTGATCATTCCGCTGACTGAATTTAGTAACTAGGAAAAATAGCGGCGAGCCATAGCAATTATTTATTGCTATGGCTCGCCTCCTTTTGAATCCCGGAGCTTCGAGATTTATAATCTCGAACCCCTATCCCTGGATTTTTAATCCTTCCTACATTCATCTGAAATTATCTGATCGAAATTCTTAATTTGGTCTAGGCTAAACCCCAAGTCCTGTGGACAATTGCGATATACACGTAATAGGATATCGGGGTTTCTTATATATATCGTTATGCTTCATCATGACAATCTTATTTGAAAATAAAGAACGGGAAAGCCCAAAACCGATCAGAGTAGGCACTATATAATAATCAAAATCATGAATACTAAAAAAAACATTCAAGTTATTGACACCGTGTACAACGCTTTTGCAACTGGCGATATGCCAACTGTACTGGGATCAATGCACCCCAAAATCGAATGGAACGAAGCGGAAAGCAATTCGCTAGCTGATGGTAATCCCTACATTGGCCCAGACGCAATTTTAGCAGGTGTATTTGCGCGTCTAGGAGCTAACCACGAATACTTTGTCTTGCAGGATATTAAAGTCCACGGTATGAGTGATAATATGGTCTTGGCCACATTGCGATATGATGCCAAAGTAAAAGCAACTGGAAAGAGCTATAATGCACAAGTCGCACATCTGTGGACGCTAAATGATGAAGGAAAAATCACTGCCTTTCAGCAATTTGTAGATACTAAAAAGTTGGCAGACGCTGAAATGTAATTTTAATTGTATAGACTGATGTATGATTAAATAATATAATAATCCGCAATGATGCCAGTTGCCACCATTTATTTGCTCATTTGGCCGGAAGACCCCTGCCCGAACGACAGGCGGGGGTGACGGAAGACCGAAGAGGCCTCAATGAGTAATTTCACCATATCCTTTGTTGCTTTTGACTGTTTAGTGGCAGAATAGCGGATATACATATTAAATAAATAACAAAAGTACCCTAATGTGTATAATGGTCATGCCCAGCAAAAGCTGGGCATGACCATTATACAGAAGGTTAGCCATTTTTAAAAACACACAAATGAAAATATCAACTTTTGCTTTACTCTTATTTTTTTCACCTACAATTATTTTAGCTCAAGAGGCTTGGTTATCAACTCCGGAAAGTATTAATCAATTCAGGGAACGAGTTGAGGCAATGAGGCCAGATTCATCTCAATTTGACTTAAGGGTTACAAATAAGACTATTGAATTAACTGGGCGCGAATTAGAAATACGGATTTACAAACCAAGTGGAACGAGTGTAAAACCTACATTAATCTATGTTCATGGAGCATGTTGGGTTGCGGGAAGTCTAGATAGTCATGATGAAATCTGTAGATATTTATCTATGAAAAGCGATGTTAACGTTGTAGCCATAAATTACAGATTAGCTCCTGAAAATAAGTTTCCTGCAGGTCATAATGATGTTTATGAAGCTGTAGAATGGATATGGAATCATGGTAATGAACTCGGTTTAGATACAGAACAATTTGCAATTTCTGGAGAAAGTACTGGAGCATACTTTACTGCAGCCACAGCACTAAAATCGAGGGATAAAAAAGATGGCCCTAAATTTTCTTTTCAACTACTGGTTTATGCTGCTCTTGATGGAGGAGGTTCATCATGGAGCGAATGTAAAGATTTGTACTTTAACGATGCTGAAGACATTAGAAGTGAATATGGTTCCCCTCTTTGGTCAGATAATCTTTCAGGCTTGCCTCCTACTTTCAATATTTTTGGTCAGTACGAAATATCAAGAGCAGAAGAAGAATTATTCATGCGGAAATTGAAAGATGTAAATGTGGTTACGAAAAGCTTCATGAACGAAGGAGTGGGTCATGATGTCACAAATTGGCTGTCCGTTCAAACTGAAACTCCCGCACATTTGAAAGCAATAGAATACATAAATGAGGGATTTAAAATCAAATAAAGCTATGCCTGACAAGGTATATGCGACCATTGCTTTATAAAGTCAGTAACTCCTCTTAGTTGATTGACTTATTAGAAACCAAAACTTCTTAACAAAAAAGCAAAATGAAAAAGACCGTATTGTTGTTAATTCTGTTCACAATTAGTTTGTTGACTTTTGCCCAACAGCCGGGAGAACTGGATTTGGATGCCGAAAAATCTGAAGTAAAAGAAATTGTTGAACGCTTTCTAAAGGCTGCCGGTAACTATGATGTTGACTCCATGCCCATATTATTTAGTGAAAAAGCCAACATCGGAGGAGCTTCTTTTAAAAATGGTGAGTGGAATTCTTTTACCATGAGCATTGCAGAATTCCTAAAACTTTTAAGATCTCAAAGCAATCCAAAGAAATACACAGAGCCAGTCACAAAGTATACAATCTACATGGATGGTGGCATGTTAGCTTTTGTGAAAGCAGATGCTGTATTAATTAGAAATGGAAATGCTCAATCCAATAATTTTGATTATTTCACATTGATTAAAGAAGAGGGTCATTGGAAAATACTGAATGGCTCCTATGTATCTATTCCTATTGTAGAGCAATGATTTGAAAGGATGGAAATCTCCCCTATACGATCCCTGTAAATATCGAGGATTCAATCCAGAAGCCTTATCCGTGGATTTCTAATCCTTCCTATTTTCAGCTTAAATTATCTAACTGAAATTCTTAATTTGGTCATAGCGAAACCCGTAGACCTATGGATAATTGCGATATCGATGGAAAAAGATCAAGGGATTACTCATCTACGAGTATTTCACCTAAACCACATCTATTTAATAATACGGTAAATAGCAGGTATTTTACCTCAACCGATTCCTAAATTCACTGGGAGTCACGCTCAATACTTTTTTAACATAACGTGTGAAAAATGAACGGCTCGAAAAATCCATCTTATCGGCAATCTCAGTTATATTCAGCTGCTTTTCCTTCAAAAGAATAATTATTCTTTCCCTCACATACCGTTGTATCCATTCCGAAGCAGTAACGCCAGAGTTCTGCTTACAAACAGCATTCAAATATTTAGCGGTGATATTTAGCTGACTGGCATAAAACTGCACTTCACGCTCTTTCAAACAATATTCCGGAAGCAGATGCATAAACCTTTCATACAATGTCCCTGTCTGCAAGGTGCGTTTTCTGCGTTCGTAATCTTTAGCAAACGTATGCCACATTTCTAGAATAAACAGCCGCATTTGAAGCTTCAAGGCTTCTTCATAAAAACGATGCTCCTTATCTTGAAACTTATCGTTCAGCATTTGAAAATTCGTTAAAACTCTTTGCCTGTCCTTCTGATCATTCAATTGTTTTACAGGATATTGACGGGAATGTAAGGTAGCATCGATACCCCAGTTTTGATCTGGAATATTATCATTCAAAAATTGATTTTCTACGAGCAAAACCGTTGCTCTAAAACTCTTTGAAAATTGCAAATCGCTCAATTTGCTTTTTGCAAACCAAAACAGAAACTCACCGCTTTTGCATTCCATCTTTGTATCGTTGAACGAAAAAGTAAGGCTGCCTCGATGACAAAATAGATGCGTATGATAGTTTATCTGGACATCATTCGGAAAATCCTTTTCACTATACAAATTCAACATCACAATACGTGGCGATTTTTCTTCTGTCGGGTCTATTGATTCCTCTTCCTGATTATAAGTGATATTTGACATTTTATCCGTAATTAGTGTAACAAATGTAATGACTCTCTTTTCTAAATTTGTATTCCAAACCAACAGCAAATCAAAAGGATGGAAGTAAATACAGTATTTCAGAGATTATTAAACGGTGAAATCATTCCACCTAGCGACCCGCAAGCTCATAGATTGCTTGAGGCTTCATTCGACACGAAAAAATTGCTCGTGCAGATGAACAATGCAAGCGATCCGAAAGAAATCAGGGATTTGTTGAGCCAAATTACAGGAAGCCAAATTGATGAAAGTGTTGCTGTTTTTACTCCCTTGTATATCAATTACGGGAAGCATACGAGAATTGGAAAAAACGTGTTCATCAACTTCGATTGTGTTTTTTTGGACTTAGGAGGCATAACCATCGAGGATGGCGTATTGATAGCGCCCAAAGTCAGCTTACTTTCTGAGGGGCACCCTATTTCTCCGGATCAAAGACATTCGCTCATCCCAAAGCCTATTCATATTAAAAAGAATGCCTGGATTGGAGCCAATGCCACCATTTTGCAAGGAGTCACCATTGGCGAAAACTCGGTAGTTGCCGCAGGCTCAGTTGTTTCAAATGATGTCCCCGACAATGTGGTCGTAGGAGGTACTCCTGCAAAAATCATCAAGGAAATTCAAACTATATAAAATGAAAACAATAACAATACTCGCAATAGCACTCCTACTAGTGGTAGGCCAGGCATGCAATACAAAAGTTGAAAAACAAGAAAATATCGAAGCGACTCCTTCAGAAGAAGCGATTTTTCCTTTAGGCGAACTTGGCCCAGCTACAAATTTCACAGGCAAGGCCTACAATTTTGGCTTAGTCGAAAATGATTCTATCTACAACACACTTATGGGAAATGTCTATTTCGAAAAAAGAGCAAGATCAAATTGGCACTTTCATCCAAGTGGGCAAATTCTAATTGTGCTCGATGGTGAGGGATATCATCAGCTGGAGGGACAAGCAAGACAATTGATGAAAAAAGGTGAGGTGATCAAAGTTCCGGCAAATACAAGGCACTGGCATGGCGCAACTGAAGACAACAGTCTTACTCAAATGTACATTCTGCCAAAAACAGAAAATGGATTCGTTACATGGCTTGAGCCTGTGACGGATGAGCAGTATAAATCTAACAAATAATAGAAATGGAAATTACCAGATTAGGTTCTCAACCGTCAGTAAAAGGCTCAGAAGATTGGTTCACAGGGCCAGTTCGCATCAATTATTTATATCAACCAAACGGACACCGACGCGCCGGTGCAGCGGAGGTAACATTTGAAGCAGGTGCAAGAACAGCATGGCATACACATCCTCTTGGGCAAACGTTAATTGTATTGTCTGGAATTGGACTAGTCCAACGTGAGGGTGGTGCTATTGAGGAAATCCGACCAGGAGATATCGTATGGTTTGCACCGGGAGAAAAGCATTGGCACGGAGCATCGCCAACCATGGCAATGACACATATCGCCACACAAGAGGAGCTGAACGGAAAAGTTGTGGACTGGATGGAGAAAGTAACAGACGAAGTCTATCACTCTAAATAAAATGCAATAAATCCCTTTAGGGTGATTTACTGAAACTGAAAAATTATCTAAAAACTAGAGAATGATGAATCAGAATATTGAAGGAAAAGTAATCGTAATTACAGGAGCAAGTAGTGGTATGGGAGAAGCTGCTGCAAAACACTAAGCAAAGCTCGGTGCAGCAGTAGTGCTTGGTGCCAGAAGATCTGAAAAAATCGAAAAACTGGCAAAGTAGATTGAAGGAAGTGGTGGAAAAGCACTTGCTATCGCTACAGATGTAACTAAGAGATATCAGGTTAAAAACTTGGTTGATTCTGCTGTTGAAAAATTCGGACATGTGGATGTCATCCTCAATAATGCGGGCATCATGCCTCTTTCTCCTATGGATCGCCTAAATGTGGATGAGTGGGATAACATGGTGGATGTAAATATCAAAGGCGTGCTCAATGGTATCGCAGCTGCACTTCCACATATGAAAGAGCAAATGTCTGGTCATATCATTAATACTGCTTCAGTAGCCGGACATAAGATATTCAATGGCTCTGCGGTGTATTCTGCCACAAAATTTGCAGTAAGAGCATTGTCTGAAGGCTTACGCATGGAAGTAAAGCCTTATAATATCCGCACCACCATAGTTTCTCCAGGTGCCGTTAAAACAGAATTGCTGGATCATATCAGTGAGGCGGATGTTCAACAGGCTAATAAAGATTACGTGGGAGCAGTTGGTCTTAGTCCGGAGAGTTTTGCACGAGTGGTTGCATTTGCAATCAGTCAGCCTGAGGATATGGATATTAATGAAATTATCTTCCGCCCAACCGCTCAAGAGCTTTAGTATTAATTGAGTTCAATCTTATTGATAAGTTGGGATCATTCTTTGAGGTGCATTTAAACTAACAATTGGCTTATGAAATCTGCATTAATAATGATTTTGATGTGTACATCGGTCGTTTTGGGAAGTGCATCATCTTGCATCAAAGAAGTTGAACCAATGAACTCCATAAACAATAGCACAATGGAAAATGGAAAAATCAAAATCACGGTCAATTCACAATCCTTCACCGCAACACTTTTGGACAATGACTCTGCAAAAGCATTTATGATAATGCTACCTTTGACCATTCATATGACAGAGCTGAACGGCAACGAGAAATATGACGACTTGTCGAACAGTCTCCCTACAAATTCATCCAATCCAGGAACGATTAAAAATGGAGACTTAATGCTTTATGGTTCAAAAACTTTGGTACTGTTTTACAAAACCTTTTCAACGGCATACAGCTACACCAAATTAGGCACACTTGATGATGCCACAGGTTTGGCTTCCGCATTAGGTTCAAGAAACGTAACTGTTACTTTCGCAGTGGAATAAAAAGCACTTACCTGCTATAGAACAAAACAACCAGAGGCAAACTCTTTACACATTTTGGCAACTTATAGAGAGCCGAACCATACGTAAAGAGTTTGCTTTTTTTTGCCTGCTATTCGATACCCGGCGAATACCGAGGCTGCAATCTTGAACCCCTACCCTTGGATTTCTAATCCTTCCTAAATTCAGGTTAAATTATCTAACTGAAATTCTTAATTTGCTATACGTGATTCCTATAGTCTTGTGGATCATTGCGATATAGACTTAATTGGGAATTGGAATAGTGTATATACAAGCGTTAGTCAGAATTGAAGAAAAAAACAAAATGGCAGTTAAGAATCAAATTTTAGATATGTCTCCACTTGGAATGATCTTCACCGTCTTAAAGAGTAAAGGGGAAACAGACGGAAAATCATTGGAATTAGAGTGGGAGTTATTACCACAATGTAATATGGTAGACCCATTGTATCATGTTCACCCAGAAGCAATTGAAACTTATCACATACTTGAAGGAGAAATGGAATTTTATGTTAAGGACAAATGGATAAGAGCCAGGAAAGGTGATAAACTGAAAGTAGACATTGGAGTAAAACATGCATTTCGAAACCCTTCGGATAAAATAGTAAAAGTCTATAATACCCATGAACCTGCCTTTGATATGGAGGACTATTTTGAAGACGTTTGTAAGGTGGTAGAATTATCAAAAAACAGGGAAACGAATAAAGTAAGTATGAAAAACCTGAAGACCTTGTTGCTTTTTGGTGCATTAATGAAAAATTACAGAAAAGAAATCATTGCTGTAAGCCCCCCAGATATTCTTGTACGAACCTTAGGTGCAATTGCAAAGGTTTTAGGAATAAATTATAATAAAAGCCACTAATCTCGTGAAGAACGATAAGCCTCCTTATCGTCGGCTTGCTTCTCCGCCCGCGTTAGTCAACACCTGACGCATACCTCCCACTCTTTGACGTTTTTAAGCCTTACCTATTTTGTGACTTATCGGTAGATTTGGATAGATATAAATCACAGACACTACAACTTCAAAATAACTATGGCACTGATTAATCCTTACATCAACTTCAACGGGAATGCAGAAGAAGCATTCAATTTTTACAAATCTGTCTTTGGCGGAGAATTCGCAAATATCACACGCTTCAAAGACATGGATATCCCTGAAAATCAATTTGCAGACCATGAAAAAGAAAAGATCATGCACATAGCTTTGCCTATAGGGCAAAATGTCTTAATGGGCAATGATGTTCCTGAACGAATGGGCCGGGTAAATGAAAATGAGAACAGGTCTAAAATATCTATAGCTGCAGAAAGTAAGGAAGAAGCTGAACGGATTTTTACTGGACTTACAGCTGGAGGCACTATCGAAGTCCCAATGGATGAAAGTCCTTGGGGCTCCTATTTTGGGATGTTCAGAGACAAATACGGGATTGAATGGATGGTGGATTTTGACCCAAGACATAAAGGAAAAGTATAAGCTACATAACCAATACTCAATACCATCCTTACACTCCCAATAAGCCTAATCTTGTTGGGAGTATTTTTTTTCCAAAAACTAAATCACGAGGGAAACAAACCACTAATAACCAAGCAACTACAGGAAGTTATTATTGCCTTTAAAAAGTTGGATTCCGAATGAATATTCCCCAATATGTGGTACTGTTAAAAATAATTTCACCTAAAATTTTTAGAAATGAATGGCTTAATGATGGATTACCCGCTTACGACAAATACTATTCTTGAGTATGGAAATAGCGTTTATCACCACAAAAAAATAATCACCTATTTACCGAATGGCACTCGCCATGAGTATGGTTTCGGTGATATGTACAAACGCTGTAAAAAGCTAGCCAATGCGTTGACCCAGAAATTTGGAATCACCAAAGGAGATATGGTCGGCACTTTTGCTTGGAATCATGGTCCTCATGTTGAACTTTACTATGGAATCTCCGGTATAGGAGCTGTTTGTCACACGATAAACATCCGCCTATCCAGCGGTCAAATTGAATACATAATCAATAATTCAGAGGATAAGGTAATTTTTATAGATGCGACCTTAGTGCCACTTTTAGAAAAAATCGCTCCCCTACTTGAGACTGTAGAACATTACGTTTTGATCAATGCGGCTGAAGATTTTAAAACCACTTTGCCAAACACCTTGCATTACGAGGAGCTGATCGCTGATCAGCCGGAATATTTTGAGTGGCCTGAGTTAAATGAAAACGATGCCTGTGCCATGTGCTATACCAGCGGGACCACAGGCCTTCCAAAAGGAGTTTTGTATTCCCATCGCTCTACTTATTTACATGCAACTGCATTGATGGCACCTAATGCAGCCAATATCAGCAATAAGGATACGATTCTTTTGATTGTCCCACAATTCCATGTGATGGCTTGGGGCTTTCCATATGTATGCCTTTTGTCCGGTTCAACCATGGTCATGCCCTCTTCCAATCTAAATCCGGAAGCAATTATCAACATGCTGCAGGTGGAAAAAATAACCAAGGCCAATGGGGTTCCAACTATTTGGATGGGCGTGTATCATGAGTTGAAAAAGAATCCTCCGAAGGAAAAATTAGCGCTTAAAGAATACTTGGTTGGCGGATCTGCAGTACCAAAAAGTCTAATGGAAGGATTTGACAAAGATTTTGGAATCATTGGAGGTCAGGCTTGGGGAATGACTGAGACTTCTCCGCTAGGCACTGTCAGTAGACTTCAATCCAAACATGAGGAATTGTCTGATGCTGAAAAATTGACGATTCGAGCAAAACAGGGTGTCGCTATTCCTGGAGTAGAAATCCGGATTGTAAACGATGATGGGACGTTGGCTCCCCACGATGGCAAAACCATGGGCGAACTCCAGGTAAAAGGTGCCTGGGTAATCAGCTCCTATTTTAAAACGAAAAATCAAGACACCTTCACTGCTGATGGTTGGTTTAGAACAGGCGATGTGAGTACCATAGATGAGGATGGTTTTATGGAAATCAAAGATAGAACCAAAGACCTGATCAAAAGTGGCGGGGAATGGATCTCCAGCGTGGCTCTTGAATCTGCCTTGATGGCTCATCCTAAAATCAAGGAAGCCGCTGTAATTGCCATTCCAGATGAAAAATGGATGGAAAAACCGCTGGCTTCAATCGTTTTGATGGATAAGGAAGATGGAGTCTCTGATGAAGAGCTAATCGAACTTTTATCTAAGGACTTTGTGAAATATCAGATTCCCAAAGACTATGTTTTCATCAATGAAGTTCCAAAAACCAGCGTAGGCAAATTTGACAAAAAGGAAATCAGAAGACTTTTTAGCGAAGGCAAACTCTCTTAAGCAGAATAGGTGAAGATTGGAAAAAGGACAGAAGGAAAACGAATGCCAGCTAAGTAAATCACGTTAAGCATCACTTCTTTTATACTTTAGGGAAATACTTTTTCCTCATCCAAAAAGAAACACGAACGAGAATAATCAAAGCTGGCACCTCCACTAGCGGCCCAATCACTCCTGTAAATGCCTGTCCAGAATTCAGCCCAAACACTGCAATCGCCACAGCTATTGCAAGCTCAAAGTTGTTTCCTGCCGCAGTAAATGCTACCGACGCCGACTTCTCATAGTCAGCTCCCAATGCTTTGGTAAAGAAAAATCCTATCAAAAACATCAGCGTGAAGTAAATCAAAAGTGGAACTGCTATCCTGACTACGTCCATAGGAATCTGAACGATCAACTCACCTTTTAGGGAAAACATCACTACAATCGTGAAAAGCAATGCTACCAAGGTCATAGGAGAAATCGCTGGAATGAAGGTGTGATTGTACCAATCTTCACCCTTTGCCCGCACCAAAACAACCCTACTGAGAATCCCCATCAAAAATGGAATTCCGAGATAGATGGCTACACTTTCGGCAATCGTCCCAATCGATATATCCACGATGGCGCCATCAAACCCAAAGTATGGGGGAAGCACAGTGATAAACATCCAAGCATAAAAGCTATAAGTGAAGACTTGAAAAATACTATTCAACGCCACCAAACCAGCTCCATATTCGCTACTTCCCTCTGCCAGATCATTCCACACCAACACCATCGCTATACACCTAGCGAGTCCAATCAGAATCAATCCTACCATGTATTCGGGATAGTCATGAAGGAAAATAATGGCTAAGGCAAACATCAAAACTGGACCAATTATCCAGTTTAAAACCAAGGAAACTGATAGGATTTTTACATTCTTAAAAACCTTCGGCAGTTGTTTATAATCCACTTTCGCCAGCGGAGGATACATCATCAGAATCAAACCAATGGCAATGGGAATATTCGTAGATCCTACGCTGAAGGAATTGATAAACGTAGAACTGGAGGGAAAGAAATAACCAATCCCCACTCCCACGGCCATGGCCAGGAATATCCATAAGGTGAGGTATTGATCAAGAAAACTTAGCTTTTTATGAGCCATGGTTAATTATTAATTGAGATTTTGGAGAACACATAGAACATCTCGGAAGCGATTTGTAGGGAGCGCTCATCATACTTGCTTGCTTCCTCAGCCGTATCATCAAAGGCTTTTGGATCCTCATATCTCACTGGAATTCGATTCTCAGCACCAGGAATAAACGGACAATTCTCATCCGCATGAGCGCAAGTCATGACAGCCGCAAATCGATTAGTCTGATTGATGGGATCATCAAAAAGTTTGGAAAAAGCCACGATGGGCTCAGCATCATCTGAGTGGAACACGAAATATTTTGGATTATCATCTCCTTTTTTAGTCACTCTGAATCCGCTTCGCCTGATAGATTCCACCGCTCGTTCATTGAAAGCGGTTACCTCTACCCCACCCGAATAACAGGCAGCAGGAATCCCAAAATAGTCGGCGGCAGTCTGCGCCCAGATCTGGGAAAACTGACTTCTTCTGGAATTATGGGTACAGATGAAATTGAGCACAAGCTCTTCACCCGAATTGACTTTAGACTGAACATAGTCAATCAGAACCTGAAGAACTTCCTTTCTTACATCTGGAATGGAAAGAGCTTTTGCCTTCTCTACTGTGAGGTTGAGTTTAGGCAAAAGCGTGATTTTGCATGTCTGCATATCTTTCAGAATAAATTCCTATTAGCAGCAACCAGATCCAGGAGTACATACTTCTTCTGTGGCTTTCAATCCCGAAAGTCTGATTCGCTGTTTTTCCTGAGGAATTCCGCACTTTTCCTTCGCTAAGCAATCTGTTTGTTTGCTAGTAAGGAGGAAATTTACCCCATCGAAATCCAATCCAAATTTCCCGATAGTCTCCGCTTGATACTCAACTTCCACTTCGAAGTCTCCTAATTCAAGCACTTTTTCCGAAAGCTCAATAATGCTCAAAAGCTTCTCTGGATGAAGTCTGTGGTTGTAATCATCGGCATTCCAAAGTTGGAAATTAGCGACATTTTCATTTCTCACAGTTCCTCCACAATCAATAAAATGTTTGGTGATTTTGCCCACCTCAGTGACGTGAAAGTGAGTCGGTACCAATTCTCCAGTTGGCAATTGAAAAGCAATAGTTTCCAACTTACCCAGTGCTGATTTTACTTCAGATAATTTCATAACTCAATTTATTTAGTGCGATAATGTGATTAATAGATTCGTCTTATATATATATATCCGCTTTCCTGCCATTAGATAATATTGTTAGAATGGTCTCGGCAAGCTCGACCACCGGAGCTTTAGGTTAGAGGGGGAAGGGAGAGAAATTACGGCTACGCCGTAATTTCTCTCCCTTCCCCAAAACCACAATTCAAACCGGGCACCGAGCTTGTCGAGGTGAACTAGAGTCTATTACTATACTGACATCATCTGATAACTATCGAATGCAGATAATCTTATTATTTTTCTAGCAGCAGTTACCCATTGCCGCGATATCCAGATCAAAGAACTCATTCAAGACCTTCTTCATTTTATTCCAATTTTCTTGGTCAATACAATAGCAAACGCTTGTGCCCTCTATATTTCCCTTGATCAATCCGAGTTGTTTTAATTCCTTCAAATGCTGTGAAATGGTAGGCTGTGCCAAACCTATCTCAATGACCAAGTCCCCGCATACACAGGTGTCCATCTTGAATAAATGCTGAAGAATAGCCACACGAGCTGGATGTGCAAATGCTTTCGCAAAAACAGCGATTTGATTTTGTTGCTCCGAGAATATTTCAGTTTTGGTTAAACCCATGTCGATAATTGTTTCATTGCAATATAACGATTGAAGATGCAAATGGTTTTGAAGATTTGATTATTTTGAATACAGAAAACTATCCAAATTCATTTAACGCCTTTGATAGCTTAGGAGAGGTCTATGAATTTTTAGGGGAAAAGACCAAAGCAATCGAAAACTATACAAAATCTCTCGAACTCAATCCCGATAATGAACATGCCAAAATGAGGATCGAAACCTTAAACTAGAATACCGCATTCAGCAAGTTCTAGATCCATAGCTTGATTAAGTCCTAAAAAGAACCTTTTCGGGCCAAACATCAGTTAAGAAACATCGACTTAGATTAACCTTTTAATGCAGATATATGGAAATAGGAATTGATAGTTTCGCCGCCTCCCCCGACAATCAGTTGGATGGTTCTAAATCACTAAGAGAACTCTTGGAGAGAATAGAATTAGCAGACCAAGCGGGTTTGAGTTATTTCGGCATTGGGGAGCATCATCGCAAGGACTTTTTGGACTCCGCTCCCTCTATGATTTTAGCCGCAGCTGCTGCCAGAACCAAAAACATCAGACTCGGAAGTGCCGTCACAGTTCTGAGTGCTTCCGACCCTGTTCGTGTATTTCAAAATTATGCTACGCTAGACCTAATTTCCGAAGGACGTGCAGAAATAGTAGCAGGTAGAGGTTCTTTTACCGATGCATTCCCATTATTTGGTTTAAATCTTCAGGATTACAATGAGTTATTCGAAGAGAAACTGAATCTACTTTTAAAAATCAGAGATAATGAGGTGGTCACTTGGTCAGGGAAATTTAGACCAGCACTGCATAACCAAGCGATCTATCCCCGTCCTAAACAGGAAAAGTTACCTATCTGGGTTGGAGTGGGTGGTACGCCCTCCTCTTTTGAAAGAGCTGGCAAGCTAGGTTTACCCTTGATGGTAGCGATCATTGGCGGTGAGACGCATCGTTTTGCGCCTTTGGTGGACTTATACCGAAGAGCAGGAGAAAGATCAGGATTTGCCCAAAGTGACCTGAAAGTGGGTTTGCATTCTATAGGATTTGTTGGCAAAACCAGACAGGAAGCCATCGCAGACTTCTACCCTAGCTATAAGGAAATGTTTGATAAAATAGGCAGAGAAAGAGGTTTTGGTCCGGTGACAAAAGCTGGATTTGATGCTCAAAACACCGAAACTGGAGCTTTATTGGTAGGAGAACCAAAAGAAATCGTGGATAAAATCTTGAGACATAGCGAATCTTTGGGCGGGCTGGAAAGAGTGACCTTCCAAATGGATGCCGTAAAGGACCATCAAAAATTGATGAAAGCGATCGAGCTTATTGGCTCCGAGATTGTCCCTTTTGTAAAAGATAAAAATTAAGTTTATCACACTTTCATTAAAGCGTAATTACTAAGTTAGTATTAGAGATCTCCTGAGGGTTGGGGGCATTTTGGATATAAACTTAATACGAGGGAGTGAAGAGGATATACACAGATACTAGCTACAATGCGAATGAAAAACTTTCACAAAATATCATTTTTAGCACTTGTATTAGGCTGGATTGGACAAATAATCACACACATTATTTGGTCGAATATCAGATTTGAAAATGCTTCAGGTGGAGATATAGGAGTTGTAATTTTTTGGTCATCATTTTTTATACTAATTTATTACGGACTCTTTGTCCTTGTACCTAAAAAACGCATTGCGAAACTTTCAGAAAACATTGGGATTTTAAATTTCACACTATTATCTGGATTGTATGGATTGATTGGGTTTACGATTTTAATAGGTTGGATATTTTTAATATCAAACAATTTTTTAGGAGTATTTATAGATGCCTTTGTAGGCGGAATAATTTTCGGATTGACTTTTCATTATTTATGGAACAATAAACGGACTGAATTAAAACAAATACATCTGATTCCCATATTTACTTTGCCAATATTATTCCTGACTATTTACCTATTCGCTTTTCCTAAAATCTTGCCATCTTATGCTTACAATGTTGTTCCACAATATGTTCAGCAGAACATTTTAAAAAATACAATTCCAAAATTCAAAGTTGGAGATGAATTATCGGAATTACAGAAAGCATTACCAGGTGAATTTGAATTTGATGATTGCTATGGGAGTAGCAGTGCTATGTTGGAAAACTTCCAATATGTTATAGAAGTGAATTGTTGTAAAATTGTAAGAATTGAATACGGACCAAGACAACAAAATGGATATACAATGGGCGGAAAAATAAAACCATGTAGCTAACAATACCTATATTTAATATCCTTCTGGATAAGCTTATTTGCTAAACAGTTTACCAAAACAGTGAAAGCATTTAAACCAATTAAAAATCATAGCATCAATGCACAGTTCACGAAGGAAGTTTTTTTTTGAATTTGGGAGTAACTGGATTAGGCATAATTAGTTCGCAGAGGATTCTTTCAGCAAAAAATCACAGCAAAAATTACGGTATGAATAAAAGTAGAAAGAGCTTAACAATTCTGTTCCAAGGGGACTCAATTACGGATGGAAACCACTCGCGAAACCAAGACTGGAATCATGTCATGGGGCATGGATATGCCTATCTTATAGCAAGTCGTCTTTGGTTCGATTATGTGGATAAAGGCTTAATGTTTTATAACAGAGGCATTAGCGGAAATACCATACAGGATTTAAATGCCCGATGGCAAGAAGACACCCTTGACTTGGCTCCCGACGTGCTAAGTATTTTGATTGGTGTGAATGATGTATCTAGAATAATAGAAAATGAATACTCTATTAAAACATGGGAGCAGACATATATTGAGGTTTTAGAGAAAACAAAAAAAGCATTGCCAAACACTCAGCTTATTCTGTGTGAACCATTTGTTCTCCCCGCTGATGATATGATCAGAATTGAATGGACCAAGGAAAAGACAGAATCCTATCAAAGCGTAGTTGCAGAAATGCGAAAAACAGTAAAGAAATTAGCTGAAACCTACGATGCCATTTTTATTGAATTGCAACAGCCCTTTTTGGATGCCTGCGAAAAAGCTCCTGCTAATTATTGGATTTGGGATGGAGTTCACCCCATGCCCGCCGGTCATGAATTAATTGCTCGTCAATGGATAAAAGAAGTGAGTGAAAGATTGGAGTTCTAAGAGTGTATCCCTTAACCTTCATATTTTCACTCTCATTACTTGTTGAAATACAGTCTCAGGGGTATGAATCATAGGTTGATAAAATACAGATATGGTGTATATTTACACCAAACTAGTTAATCATGGGAAGACAGAGCATTTCATTAACCGATCCAAATGACAATTGGCTACAAGAAAGAGTAGCTGCTAAGGAATATGCTAGTAAAAGTGAGTTGGTAAATGACCTGATACGTCAAGAACGAAAACGGCAGGATAGTATAGCCTTGCTTCGACTAGAATTGATAAAAGGTGAAGAAAGTGGCTACTCCAAGAAAACTAAAGACGAGATTTTAGCCTTAGCAAAAAACGGTCTGAAATGACTTACCTGCTCAGTCAAGAAGCAGAAGACGATATTGTTCGAATATACAGATTCGGCTTTATGAACTTTGGGGAAGCGCAGGCTGATAAATATTTCGAGGCACTTTTCAACTGTTTTGAAAGAATTGGTGAAAATCCATATCAATTCCCGCAAGCATCACATATTCGAAAATCTTATCATTATTGTGTTTGTGGATCAGATACTATCTATTTCAAACTAACTACTGATGAAATACCGGAAATAATCCGAATAATAGGAAGACAAGAATTCTAGAATAACCATAACAAAATCAACCTTCATCCAGCTTCTGGAGAAGCAGGATAACTTAACTGGTTGCCCTCCGCGTCACCCTCCGCGTACTCTGCGGTTAAAAAGAAAACATAAAAAATGCCCCCATCAAGCACATCGCTTTCTGGGGGCATTTGAATTATAATTAGATAAACTACTTAATGATTCTCGTGCTGTGTTGGATCATAATTGGCTTCCAACTCTGCCAAGCCTTTTTTGCCGTAGGCTATTCTAGTAATCACCACATACAAGACTGGCACAAAGAAGATCGCTAAGAAGGTCGCTGCAAGCATCCCTCCGATCACCGTCCAACCAATCGTTTGACGTGCTACTGCTCCTGCCCCATTGGATATCGCCAGTGGCAATACGCCCAAAATGAATGCAAGGGAAGTCATGATAATCGGTCTTAGTCGAAGTTGCACCGCATCGATAGTCGCATCGACTAACGGCACTCCTCTATCCACTCGTTCCTTAGCAAATTCCACAATCAAAATCGCATTTTTCGCAGCTAGACCGATCAGCGTAATCAAACCGATCTGAGCATAGATGTTATTATCCAATTTTGGTAGGAAGTGCAAGGCTACAATCGCCCCAAAAGCTCCCAATGGCAAGGCAAGCAATACCGAGAACGGCACTGACCAGCTTTCATAAAGGGATGCCAGAAGCAAGGAAACCAGCACAATCGCCAGCGCAAAGATCAGGATGGTGGCATTTCCTG
>Ga0209512_1001015_pt1 | contig 38093 bp, 28 predicted proteins | sample frozenSSSSmetaG_FD_184142 | JGI IMG/M metagenome (GOLD analysis project Ga0209512, IMG submission 184142) | Glacier valley bacterial and archeal communities from Borup Fiord, Nunavut, Canada, to study Microbial Dark Matter (Phase II) -... | ecosystem: Environmental > Aquatic > Freshwater > Ice >...
ATCCATCTTGCATTGGCTGCGGAAATAGCTGAAGCGACAGAGCAAGCGATATTGAATATCAGTGTGGCTGATGCAAAGCAAACTGCCGCTGTGATGATCTTGCCGCAGATGAAAGAACAAGCAACTGACATTTTTTAAGAAGATCATGAGGTTAGCCAGTGCTCAAACAGGATTGACAAGATTCAGTCGCCACCACCGGAACGGATAACAGAAGTAGATGAGTTTGTGGAATTTTTGCCGGTATATGCACATCGCTTTGGATGGTCGCCTCTATAGCGTGGTTTGGAAAAGTTACAAACAAATAAATGTGACCATTTCGCGCTGGCATGTTGTCATGCAATTTCACCTTACTTTATACGCAACCATCCCTACCCATTCCCGACCATCCAAAGGAAAAAAATCTGCATTGATATTTGGCGGGCACGCAAAAAACTCAACACTTTCGATCTGGAAACCGGCAGCGATAAATTCACGTGCTAGTACGGTGGGATCCATCAAATTCACTTTTTTCGGCAATAAATCTTGTACTAAAACATATTCCCCGGAACGTTCTGTATAGCCAGGAAAAGAATCCTTGTTCGCTACTTTTTGATGATATTCCGGGATCATTTTTTCCATAAATTTGTGATACGGCGTAAAGCACTGCACAAAGATTTTGGCGCCAGGCTTTAACCACAAATGCAATTTTTCGATGGCGATACGGAACGTTTCCGGATCAAGAAAATGGATAACGTGCGAAGCTAAAATCCCATCTAAGGAATTGGACGGTAAATCAAAATCGGGAAAACGGCCGGCTAATAAAGTCAAATTAGCGCGCAAATGTTCAGGTGTATCTTGCTTTAACATGTCCAACTGTTCTTCAGAAATATCATTCGCAATGACCCGGGCTCCGGCTACCAAGGCAGGAATAGTGGTCACTCCGTAAGCTGCTCCAATATCCAATAACGTACCTTGATGCTGTTTTGCATGGTCGATAAATGCATTGGTATATTTTGATAGCGGAAACGTGTAACCGTGACGATTTTGTGTTCGTTTTTCTGTAGTCATCATCTCTTTAGAAAACAGTTGGAGTAAGAAAGAACAGGGCTTAAGGATGAGGCAGTTTATTTTTCAGATCATCTGCCAGCCTACGTGCCACGGCTTGTCCGCCGGGCATCCACTCTGCACAAATGGATGCGACGGACAAGCCTCGACACGCAGGCGTGGGACAAATGCTTCTTCCGTAAGCCCCGTAAGAAAGAAGAAAAAGTGTTGCAAAGCAATGGGCGCATAGTTTAGCCTACTAACCCGCTGCCAATCTCATCATTTAACCTGGAAAATCATGTCCACCGTTGGAATAGTCTCTCCTCAAACCCATCTCTTTACTGAGCCGCTCCAACTCCAAAGCGGCGCCAGCATCGCCGATTACACGCTGATGTTTGAAACCTATGGCCAATTGAATGCTGCAAAAACAAACGCGGTGTTGGTGTGTCACGCGTTGAATGCATCGCATCACGTGGCAGGTTGTTATGCTGATGCGCCCGATAATGTGGGCTGGTGGGACAACATGATTGGTCCCGGCAAACCGCTTGATACCAATCATTTTTTTGTGATCGGCATCAATAATTTAGGCTCGTGTTTTGGTTCGACTGGCCCAATGCACATTAATCCGGCAACAGGAAAAATTTACGGTGCGGATTTTCCTGTTGTTACCGTGGAAGACTGGGTCAATGCGCAAGCACGTTTAGCCGATGTGCTGGGGATTACTCAATTCGCCGCGGTCATGGGCGGATCGCTAGGTGGTATGCAAGCACTGTCGTGGAGTATGCAATTTCCAACTCGGTTGCGGCATTGTGTGGTGATCGCGTCCACTGCCAAACTGTCCGCGCAAAATATTGCGTTTAACGATGTGGCGCGGCAAGCGATTGTTTCAGATCCCGATTTTTATGGCGGCGATTATTACGCGCATTCTGTCGTTCCAAAAAGTGGCTTAAAAGTAGCGCGTATGGTTGGGCATATCACTTATTTATCGAATGACGATATGGCAGATAAATTTGGTCGCGATTTAAAACAGGATGACTATCATTTTGGCTTCGGTGTTGATTTTGAAATCGAATCTTATCTGCGTTATCAGGGCGATAAATTTTCCGCTTACTTTGATGCCAACACCTATTTGCTTATTACTAAAGCGCTGGATTATTTTGATCCGGCGCGTCATTTCGACGGCGATTTAACGCACGCCTTAGCAAAAACAGAGGCGCGATTTTTAGTGATTTCATTTACGACTGACTGGCGTTTTTCTCCCGAGCGTAGCCGGGAGATTGTGCGATCGTTAATCAGCAATAAACGTCACATAACGTATGCTGAAATTGATGCGCCGCACGGGCACGATGCATTTTTATTAGACGATGCGCGCTATTTAAATTTGGTGCGCGCTTATTTTGAGCACATCGTTGAGCACATCGTCGAACACATCGCAAAGGAAGACGCATGAACTTCGATGAACTAAATCAACTACGCCCCGATCTGGCTTTTATTGCACATTGGATCGCACCAAATTCACAAGTGCTGGATGTCGGTTGTGGCGACGGCGTGATGCTCGATTATTTACAAACAGATAAAAACTGCCATGGATATGGCATTGAAATTGCAGACGATAAAGTGCTGTCCTGTGCTAAACGTGGCGTGCAGGTTGTGCAACAAGATATGGAACTCGGTTTGGGATTATTTGATGACCAGGCATTCGCTACCGTGCTGTGTTTATCGTCATTACAAATGATGAAACACGTGGAGAGTTTACTCACCGATATTGCACGGGTTGGACGTGAAGCGATTGTATCGTTTCCTAATTTTGCTTACTGGCCGCATCGGCTTACGTTATTAGGAGGACGCATGCCGGTATCGAAATCGTTACCGTTTGAATGGTATGACACACCCAATATACGCTGCGCCACGATCGGCGATTTTGCTGATCTGGCCAATTCGGTTGGGCTGGAAGTGTTAGAGTGCGTGGCGTTGCACGATGGACGTCCGGTAAAATGGCTGCCGAACTGGCGCGGAAGTTTGGCGGTGTTCAGGTTGCGGCGGGCTTCGTAGGGTGGGCACCCTTTTGTGCCCACCATGGTTGATGCATCGAATTCCTAAATAAATTCCATAGCGTATCGAACAGCACGCCTTATGGATCTTCTTTAACTTATCAACAATGGTGGGCACAAGCCCGCCCTGTAAAAATTTAAATGCAAAACATGCCAGCCGCAGAAGCGCAACCCAACGTCACAACATCCGAAAACCGCTGGCAACGCAATCGCGCCTTTTTAATTTGCGTAACGCTCGGTTTTAGTTCCGGCTTACCACTTTTTATCCTGATCAATCTATTGACCGCATGGTTAAAAACAGAAGGTGTCGATTTAAAATCGATCGGTTTATTTGCGTTGGTGGGATTTCCATACACATGGAAATTTGTCTGGTCGCCATTGATGGACCGGTTTTCCATGCCATTTTTAGGCCGCCGGCGTGGTTGGATGTTAGTCACGCAACTCGGTTTATTAGTAGTCATTATGGCGATGGGACAATTATCGCCACAAACCGATTTAATGCTGATTGTCTGGTTGTGCGGAACACTGGCTTTTTTCTCTGCCAGCCAGGACATCGTGATTGACGCTTACCGGCGTGAAATGCTCACCGACAATCAACAGGCACCAGGCATTGCGGTGTTCGTCAACGCTTACAAATTTGCGACCTTAGTGCCTGGATCGTTATCGCTGATTTTGTCTGACCACTTCAGTTGGGACGTGGTGTTTTTATTCACCGCGTTGTTTATGCTGCCCGGCATTATCACCACGTTGTTAATTAAGGAACCGCAATCTTATGGCACACCGCCTAAAAATATGCGTGAAGCGGTGGTGCTGCCGTTTAAAGAATTTATACATCGCAAAGGTGTTAAGCATGCACTGCTTATTTTGAGTTTTATTTTTCTTTATAAATTAGGTGATTCAATGGCAGTTGCTTTGCAAACGCCCTTTTTTCTGGACTTAGGTTTTACCCGGACTGAAATTGGCGTGGTCGCTAAGAGCTCCGGATTGTGGGCAAGTTTAGCCGGTGGAATTTTAGGCGCTTACTGGTTAATGAAAACCGGCATTAATCGCGGATTATGGATATTTGGTGTATTGCAAGCTGTCGCCATTTTAGGTTTTGCCATACTCGCTAAAATGGGTTTAAGTCTGTGGATGTTAGGCGTCGTCATGGCCGCCGATACGTTTGCTATCGGCTTAGGGACCGCCGCCTTTACAGCTTACATCGCCACCACAACCGACCCGCGCTATACCGCAACGCAATTCGCTTTATTCTCCAGTTTAGCGATGGTGCCGCGTACATTTTTTAATGCTATAACCGGTTATATCGTGGAACAAACTGGCTGGTTTGGATTTTTTATTGTGTGTTTTTTATTGACGATTCCAGGCATGTTATTGCTGTACAAAATTGCGCCGTGGAATGAAAAAAATAAGACGGAATTCAGAAAATAATCATGGGATTCTTTAACTTTTTTCAGCGAAAAAAAAGAACAGCAGCAACGTCTCAGAACGCAGACGGTAATAATGCGGCGGTAGCGAAATCTGTTCTCAATTTTATCTCTTTGGGTCTCACCAACGGCGCAGAGCTTCTCGCCGCGACCTACAAACCGAGTTCAAAAGTCACTGAGTTTGTTAACGTTAGCTTAAAAATTCTTGAGGCTTTAAAACGTGGATATGAACATAAATTCGCGACCAATTTCGTGCTCATCTCCATGAAGGTCAATAACCAATCAAAAGAGATCGAGCTGACGCAATTAGGTCGGGACGTGATGTTATCGTTGGGCAATTCCACCACGATCATCAGTAGCATCACTCTGATCGAACTGTATGCCAATCTGCGCAATGACATGATTAAGCATCCTGAAATTTACGGCAAAGAACGTCAATTAACCGCTACTTCGTATCCTGATCCTAACTGGTAGGCTGCTTCGCTTTGCGCTCATGCTTCCAAAGCACGTCGCTACCACCCGAAAAACGATTTAACACACGCGACAAAACAAACATTAAATCGGATAAACGATTCAGATATTGACGCGGTTGCGGATGAACCGGCTCTGCTTTGCCTAAACTCACCACCACACGCTCTGCGCGCCGACATACCGTGCGGCACACATGCGCTAACGCGGCGGACCTTGAACCGCCTGGCAAAATAAACTCTTGCAACGGGGTTAAACCGGCATTGTATTTTTCTAATAATGCATCAAGATTGGCCACTTGTTGATCCGTAATTAGTTGATAACCCGGAATACACAATTCACCACCCAGATCAAACAAGTCATGTTGAATTAACAGTAATTCGTCGGCTAAACCAGGTGGCAATTCTTCACAAAGTAACAAACCAAGTTGCGAATTGAGTTCGTCCACATCACCCATGGCATGCACACGCAAACTATCTTTATCCGTCCGGCTACCATCGCCCAAACCGGTAGTTCCTGTATCGCCAGTTCGAGTGGCAATTTTTGACAATCTATTTCCCATGATGGATTTCGCTTTCAAGTTTTTATGAGGGTAATGACAAGTAATCACGATTTGTTGCTGCAGCGTCGCACTTCAGCTCAACATATGTTCGTATTAATTTTAAAAAAACGGCGTCTGGATTACCATTAACCGTTTCGTTAGTTCACTAATCTAAAGCCGCTAATAATGACTAAAATCCACCGCCTGCTTTTGCCCATTTTATTTATTTTCCCCGTCACCAATACCCAGGCAGATGTTTATCGCTGCAAAGATAGTACTGGTCATCTCATCACTTCTGACAGGCCTATATCAGAGTGTGCGGATAAATCGACGCAAGTATATACAAATAGCGGTGTATTTAAAGATCAGCTACCTGCCGCACTCACTCCTGAACAAAAACAGACAGCCAAATTACAAGAACAGCAACGGCTGAAGGAATCGCAGGCACAACAAGCGCGCCGGAAAGAACAGCAGTATTTGATTACACATTTTCCGGCAGAGCAAGATATCGAAACTGCACGACACAAAGAATTGAATGCACTTGACACAAAAATTGCGACGGAAAAAAAGAGTGTCGACGTAGCGACGGAAGCATTGATTAATAATCAGCGCATGCAAACAAATCTACCAAAAAGTGAAAAGGACAAATTATTTGATGCGCAAATGAAAGAAGATGCGTTGAAGCAAACTATTAAGCAATCGAATCACCTTATTCAGCAGTACTCCGCTGCAAAAATCGGCATCAACCGTCGGTTTGATGAGACGCACAAGCGCTATTTAGAAATAGTCGGCCCGGATAAAAATTAACATGGCCTTTTAGCCCCGCGCTTGGCGTGGCGTTTAGTGTGGATACAGCGCGCCCAAAATTCGCCCGCCTGACGCACCTGTTACTTCGGGCAAATTTCCTGTCAAACGATGTGTAAATCGATAAGCCAACCAGGCAAATGCCATCGCTTCTACGTGGTTAGGTGATATGCCTAACACTTCTGTGCTTTCCACACTGACTGCTTTTGTGCCCTTAGACTTAGTGGGATTCGTATTTAAAGCTAGTCTGATTGCATCCAGCAACGTTGCGTTATAAGCGCCGCCGCCGCAAATGAACAATTGCTGCACCTCTGGCGCGTATGTGTTGGTCGCGTCAACTAAAGTGTGCGCAGTCAACGCGCATAAAGTCGCTTGCACATCAACCGGCGACACCGTACTGAAATGCGCTAGTTTATGTTTCAACCAGCCGGAATGAAATAAGTCACGTCCCGTGCTTTTAGGTGGGACCAAATACAAAAACGGTTCATCTTTTAAATGTGCAAGCAAAGCGCAATTCACCTGGCCCTGGCGCGCCCAGTTTCCATCAGCGTCATAAGGTTGTGATTGATGCTGCATGATCCACGCATCCATTAATACATTGCCCGGACCTGTATCAAACCCGCGTGTTGAACCATCTGAATGCAAAATGCTGATGTTGCCTATTCCACCAATATTGGCGATAACGCGGGTTTTATTCAACTGACCAAATGCATTGCGGTGAAAAGCAGGAACCAACGGCGCGCCCTGACCGCCAGCGGATATATCACGATTGCGAAAATCAGCTATGACGTTGATATCAGTCAACTCTGCTAACAATGCGGGATTATTAATTTGGAGTGTGTAACCAAACTCAGGGCGATGGCGCACAGTTTGCCCGTGAGCACCAATTGCAATGACTTGCTGCGCGGGGATGTCGGCAGTTTTTATCAGATCCATTACACAATCAGCATAAACAAGCATCAACTGATTGGCGGCCTGGGAGGCGTTATGAATTTCATCAAAGCCGTTAGTTTGCAGCGCTAACAATGCAGCACGGATATCGGATGAAAAAGGGAAATAATTCGCAGCGAGTAACTTGAAATGAGTTCCACCTTCGTCTATTTCAACCAGCACACTGTCAACACCATCTAAACTTGTGCCTGACATGAGGCCGATGTAATAGCACATAGAGAACCCCGGTTCGGAAAATATGCCCATAAATCTTAGGCAGGATACGGTCGGTCGTAGGGTGGGCACATTTTTGTGCCCACGCGGTCATTGATAAACCAAGGTATACATTAGGAGAATCGTGTGATCAATCAACCGCGTGGGCACAAAAACGTGCCCACCCTACAAAAACTTAACGGCTGGCAACCTGAGATGAAATATCAGCGGGACGTAATAAAGTAAAACGATGCCGCACGTCTTGCACAACAGCTTTAAAGCGCAGCAGGTCAGATGCGGCAAGCTTTTGCGATTGTTCTACTTTTATTTTAAGTGGGTCTTGCGCTTTATTATTTACGCGGAACTCATAATGCAAATGTGGGGCTGTTGCCCAACCAGTTGCGCCCACATAACCAATTACATCACCTTGTTTTACTTTGACGCCTTTGCGCATACCAGGAGCGAAACGACTCATGTGAGCATAAGACGTAGAGTAACCACTCCAATGTTTTAACACGACCAAATTACCGTATCCACCAGATTTGCCGGCAGTATCAATAACACCGTCTGCGGCTGCATGAATTGGTGTGCCGGCTGGAGCGGCAAAATCAACGCCGTCGTGTTGCTTCCATTTTCCAGAAATCGGATGCACACGCATAGAAAAACCAGAAGAAATACGGGTATATGCGATAGGCGATTTTAAGAATGCTTTTTTCAGGGATTTGCCATCAAAGCCATAGTAACTACCACCACCTTTGGCTTGCCCATACCAGACCGTTTGATACGAACGCCCTGCATTAGTAAACTCGCCCGCCAATACTTTTCCGGTGCCAACCAATTCACCATTTTGCCAAAAGGTTTCGTAAAGCAATTGAAAATGATCACCGCTACGCAAATCGGAACCAAAGTCGACTTCGGTCGAAAACATCTCAACTAATTGACTGGAAATCGCATCAGGAATTTGCGCCGCATCCGTGGCAGCAAACAACGAAGTGGTAATTTCAGCTGACTTCATTTCAACACGACGTTCGAGGGGAATTTTCGATTCAGCGACATTAAATGCTCCATTTAATGCATCATTTTCGTTGCGTGTAATTGTGACGGTTTTTAGCTGAGCAGCACTGTCCACGCTATCAGGAAAGTTGGTTTGCAACCATTGCAATTGACCATCTGCATTGATTTGCGCACGTACAGTTCTACCCGCTTTTTGTTGCATAACTAAACGGGCAGTAGGGTTCGACTGGATAAATTTATTTGCCGCCGCGTCGTCCACGCCAAGCCGTTGCAGCAACCTGGCTAATGTATCGCCACGTTGCACTTTTTCTTCATAAACGAATTTCTCATCACCCGCCGCAAGCGCTTGAATTTGAGCATCTAAGGTGGGAATCTGTAATTGCTCAGTGATGTTTGTCACGGGCAAATCAGACGCGTCCGGCGCATGAGGGGCCACGGCTATGGCACCAAAAGTACAGACAGAAAGAAAAAGGGCGGAAAAAGTAATAATGCGCGTTTTGCGTGTGGAGGCTCGCTCAAGACACTGAGAGACGAGGTGAACAACTGCAGCAGCAACTGATTTTAAGTGTGTAGTTTTATGTAGTGAAGTCATGCAATAAGCTAAAATAATGGTTTTTGCGGATGTAACTCGAATGTCAGTTGAATGTGAAATTCCGAATTCGAATTCAATTTAATCACACAATGTCAATATATTGCTCTGATGCAATATAAGCAACTAAAGCCGCTATTATAGCAAACAAATCACCCTATTCACTTTGCTTAAAAATTAAGCATAATTAAGTACTCATTTTCTCCTACCTCTCTTCTACCTTTGTCATGAATCCAATCGCATCCAACACCTCTCCAAAACTGCCTCTCTCCGAGGCAGTGCAACATGCACTTGCCGTTACTAAACGCGGTGCACATGAGTTGTTAATTGAATCAGAATTTGCGCAAAAACTTGCCCATAGTGAAAAAATCGGTGTTCCTCTGCGCATTAAATTGGGTTTAGATCCCACCGCCCCAGATTTGCATTTAGGCCACACCGTGGTGCTCAACAAAATGCGCCAATTGCAAAATTTGGGGCATCAGGTAATTTTTTTAATCGGTGATTTCACCTCGATGATAGGTGACCCATCTGGTCGTAACGCCACGCGCCCGCCGCTGTCACGCGAGCAAATTGAAGAAAATGCCAAAAGTTATTTTGCCCAGGCGACGCTGATTTTAGATGCAGAAAAAACCGAAATTCGCTATAACTCCGAATGGTGCGATCCACTTGGCGCACGTGGCATGATTCAATTAGCGTCGCACTATACCGTTGCACGCATGATGGAACGGGATGATTTCACTAAACGTTTTAAAGAAGGCACACCCATTTCTATCCATGAATTTTTGTATCCGTTAATGCAAGGATATGATTCCGTTGCGTTGAAGGCCGATTTAGAACTTGGGGGTACAGATCAGAAATTTAATTTATTAGTAGGGCGCGAACTGCAACGGCATTACGGTCAGGAATCGCAATGTATTTTGACCATGCCTTTATTGGAAGGATTGGATGGCGTAGAAAAAATGTCCAAATCCAAAGGTAACTATATTGGCATTACCGAACCTGGCAACACCATCTTCGCCAAAATCATGAGCATTTCGGACGAGATGATGTGGCGCTATTACGAATTGTTGTCTTCCTGCAGTCTGGACGAATTAGCCGGATACAAACGCGCGGTGCAAGAAGGTAAAAATCCACGCGATGTCAAAGTCGCGTTAGCGCAAGAAATCGTTACGCGCTTTCACAACAACCAAGCAGCCGAAGAGGCGTTAGTCGACTTTATAAACCGCTCTAAGGGCGGCATCCCGGACGATATTCCCGCATGCCAACTTACCGGTGCGCCATTAGGCATTGGTCAATTATTAAAGCAAGCAGGTTTATGCCCCTCCACATCAGACGCGTTACGCATGGTTGAACAGAGCGGCGTTCGTATTGATGGCGAAGTTATTCTCGATAAGCATCTGCAAGTTGCCGCGGGTGAATTTGTATTGCAAGTTGGCAAACGTAAATTTGCCAAAGTAACTCTACTAAACTAGTACTCGTAATCAATAACGATCAGAGACTCAAAACCATTTTCTAAAAGTGGCACAACTACCTCTTTTGCTATCCGGTGATGTTCCGGGTTTTTCATATAGGCGTTTCTTCCTGCTTTATCCTGAAATATAAATAACGCGGCATGGGTAAATCCTTTATTTAAGGATTCAGTGCTGCAATCTTTTCCGAATGAAAAGTGCGTCATGGACGGGATTTCTTTCTTTAACTCACCCAACTGATTAAGTGCTGACGTTATCTCAGATTCCGAAACAGTTGATTTAAATTTAAAAACGTCGATGTGATTGAACATAGTATCTTCCTATTGTTAACCTGAGTTCGGGATAAGATTTTGCCTTCAACTATCGTCAGTGCGCGCCAGCGCTTTCAGTGGTCAATCTTCTCAACCAGTTAACCACTCATCGCTCAAAAGGCACTCCGTGACACTGGATTCCTGCCTGCGCAGGAATGACGGGGTCGCCTGGACGGGGTCGCCCAGGCGATGCAAAAAATGAGTGTCATTCACAGATCACTATTCTGCCAACACTTTTTTAAGTCCGCTAACCAAGCCTTATTGATCTATATCGCAACCTGTAACGCTTTATGCTATCGCTATAAAAATTATTCCGGACAGCAATGCGCCTCCGCGGGAATGACGATTTTGATTTCCATAAAGACGTATTGTTTCTTTGGCATAATCAAGCCGCATTTTATCGAGATAAGCCTCGGTAACACCACCTTCTTCACCCCATGAATCAGGTGGATAGCAAAGTAAAACTATCGTGGCGAAAGGCTGCTATGAAAACAGCCCTGACGTCATTATTCCGTGCATAACCTGATTTACCATTACCCCAAATAAACGGCTTGCGCCATTAAGATGAACCAACACGACCTCTCCTGAGGCGAGGCGGCAGAAACGGTCGTTGCTTTAAGTGGCTTCTGCTGGCGTCTCAGTTGATATGGGAACGTCTAAAGGAACAACAGCCGGAGGCATTAAGGGCACCTCAGGAGACGTACATCCTTGTCCTTTTCCTATTCCTTTTAAAAAAGCACGCTGTACTATTCCTGCTGCAATGGCATCCCCTATTTCTCTAGAGTGCTTTTCTGCGCCAGTCAATTTCCTGATCCAACTTCTAAATGGAATGGAACCACTGATCGTTCTTTCAACCGAACCAATAGCCTCATTTTGAATAAATTCGCCACTTTTTTCCGCGGTTGTTTTTTCCTTACGCAAAGCAAGTGCATCTAAATCATCACCCAATGCCAAATCTAATTTATGTATTTGCTCAACCAGCGCTTCACATGAAATGTCGTCTGGTATTTGATAAGGATGTTTTACTGCCTCCTGAATCACAGGCGGAATGCCGGTTTGTACAATATTTAAATCACTGAGCGGTGAAATGATGGCATGACCAAATCGGTCTTGCGTCGATTTTTCACCTCCGATTGGCGAGGAATTCGTCGTCGTACAGCCCGCTACTGTAAGAAAAAATAGCGGGAAAATGATGAGCTTAGCTATAAAACTTGTTCCAGGTTTTATGCGTGTTGTCGCCAGTGAAGTAACTTTAATAATGATTTTTTGCACTATTTTCTCCTGTGTTTAGTCTTTTAAGTGACCGTATATAAATGTCACACGTTGCATCAGCCCACAAATTGGACCGTCCATAAAAATTATCATTTCATCAAATATTAATTTTTTTGCATTCTATTGTTAATAAAATAAACTTCAAAGCGATTTTTCCTCTTTCAGAAAACTATGTTGTTATTTTCTCAATTCAAAATCTTATGTGTCTTATTTAAAATAAACCTATCGCCTTTCGAAATACGGAAGAGAAATCGAAAGATTTTTTCGACTGGGAAGACGGGAGGAGGCGACATAGCAGGTAGGTCGGGAGATGATCTGGAAATAAACTTCTTCATACGTAAACCCTGAGCAACCGCCTATTTTCTGCTGAAATTTTAAGCAGATTCAATTAGAATAGCGGCTCTCTTTCTTCTCCAGACAAATCCTCCTGTGCAAATCGGCGAACACATTTTGCGTAATAACGTCTTTGTCGCTCCCATGGCGGGCGTGACTGACAGGCCATTTCGCCAACTTTGCAAACAATTAGGTGCAGGATATGCCGTGTCAGAAATGTCCGCATCCAATCCACGTTTGTGGAAAACCGAAAAATCCAGTCGCCGCACCAATCATGAAGGGGAAATGGAACCCAAAGCGGTGCAAATCGCCGGAGCTGATCCAATCATGTTGGCCGAATGCGCCAAACATAACGTAGCCAACGGTGCGCAAATTATTGATATCAATATGGGCTGTCCGGCCAAGAAAGTATGTGATAGCTGGTGCGGTTCGGCTCTGTTGCAAAATGAAAAACTGGTCGGACGTATTTTGGATGCGGTGGTATCCGCAGTGGATGTGCCGGTCACACTTAAATTTCGCACCGGATGGAATCGCGACAATAAAAATGCATTGCGCATTGCACGCATGGCGGAATCGGCTGGCATTGCGATGCTCACGCTGCATGGTCGTACGCGCGCAGATGGTTATAAAGGTGACGCGGAATACGAAACAATCGCCGCAGTCAAAGCAGCAGTCAATGTTCCCGTGGTAGCCAATGGCGACATCGAAACACCTGAAAAAGCGGCTTACGTTTTGAAAGTAACCGGTGCCGACGCCATCATGATCGGACGTGCTGCGCAAGGCCGGCCCTGGATATTTCGTGAAGTTGCGCATTATTTAGCAACCGGCAATCATTTACCAACGCCGCTAGTCACCGAGGTAAGCGCCTTAATGGAAGAACACTTGTTGGCACATTACGCGTTTTACGGTGAGTTTATGGGCGTGCGCACTGCGCGCAAACACATCGGCTGGTATGTACACAAGTTGGTTGACGGAGAAGCGTTCCGTCAACGCATGAATAAATTGGAATCATGCGAATTGCAGTTAAAGGCCGTACAAGATTTTTTTAATTCCCAACAAAATGAACGGATACAATATTGCCCCGTTCAAAGCAGGGTCTGATCCCTAATCTCTAATCTATAACCACTAATCCCTACTATGAGCAAAGACAACATTCAAGAAGCCATCTCCAAAAATTTGGAAAAATACTTCCGTGATTTGGGCGAGCAACCAGCCTCCAATGTTTATGACATGGTCTTATCCGCGGTTGAAAAACCGATGCTAGAAATCGTAATGACCCGCGCTGAGAGTAATCAATCTCAGGCCGCGGATATGCTAGGCATTAACCGCAATACGTTACGCAAAAAATTGCAACAACACGGCTTAATTTAAACCCTCCGCATTTACCTTCCTTCTACTCCAAATCATGATTAAACAAGTCTTAATTTCCGTCTCTGATAAAACCGGCATCGTCGAGTTTGCGCGTGCGTTGTCTGACATGGGCGTCAAACTTTTATCCACTGGCGGCACCGCCAAATTATTAGCTGAGCAAGGATTACCGGTCGTTGAAGTCGGCAATTACACCGGCTTTCCGGAAATGTTAGATGGTCGGGTAAAAACCCTGCATCCCAAAGTACACGGTGGCATCCTGGCGCGTCGCGATTTTCCTGCGCACATGGCCGCGTTAGAACAACATCACATTCCAACTATTGATATGGTCGTGGTAAATCTCTATCCATTCCAAGCCACGATTGCCAAGGGGGACTGCACGTTAGAAGACGCGATTGAAAATATCGATATCGGCGGCCCGACCATGTTGCGTTCCTCGGCTAAAAATCATAACGATGTGGTGGTGATTTGTGACCCGCTTGATTACCAATGCGTGCTCGAAGAAATGAAAACGCAAAAAGGAACTGTCAGTTACCACACTAAATTTTCGTTAGCCAAAAAAGTATTTGCCCACACTGCGCAATACGATGGCGCGATCACTAATTACTTAACCAGTTTGAATGAAACCAACGCACGCAATGAATTCCCGCAAACCTTAAATCTGCATGTGGAAAAAGTTCAGGAAATGCGTTACGGCGAAAACCCACATCAATCCGCCGCGTTTTATCGTGATATCAATGTGACTGAAGGTGCGCTGGCAAACTATGTTCAGCTACAAGGTAAAGAACTGTCCTACAACAATATCGCTGATGCGGATGCAGCGTGGGAATGCGTAAAATCTTTTGATCCTGTTTCAGCGGCGTGCGTCATCGTCAAACATGCCAACCCTTGCGGCGTAGCGATTGCTGAAAGTGCGTTAGCGGCGTACAGCAAAGCCTGGCAAACCGATCCGACTTCGGCCTTTGGCGGCATCATTGCGTTTAATTGTGAAGTGGACGGAGCTGCTGCTGAAATGGTCGCTAAGCAATTTGTGGAAGTCATCATTGCGCCTTCCTTCACAACCGAAGCACGCACTATTTTCGCTGCCAAACAAAATGTGCGCGTATTACAAATTGCGTTAGGTAAGTTTGGATTAGCCGTCAATCAACATGATTACAAACGCGTTGGTGGCGGGCTATTAGTGCAGTCACCGGACGCAAAAATTATTGGCAAGGATGATTTAAAAATCGTCAGCAAACGACAACCAACTCCAGCCGAAATTAACGACATGTTATTTGCCTGGCGCGTTGCCAAATATGTGAAATCGAATGCGATCGTGTTCTGCGGAAATGGCATGACATTGGGCGTTGGCGCAGGTCAAATGAGCCGGGTTGATTCAGCACGCATTGCTTCCATCAAAGCAAAAAATGCCGGATTAACTTTAGCTGGCTCCGTCGTAGCATCTGACGCATTCTTTCCATTCCGCGACGGGTTAGATGTGGTTGTTGAAGCGGGTGCAAGTTGCGTAATTCAACCAGGCGGCTCGATGCGAGACCAGGAAGTCATTGATGCGGCGAATGAACATGGCGTGGTGATGATGTTGACTGGTGTGCGGCATTTCCGTCATTAATTTAATTCCGATAACGAATGCAATACGCTCACTCCATAAACCCGCGTGGCATAACCCCCTCTCCCGCTGCGCGGGGTGTAGCAGGGGTTTCGCAGTGCATGCACTGCGCCTGCGGAACGAGCTGCCCTTGCAAGTGCAGCTTCCTGAGCCAAAAATGTTTTATGGCGGGGTTGGGGAGAGGGTGATTACCATGCTTCAAACGTTATTGATTAAGCCAAATTTTATTTTTTACGACAAAACAACCCGTACTTATTTCACATTATTCCCAGCGTCACGAGCCCTCTCCCCAGCGATCTCCCGCAAGGGGTACGAAAGGGGAGAGGGAGCCGCAGCTCGGTTCGTGGAAACAATCCGGCCGGACAATGGACGACTGGATTATCTCCCCCACCCTCTCCCACATGCGGGAGAAGGAGAACATCGCTGCCAACTTCAATGATAATCCTTGGCATAGACCCTGGCCTGCGCACCACCGGTTTTGGCCTGATTGAAAAACAAGGCCAGCAGATTTTCTACCTCGCCTCCGGCACCATCAAAACCGTCGACGGCACTTTGCCAGATCGTCTCAAAACCATTTTCACCGGCGTGGAAGAAATCATCACCCGATATCAACCCGACTGCGCCGCTATCGAAAAAGTCTTTGTCAACGTCAATCCGCAATCAACGCTATTACTAGGTCAGGCGCGCGGTGCCGCGATTTGTGCTTTAGTGAACGCCAACTTAGCCGTCGCCGAATACACTGCGCTGCAAGTCAAACAAGGCGTGGTGGGTCACGGCAAAGCGAAAAAAGAACAGGTACAGGAAATGGTGCGACGTCTGCTGCAACTGCCCAGCTTGCCAGGTGCGGATGCTGCTGATGCTTTAGGCGTGGCGATTTGTCATGCGCACAGTGGTGAAGCCTTGGCGGCGTTAAGCAAGTTAGCGCCGGGATTGGCTAAACGTGGATTACGTGTCCGCGGCGGACGGCTAATTGGATAACAAACTATTAGCACTTTACTTGCCTAACTCCGAATTGAGTTATTGCTTGAACGCCAGCTAGTAGAAAAAAGAAAACAGATATCTAGCCGAAACAATCCCTGATCAGCAGTTTTTATTATGGATAACGAGCGACTTAAAACCGCCGCCGGCAGAGTGGATTATGTTAATAAGCTATCTCACCGCAGCCCTGACTGGTTCCATGAACCTTATCCTCGTAGGGTGGGCACGCCTTTGTGCCCACGCGGTAGGTTGATCAATCAGATGCGTAATAAGTGTTTAAATTTATCCACGACCGCGTGGGCACAAAGGCGTGCCCACCCTACGAAAACCACATTATGCTGAATGCACATTCAGTAATCTGCTGGCAGGCTTAAAGCCGAGCAGCTTCATCGCAGGGGTAATATTTTGTGCGGATTTATCGTAGTCACTCCAAGGTGCATTACCCTGATCAAGTCGGGTATGAATATTCGCGACTGTCCATTGACCGCTGCCATGCAGCTTCTCAACTTCTTCCCACGCTACCGGCACCGACACACTCAACCCCGGACGCGAACGGACCGACCAGGCAGCGACCGTCGTAGCGCCAAAGCCATTGCGTAGATAGTCGATGAAGATTTTTCCGATACGATTCTTAGGTCCACTCTTAGCCACAAAACGCTTAGGTAAAGTGTCCGCCATGTGCGTGACAATGGCGTGCGAAAAATCTTTTACGGTGTCCCAGTCATAACGCCTCTTTAGCGGAACAACTACGTGCATGCCTTTGCCACCGCTGGTTTTAACGAAGGATTGCAAACCCAACTGCTTGAGAAAGGAACCCAATAGCAAAGTCGATTCCTGAATGACTTCCCACGCCACGCCTTCGCCAGGGTCGATATCGAAGATCATGCGATCCGGTTTGCCGATCGCCGCTTTAACGCCATTCCAGGTATGAAATTCGATCACGTTCATCTGGGCAGCAGATAACAATCCCAACGGCTTGATCACTTCCATCAGCGGCGCATGTTCGGAATCAAGTGCCGGATCTAATAAGGCGATTCCATCCAGCGCCGTTTCCATATGCTTCTGGAAAAACAGTTGACCATCGATACCATCCGGTGCACGCACCAGCGAAACAGGCCGCCCCTTGAGATGCGGCAGCATCAAGGGCGCGACCAATGCATAAAAGCGAATCAGATCAATCTTGCAAAGACCGGTGGACTTGTCGATCACACGTTCGCCGTGACTGACTTTGAAATTTTTTGGCAGCGTGCCGGGTAGTTTGGATGACGACGATTTATTTGATGCGGCCGGTGTGGTCAATGTGGGTTTAGTGGCTGCCGCTTTCTCGCGAATAATGGCTTTGGCTTTTTTGTCAGTACGCAAACCATGAAAGACAGCGTGTCGGATGCGACCGGTATTGGTCCATTCTCCGAAAGAAACTTCCGCTAACAACGTTGGCCGAACCCAATGCGCTGTCTTGCCGATATCGGTTTCCGATGAAAAGGGATTTTTATTACAACTGATAACATCCAATTTTTTGCGTAAGCCGGCCAAGATTTTTTCACTGAAGCCGGTTCCAACATTGCCCGCGTACAGCAAGTTACCTTCGTCATCGTGCACACCTAATAGCAGCGAACCGATGCCCTGACGCGCCCCTTTTGGATCAGTAAAACCACCGATCACAAATTCCTGCCGTTGTGTACATTTAAGCTTGATCCAGTCACGCTTGCGGCGCGAGACATACATTGAATCCCGACGTTTACCAATGACGCCTTCCAGACCGATACGACAGACTGATGTCATCAAATCTTCTATAGGCGCATCGAAGTTTTCGCTGTAATGAACCAGGCCGGAATTCGATTTTTTTAATATCGATTGCAACAGCGCACGACGTTCGGTCAGCGGCACACTGCGCAAATCGTAACCGTTATAGTAGGGCAGATCGAATACGTAATAAGCGATCTGCTGTGTTTTCGCCGTGTCGAATGCATTCTGCAACAACTGAAAATGCGGTATGCCATTTTTATCGGTAACGACGATCTCTCCATCCAGCCAGGCAGAAGGAATTTTCAACTCAGCCAGCGCCTTAACCAAGGCTGGCAACCTGGCAGTCCAGTCGTGTCCGTTGCGTGTAATGAGCTGGATTTTTTTGCCGTCAATATGCGTAACGATGCGGTAACCATCGAACTTAATTTCATACAACCAGTCGCCTTCGCCTGGCGGTTTATCTACCAAGGTTGCCAGTTGCGGTGTCAGGCTTGCCGGCAATGCAGACTTGATCGCACCGTACGGAAGTGTGTCAGTTTTTTTTCGGTTTTTAACAAGGACAGACTTTGCTGATTTCCTTTTATTTTCAAGCTTATTCTCAGGCTTATTCTCAGGCTTATTTTCAACATCCTTGACACTGTCCGGCATTTCATCGACCACACTAAATTCAGCAGCAGCGCGGGCGAATTCGTCTTTTTCTTTGATCAACAACCACGATTCTTTTTTTTCGCCTTCCCCTTTCATGCGTATCAAAACCCATTTGCCATGCAGCTTATGGCCACGCAGCTCAAATTTCAAATTGCCATCGCGATACCCTTTGCGCGGATCGCCAACCGGTATCCATGTGCCTTTGTCCCAAATAATGACTTTGCCGGCGCCATATTGTTTTTCAGGGATTTGTCCTTCGAAGCTGTTATATGAAATCGGATGATCCTCCACGTGCACGGCCATCCGCTTGTCTTTGGAATCCAAACTGGGCCCTTTTGGCACGGCCCAACTTTTCATCGCGCCGCCCAGTTCTAATCGAAAATCATAATGCAGACGCGTTGCCCAGTGCTTCTGAATAACGAAGGCACGTGCGGTAGTATTTTCTTCGCCGCCTTCGGCCGGCTCCGGTGTGATGGTGAAGTTGCGTTTAGCTTTGTAAGATTTGAGCGGATCTGTTTTGGTCATATTCAGCCCGATTTGCTGGTTGCTCTGGAAACGCCCTTTTTGGTTTTAGCAGATGTTTTTTTCACCGCCTTGACAGGAGATCGCGGTTTTAAAGAAGGCGATTTTTCTGCAATTGTTTTGGATGTTTTTCTACCTTTAAGACTGCGTTGCAGCATCTCAGTCAGATCATAGATTTTTGCCGACTCTCCAGGTTCAACAGCGTCGACTTGCGTAACAGTCTCGGTTTCCCCCGCTTTTACTTTTTCTTCCACCAGATGCAGTATCTGTTCTTTAAACGAATCGCTAAATTGTTCCGGATCCCAGTCACCGCTCATGTCCCTGACCAGTTGCTCGCCCATCTTAATTTCTTTTTCCGTTAAGCCAGCTGCCTTGCTACCCTCTGCTGGTAAATCAAGATCGTTCCATGTGCGAATTTCATCGCTCCAGCGCAACAGGTTCAGTACCAGCGCCGGGCCGCAAGGAATTAAGACAGCGAGATGCTGTTTGGTCTGGATCACGACTTTAGCAACACCAGCCTCACCGGTTTTGTTCAATATTTCGCGCAGTAAGGCATAGACTTTGGCGCCTTTGTTGATCGGCGAAATGTAGTAGGGCCGCTCAAGATAGACAAAGGGAATCGAGTCGACAGGGACGAAGCATTCGATCTCGATGGTTTGACTCGTCTTTGGATACGCCGACCTGATTTCCTCTGTGCTGAGAACGACGTAATTACCTTCTTCATACTCGATACCCTTGACGATATTTTCTTTGGGCACATCCTTGCCGGTTTTTTTGTTGATGCGCTTATAGCCGACCGGGTCCATCGTCCGCTTATCCAGCCAGTCGAAATTCAGGCCTTGCTCCTCAGTAGCGGAATGCAAGGCGACAGGAATGTGAACTAAACCGAAAGAGATGGCACCTTTCCACAATATTCGCTTGCTGGTTTTGGTCATCATCACGCTCGCAAAGAAAGTGGTTAGTTACTACCAATAAAAATACAAATCCTTTATTCCTTTTTTATTGATAGTGACTGTTTTGGTTTGGGTGTTATCGCCTCCCGATGTCGCTTTAATGCGATATTTTCCGGGATCTAATTGGGTCAAAAATAGTGGTCCGACATTGGATAAATTAAAGATCTCTTTGCCGGAGTTATCCAGAATACTTAAATGAATATCAGCAAGGAACGCACCTGATTTTTTTTCAGCAAAAGTAAGTTGAAGATTGAAATCGTTACGGAGTTCTTTCAATTCCTTCTGTTGTCCTTCACCGATCCCGCCATTCGCATAAGTCATGCCGGATTGATTCTGTTGAACTAATTCTGAGGCGTTTTCTGTGGCTGCATATAAGTTGGAAACCCCGAAAAGCAGACTCAATAATAAAAGCGCATAGCCCAGTTTATTTTTCATGATAACTCCTTAAATTTAAAATCCTCGTCGCGACAACACTGATCAACCATTAATAATTTCCCCACCATTGGGATGCAATACCTGACCGCTCATATAAGATGAATCATTGCATGCCAAAAAAACGTAACAGGGCGCCACTTCATCAGGCTGACCGGCCCGATGCATAGGCACATTGTCGCCAAAGTTAGCTACCTTTTCAGCATCAAAACTGGCAGGAATTAATGGTGTCCATATCGGTCCGGGAGCAACCGCATTCACGCGAATACCTTTATCCATTAATGATTGCGAAAGAGAACGGGTGAACGCCACAATGGCGCCCTTCGTGCTGGAATAATCTAACAAATCAGCACTGCCCCGATAAGCCGTCACCGAGGTGGTATTAATAATGACACTGCCTGACTTCATATGCGGAAGAATAAAGCCGGTGAGATAGAAAAAAGAAAAAATATTTGTCGAAAATGTTTTTAATAATTGTTCCGCAGAGATATCTTCAATACGTTTTTGCGGAAATTGGACCGCCGCATTATTCACTAAAATATCTACCTGACCAAACTCGGCAATTGCTTTCTCCGCTAAAGTCTTACAGAATTTTTCCTGGCTGATATCACCAGGAAGTAACTCACATCGCTGACCTGATTGTTCAATACGGTGTTTGGTTTCTTTGGCATCGCTATGCTCATTCAAATAACTGATAAAAACGTCCGCACCTTCTTTCGCATAACACAGTGCAACTGCTCTTCCAATGCCACTGTCGCCTCCAGTTATCAGCGCGACTTTATTCTTTAATTTACCGCTTCCACGATATTCAGAACGAATTGATTCAGGCCGGGGAGACATTTCACTTTCTAGCCCCGGTTGTTTTGATTGATGTTGTGGCGGTTGTTTCATGGTTAACTCCTCTAAAACAAAATGAGTGAGGGAAATTAATCATGCAACACGACCATCGCATCGTCTGTAGGAAAAGGCCGTGGGTAATTGTCAGCAAAGATGCGTCAGGTCATTGGCTTAAATTCAAATTATGGATACATTAACGACTCTGCATTTTTTTCGTCCTAAGGCAGACAAGAGAAAGAGCGAGCTGAACAGGCCCCGAAGCCAGGCCAACATTACTACCAACAGAAATCAAGAGAATCGCAACATGAAAACAAACATCATCCAAACACTCACCAGCACTTTTGAATCCCATGCACAGCAAACCAATGGTGGCATCGAATTCTGGCTCGCGCGTGATATCCAGCATTTACTCGGCTATACGAAATGGGACAATTTCCTGAATGTGGTTTCCAAGGCAAAAACGGCTTGTAAAGTCTCGGGACACCCAATATTGGATCATTTTGCCGACGTCGGCAAAACGATAGGCATGCCAAAGAGGGCGACAAAGGAAGTGTTAGATTTGATGTTAACGCGCTACGCTTGCTATCTCATTGCTCAAAATGGCGACTCAAAAAAACAGGAAATTGCTTTTGCTCAAACCTACTTCGCTATCCAAACGCGTCGTGCCGAATTAATCGAACAACGCCTTTTGGAAACCGAACGCGTTTCAGCGCGTAAGAAACTTTCTGCTACAGAAAAAGAACTCTCCCAAGTCATCTTCGAACAAACAGGACGCAACCAGGATTTTGCACTGATTCGCAGCAAAGGTGATCAGGCCCTCTTTAGCAAATCCACCCAAGCCATGAAAGTCCGTTGGAAAGTTTCTGAGAACCGCCCGTTAGCTGATTTCGCACCGACGATTATTTTGAAAGCCAAAGACTTTGCTACCGAAATTACCATCTTCAATGCCAAGGAACATGGTATGAAGAGCGAAACAGTTATCTCAGAAGAACACATTACCAACAACAAAGCCGTGCGTAACACGCTACTGGAACGTGGCATCCGACCTGAAAATTTATCAGCAGAAGACGATATTAAAAAAGTGGAGCGCCGTCTGGTTTCGGAACAGAAAAAATCAATGAAAAAACCTGACTCGCTCTAGGTTAGCTTGCGTTATTTTTAGCGTAGATTTCGCAACGCATTACCGTCATCCAAAAGAAAAAGGACTTGGAAGCACAAAGCTCCCAAGTCCTTTTTTACTGCCCACTAACTTACTTTAATTATCATTCACATACACACATGCACATTCTATCTACTCAACTCTCAATGTGCTATTGGGAGAATCCACATAAGGGTAAACCCGAACAATTTTTTCTTTGTTTTTTCTTTGTTTTTTCTTTGTTTTTTCTTTGTTTTTTCCTTGTTTTTTCCTTGTTTTTTCCTTGTTTTTTCCTTGTTAACGGCTAGCGTAAAATAAAGAACCTGCCGGCTGTGCGGAATTTACTACTGCAACTATGAGTTGGCTTTTGCCATCGTCCCCTAAAACATTCACACCAATACCTGATGCGTTGCCACCAGGTGAGGCACAGGGTGGGCCACCAAAGTTGACGGAAACATTAAAAACATTGACACCAGTCGGTTCAAATTTGCCATTAAATTGGCAACCCTTTGATGAGCTTGAAAATATGCCGTCTGCAAGAATATCAACGGACGCATCCTCACCGTCTAAGAGTTTGCCTGACCAGGGGCCGACAATAGAAGTAATAGAAGCAGGTGTACCATAAATGTAATTTTTTGTAGGTATCGCCGTTATCTCAAAAGTTAACGTTTCACCTCTCTCTGTTATAGAGCCGGCTGCTGACGTGGATGTATACGTGCCAGCGCCATTGCCCGACACAGGTTTATCTCCCGGTTTTGCAAAATCGGTATATGTCACATTGAAACTACCATTATTCAAAATGACCTTACCTTTACTAAAGCCATGAATATCTCCGAATGGCGATTTGGAAACGGACCAGAACGAACCATCCCCCAGTACAAGGTCGGTTAAAAGAACCCCATTTGACAATGAGCCTGAGAATGCGCCTTCAAACTTTGGCTCAGAGTTGCCGCCACCTCCACAACCAGCGAGAAAAATAAGTGCGGAAGCGGAAATAATGCCTTGTTTAAATGTTTTCATACGATCACCTTATCAAGTTGAAAGATACGCATAACAATTTCTATGCAATTAATCCATCCGTTTTTCGTACCTTCCTGGTCAGACCCTGGCGGATCCAGCAGTTAAAAATTAATGCGGACGATGAATCATGCGACATAATTCATTGCATCGTCTGTAGGAAAAAGCCGAAAATTGTTGTCAGCAAAGGCGCATCACAACTTTTCGTCCGCCTCCCATGGCTAACAAGAATTCGTCGCGGCCGCACTCCGACGGAAAAAAAGAAGCGGCGCTGGTTAATCAACCAGCGCCGCTTCTTTTTTTTTGGCTGCATCCGCATGCAGGTTTATCCGAAATCAAAAAGAACTATTTCAGTACTGATTATGCAGTACATTTTTCATCGACCAAAAGAAAAAGGACTCAGAAGCAAACGTTTCCAAGTCCTTTTTTACATCTCACTTATCTACAACTCACTTACTTACTTTTTAATACACACCCAGACATTCTAGCGGGTCAAAAACCGATGCACTATTGGCAGAATCCACATTAGGGCTGAAAAACAAAATTCTCCAACAGAGCTACCATCCATCCTATTTCAGCGGCAAATAAATATCCGTCACCAACTCATGTGCAGCGACTTCATGTACGAAATTAAAGTAATGAAAATACAGTGGAAAGTCGCCTGTCTCTTCTCCGCTCGCTGGTAACCAGTCGCGATATAAATAGCGCGCACTTTCTCCCAATGAATCATGCGAACCATTATGTCGCAGCACCACACAGCGACCGGCCGGGATGACGCCGTTGATCACACCAAACGGATTGTCTTCACTGATTGGCGCCTTGACCGTGCCGCAAAAATAAAAGCAAAAATCTTCTGCTTTTGTTGTGACCGGATCATGCGGAGCAATGCCGTAAGTCAGACTAGTCGCAACGGGTGAAAGTCCCGTCGTTTTGCGCCATTCAATAAAACGTGTCGCCGTTTCATTGAGGCGTTCAACCTGACCACGGTGCGTTAACATCGCGACGGGTGTTTCTGAAAAATTAATAATCTTTACATTCATAATTTGAGTCCTGTTACGTTTTGTTTCTGGAATGCGTTGGTGCCAATCTACCCAAGCCGGTTTTTTTCGAAACTGACCTGGTGTTAGCGCAAACACTTGTTTGAAGGCACGACTGAACGATTCGGGATTTTGAAAACCCGCATCCAGCGCAATGTCGATGATTTTTTCCAACGGATTAAACGCCAGCCGATGCGAAGCACGTTTTAGTCGCATCAGTTGGATATAACGCCCAACCGGCACACCACAATAGCTGGAAAACTGTCGGTGAAAGTGAAAAGGCGAAAAGTGAGCCACTTCACTTAGCCGCTCTAGCACAAGCACATCATCCAGATGGCGTTCGATATAATCGAAAACCACATTGAATCGCTTAGCATAAACGTCGGTCTTATCATCATTCATTACATCCTCCATGACGATCAGTATGCCGATACACAAAAGAGTTGACCTGACCGATCTTGCTGACTTTTATGCGTTGGGTTGCTTTCACAATAATCCTTTAGAATACGGTGCACCACGCCATTAAACACAACGGAGAATTATGATGAGTAAAAAGAAAACACTAACTCCTTCAATCAATATTGGTATCAGTGAAGCTGAACGTAAGAAGATCGTGGCGGGTTTATCTGCATTGCTTGCAGATAGTTATACGTTATATCTGATGACGCACAATTTTCATTGGAATGTCACAGGTCCTCAATTTAATTCCTTGCACCTGATGTTTATGGGTCAATACACCGAACAATGGAATGCGTTGGACGTGATCGCAGAACGGATCCGCGCACTTGGATTTCCTGCACCAGGAACATACAAAGAATTTGTTAAGCTGGCATCGATCAAAGAAGTCGATGGTGTACCAAAAGCAGATGACATGATTCGTCATTTGGTCAACGCCCAGGAAGCGACAGCCCGCACAGCGCATAAGCTTTTCCCTGTTGTTGATGCAGCTAATGACCAGCCGACCGCGGATATTTTGACTCAGCGCCTTGAAATTCATGAAAAGACGGCTTGGATGTTACGTAGTTTGCTGGAAGATTGATAATTCCGGATTCGACGCTGTACCTTAGCCAGAAACAAAAGGGCTGCGGATGAATTCGCGAGATAGGGATGGAAGTCAGGCTATACATGGCCTTGTGGGCGTGGGCGAATTCAGTGGTTATCGCAACACTACAGCATTAAATTAAATCCAGCGACGAACCATTCCTTCGCTTGAGCTTTTTGTGATTGCAGTGGTAACAGCCCGCTTAGCTCCCGCAACCCACACTGTCCATTCACTCAACCTGTGCCCCCAGTCAACTTCTTGCTGGGAAGAGTACAGGTTAGCCACGCCATTTGTTCAATTGCTTGTTTTAATCAGGTAAGAAAAATAAAAGCAGCTTCTACGTGTTTTCAGCAATAGGGTAAGCCCCCATATTAATTGACTTGCCCGCAAGCTACACTTATCCAGATATTAATATTAATTATCTGGATAAGTCGCCAATTACACCCTCTTTAAATAATAGCCTCGAGATACGCTCATGCAATGAGAATAACAGGGTAGGGCGATGCATTTTTATGTCCCTGAGCATATCCGGTAACGGAAAAATACAGCTCATTCACAGGAATGAACCACGTCTTTATTCAATTAAAAAGTGAGCGCTTTGCTCAGCAGAGATACGCCATATGTTCAATGCCACAAGTTATCCTGAGTATTATTCAGATACAGAAATCGACTCTTTGTTACAGGAACTTCTGAAAAACCTTGACCCGTTGCCAGATGACTTGCCTGCCATACAATCTACCCGTGAAAAGGGATTAACGCTGACTGATTTATGTAGCGTCCCTCCGCAAGAGCAAGAGGCATTTTTTGAAATTGCTTGTCAACTGTGTGATGCAGATTATTTTCAGCACGCTGCTGTCATCGCTTTACAGCTGGTAGTGCATCAGCCAAATGATTGTCGCTTTGCTTTTTTAGCGGGTAGCTGTATGCAGCGCCTGGGATTTTTTCACACCGGCGGCAGGTTCTACCAGCAAACGTTTTCTTTGCGCAAAGTGCCTGTCGCAATGTATCGATTGGGAGAATGCTTAGCTGCGCTTGGCGAAAAAGAGGAAGCGTTGAAAGCCTTCAATACGACTTTTGATATGTGTCGTGGCAGAGAAGAATTACGACATTTACAAGATAGAGCTGCTGCTGGCAAAGCGGCACTTAACACGATTTAAGAAAAGGAAAAATAATGGAGCAAGTATTAACCAACCGGCAGCAAATTCGAACAGACGGTCAAAACAGTTTGCTCTCTTCAACTTCCGGATTAAAGATACCTGCCGGTTCATGGCGGGACCACGTTAACGAGTTATTTGGTGATACAGCTCTAAAGGGGGATGAGGATGCAGGCTATGAAGTTTGCCGCACCGATGGCTCTATTTCTCTTGCAGCAATAAACAACGCACCTCAAGAGAAGCAATTTGGTCTCACAGCATTAGGAATGGATCTGCAATTCCGGAACGAGGCAGTACGCGAAGCCCTGATTGATCGGTATACACTGAAAACAGCAGAGAAGAAACTAAAGGATGCGGAAGACGCGATTAGTACGATTCTTGATTTGACGATTAACGAAATAGTCACCACCACTCAGACAATGCTGAATGAGCTAAATGCAGCACGCCACGAGCTCCTTGCTACAGAAAAGAAAGCTAAAGTGTCTTTTGATGACGCCAGGGAATGGCAGGACGCTATCGAAAAACAAAAAAAGTTACCTCTTCTGCCAAGACCACTGAGCCGTGAGGAGGAGATCGCAGCAATCAGGGGGCAGGTACAGTTAGCCGGAGTAGCCATTCAACTTGCCGGCGCATTTGCCGGTAACTATATCGGTCACGAGCTGGGAAAATTTTATTCAGACCCGGCAGATGCCGCCCTTTGTCTTACTTGCTTTACGCTTGCAGGTGCTAGCTTTGGAGCCGCGCCTGCACCTCTTCTTGAATTCTTGGCTCCACAATTAATATGGCTGCACAGAAATGGGGGTATAAGAAATTGGCTCCGTGAGATTAACAGGCAATGAGAAACATCAGATGCGCAGGACAAATTTAGCCTGACGTTAGGTCTGCAAGCACCTTGGGAAGTGACCGATATTCGTTCGATGAAGAAGGGCCCCTACATAAAGATAGCTGCATTTGCAGATTGAATTTTCTGCTGACACACGTTTTCCGGAGGGTACGGGAGTGCCCGGTCCGGTTGACGAGACGGTAGAAAGAGATTGGCACCATTTGAATTTTTTTGAACATGTTTGCACCGCGCGTGAGCTTTTTCCTATTGTCGACGCGGCTAATGACCAGCCACTGCAGATATTTTGACGCAACGTCTTGAAATTCACGAAAAGACGGCCTGGATGTTGCGTAGTTTGCTGTAAGAATCCTGACCTACAAAAGAAAAAGGACTTAGAAGCATGTGACTTCTAAGTCCTTTTTAAAACTAACTTACATTCAAAACTGGTGCGGCTGGCAGGAATCGAACCCACGACCCCTTGGTTCGTAGCCCGATAAACCAATCACACCTCATTATAAATCAATGACTTAGCAATGACCGTTGCGCGAGTTATGCTGCAAAGTGCAGGGGGATGCTTTTAAGAGTCGCGCAAGAGTCGCGCAACTTACCTATGGTTCTGAAGCACCTTTTAAACAAATTACACTATAACGCTGCCGATTTTTTTGGGCATAAAACGAACCAATTCTACGATACACCATCCGTCGGCACATCAAAACACAGTATTGAGAACCCATTTAACCCAGAATGTGGGGGCTATTCCGCGCGACGCCAATACCGAGAAGTAATTGCAACATTAGCCGGTTGTTGAAAGAAAGCTTCAAGAGGCTTGTGCGGAGCACAATGAATCCCGCATCTCCGTTCTTATTCATTTTTGCCTCAATAAGCCCTCCCCACTTCCTTTACTTCTAATATACCTGACTATTCCTTCTCGCCTTTCCCTAAGCTATGGTTCATTTTTCATAACAAAGTAGGCTCACGCATACGCTATTTTTTAAAGGTAGGCACAGGCAGCGCAAATTTTCCGTGGATTTCTGTGGATAAGTTTTTAACTCTTTGAGTTTATACAGGATTGTATTCACAAGTTGGTGCTATTATTCCACAGGTTCACCCTATTCTTCCACAAATCCGTTTTTTTCAAGTTTCAGTCTTTTTCCTCTTAATGTTTCTCTAACTATTTGAATATAAATAAGAATAAAGACAGGAAAGCGTCAAACTAAGAGAAAAACGCACCACATGTTAAATCCAAAAATCCACAGGTTTTTGTACTGCTTAAAAAAGCATCCACAGGTTAGCTTGTGGATAAATCGCTGAATTGTGGAGACCGGTTGATGAATATTTTCAATAAAATCAACAAGTTACATCAAAAATAGACCTCATCCATACATCCATAGTTTGAACTGCGTGCGGGTACCCTGAGTTATTTATCTTTATTGATTAATTTACAATGTCATGTTTAGCGATTTTTTCCCTCTAGCTGCGTCAAAGTGAGTCGCATTTTTACGCCGTTTTCAGACTTTATTTGGGCAATTTCTCTTATGTGCGTCACTTTTTTAAAAGTGCGTCACAAGTGGCCCGTTTAGCGGCCAGGCGTGGCGGGGAGATGACTGCGCGTGCTCAATTGCCAAGGTGTTTACCCTAATTGAAATCTGCGAGTAAATTGATAAAATCGATATCATTTTTTGCTCTTGCTCTACATAAACTATTACTTATTAAAAAAAGTAATTTTGACAATCATTCAGTTTATTAAACAATATATAAAAGATGACATTAAACATAGGAATAGTCGGCGCTTCTATTGCAGGGATGGCGTGTGCTATTGAATTGCAACGCTTGGGACTAACAGTGACCGTTTTTGAAAAATCAAGCGGAAAGGCCAGGCAAAATGGGGCAGGCATGATGCTCCCATTAGATTTGATGAGAAGTTTGTTAGAGCGTAATTTAATTGCTGCTGATTTTGAAGGTATTTTAATCAATGAGTTTTCAACATTTGTTGCCATTCCACAGCAAGGGCTACATTTTCTAACGACCACACCCTTGCAGGGAATGTGTATTCGTTGGAAAACGTTATATGAAACACTGCAAAAAAACATTGATCGGCCACGTTGTCATTACAACTGCAATGTTACTCAGATTATTGATCAGAAGGATCAGGTCGAACTCACTATAAATAATCACAACCGCATTAAAGTAGATTATCTGATATGCGCTGATGGCTATGAGTCAATAGGGCGGAAAACAATCTTTCCTAAAGTTCATCCTGAATTCAGTCATTACATTGCCTGGCGCGGTGTTATACAGCTGGATGGCGGAACGCTGACCGAATTACATGGACGTCCCTACAATAATGAATACTACCGATATCTCTACGAGAACGGGCATTTATTAATATACCCAATACCCGCCAGTGCAGAAGATAAATATGGTGGAGAAAAGCATCTATTAAATTGGGTGCTTTATGAAAAAATTACGCCATCCCATCCTTTATTTAAAAATAACCCCGCTTTAGCAAAACAAAATTTTGCCCCTGGTACCTTGCCAAAGTCGCATTGCGCTTACTTAACTGAACTTACTGGCTATTACTTCTCGGGATTTCCCTGTTCTCTTATTAAGAAAACAGTCGATCCATTTGTTCAGCCTATTTTTGATGTTTTTGTGCCGCACTACGTCAAAGGACGTATCTGTTTGGTAGGCGATGCATCGATTTTATTGCGGCCACATGTGGGTTCCAATGCCACCAAAGCCCTTAAAGACGCTATAGCCCTGAGCAATACTGTGGCAAGAGAATTAAAGTCCTCCACAGCACCTGACATCAGCTTAGCCTTTAAAAGATGGGAGGGAGATCAACAAAAGTTCGCAAAACAACTTTTTCCTTTATCACGTGCACTCGGAAATCTTTTAGTAACACATGTGCCCGATCTCACTACGCTAACCAAAGAACATATGGATGAATTATGGAAACAAACAGTAAGTAAGTATGAGTGGTACGGAAATAGCAAGCTTTAAAGAAATTTTAAAAATAACCAACTATTTCATTCAAATGCGAGAACTAACGATGAGTTATTCAAAAACTGTATTGGACTATTTCACTCTTCAAGTGAACACCACGCCGGATGCTGTTGCAGTGAGCGATGGCAACGTTAAATTTTCTTATCGGGAATTAAATCAAAAAGCTAATCAACTGGCCTGCTGGTTACAAGAACAGGGAGTTAGTCAAGGGGATTTTGTTGCGCTTTTATTTGAACCAAATATCGATTTTGTTATTTCAGTACTCGCTATTATTAAAGTTGGCGGGGTTTATGTACCACTTGATACAAAAGCACCAGCTAAACGGCTGGAATATATTATTAATGATTCTAACGCGCGGTTAGTTATTACTAATATCGCCAATGTTGTTCAAGCTACCTTACCTTTTTCCCGGATTTGTCACCTGCAATATATTCTCCCATTAATTGATCATTACCCAGACAGTTTCGAATCAAGCGCACAAAATGCGGAAGCACCAATTTGCTTGTTCTACACTTCGGGCACAACAGGAAACCCGAAAGGTGCACTCATTTCGCAGCAGGCTGTCATTAATTTAAATAAAGTATCCAACTTTTTTAATATCGGCCCTGTCGATGTTGTGGCTCAAATTAGTAATTTAGCCTTTGATGCCATTACGGTTGAACTATGGGGTACGCTGTTAAACGGTGCCGCATTATTGTTCATTCCTTCCTTAATTCGGGCAGACAATAAAAAATTTAAACAATTTCTTTTTACAAAGAATGTAAGCAGCATTTTTTTACCCACCTCTTATTTTCACCAATTGATTGACGTAGCTATCGATACCTTGGATTCATTAAGCACGATTTTCTTTGGTGGCGAGGCAATGAATCTTGAGTTAATTAAAAAGTTCTTAGATTATCGAAGAGGTATCAAGTTACCGATAACCTTACTCAATTCATATGGGCCAACCGAGGCAACGACTTTTACTTGTTACAAGTCTTTTGATTTGAATACTACCGAAAGCGAGATCATTCTAAGCATTGGGAAGCCAATTGATAACGTTCAAACCTATGTTTTAGATAACAAGCTGCAACCGGTAACTCCAGGGGAAATGGGTGAACTCTATATCAGCGGAGTTAATTTAGCGATAGGGCATTTGAACTCCCCCATGTTAGATAAAAAGAACTTTATTCCGAATCCGTTTCGTAACGATATTCCTTTCGAACGGATGTATAAAACCGGCGATTTAGTTAAGGAGCTTACCAACGGGGAATTGCAATATGTTGGCCGTATTGACGACGAGGTGAAAGTCAGTGGATATCGTATCCATCCTCTTGAAATCGAACTACAACTCGTTGGACATCCTGCCATTAACGATGCTGTTGTGTTAGCAGAGAAAGGAGAAAATGGATCTATTTTTCTTATTGCTTACCTTTTAGTATCTGAGCAAGCCGAGCCCATTCGCGCCGATGAATTAAGCAAATTTCTTAGCCAATCATTGCCACCTTATATGCTTCCGGTAAAGTATTTGCGAGTAGCGAAAATGCCGTTGAATCACAACGGAAAAATAGATAAGCAAGAATTAAAAAAATTTCCTTATATCGATCTGGCAAGTACTGTGTCATCTGATCCCATTAATCGAATAGAAATGCAGATTAAATCAATCTGGGAAAATTTACTCAACCTGAAAAATATTGATGTAAGTAGAAATCTGTTTGATTTAGGTGCCAATTCCTTAATGCTCATGTCTGCCTGCTTCAAAATTAACCAGGCACTGACATGCGAACTAAGTGTTGCAGATATTTTGAGTTATCCATCGATTCGTTTACTTACTCAATATTTAAGTAACTCAGAAAAAGTCGTGATTGAAAGGCGGAAAAAGCAATCAACTTCTATCGCTATTGTTGGCATGGCTTGTCGGTTTCCTCAAGCCAAATCATTGGAAGAATATTGGGATAATTTATGCGGCGACCGTGAGTGCCTTACCCGTTTTCCTTCAGAAGACAATAAACCAAACTTTGTTCCGGTGCGAGGTATTGTTTCTGACATCGATCAGCTGGATGCCCTTTTTTTTGGACTGAGTCCAAGTGATGCTTGTTCCATGGATCCCCAGCAACGGGTATTTTTGGAATGTGCTTGGGAGGCTTTTGAACATGCCGGAGCTATTCCGCAAAAGAACGAGCAAAAAAGAATAAGTGTTTTTTGTGGGATGGCTGACAGTAGCTATTTACAAGAGAACCTTTTAAAAAACCAACAATACCTTCAGCAAAACGATTGGTTTAATACGCGTGTAGCAACCAGCATTGGAACCCTTAGCACCCAACTTTCTTATCGGTTAAACCTGAATGGCACAAGCGTTAACATCAATACGGCCTGTTCAACTTCGCTAGTTGCTGTCACGCAGGCTTGCCAGGATTTAATGGCAGGTCAAAGTGATATAGCTTTAGCGGGTGCTATCTCTATCGATTGTCATTATAGGAATGGGTATGTTTATCAGGAAGGAGGGATTGAATCACCCGATGGACAGTGCCGTCCTTTTGCAGAAGATGCCAATGGTACGATGTTTTCTGATGGAGTAGGCGCCGTAGTACTGAAACGATTAGACGATGCCATTCAAGATAACGACACCATTTATGGGGTAATTAAGGGGTGCGGCACTAACAATGACGGTGCCAATAGATTAGGTTATACCGCGCCAAGCGTGGATGGGCAAACACACTGCATACAGCAGGCCCTGAGTCAGTCAGGATTAACTGCTGAACAAATCGGCTTTGTTGAGGCTCATGGCACTGCAACGGCCTTAGGTGATGTCATCGAGTTTAAGGCTTTAGCAGAAGCCTATAAAAATGAGGCAAGAAAAACGAATTATTGTGTTCTTGGATCAGTAAAAGGACACATCGGTCATACTGATATTGCGGCAGGTATGGCTGGTTTAATTAAGGCTGCTCTGTGCCTTTATCATAAAAAAATTCCACCAACCCGGCATTTCAAAAAAGCCAACCCTCATATTCCTTTACAGGAAAGCCCTTTCTATATTAATGATCACTTAATTGAATGGGAATCTCATCAGCCACGTCATGCTGGAGTAAGTGCGTTTGGAATTGGTGGGACAAACGCGCATGTGATTCTGTCCGAGCATTTAGATGAAGTAAGTTCATCAAGAGAACAAGCTGATGATCAGATATTGATCATTTCAGGAAAAACAAAAAAATCTCTTAAGCAGAATATAGAAAACCTTAGCCATTTTCTGGAAACTTCTTCACAAAAAAATCATCATCAGTTCTTTAAAAATATAGCGTACACCCTTCAGACGGGACGACATGATTTTGAATGGCGCTGTATAGCGGTAGGGAAAAATCCCGATGAGGCTGTTCGTCATTTAAACCATGCTCAACCATTCTGCGCTAACTCTTCTCCAGCTATAGTGTTTATGTTTTCAGGGCAAGGTACGCAATATCCCGAGATGGCACTTTCTTTATTAGAGTCAGAGCCTTATTTTTCTTCAATTATTGAATACGCTAGTGCCATTGTCCGTCAATATTTAGAACACGATATCCTTACTGTTATCCGTGAAAATCCTGATGAATTGCTGTACCAGACGCAGTACACGCAACCAGCCCTTTTCATCATCGAATACGCTTTGGCAAAGCTACTGATGCATTACGGTATCCAACCACAAGCGATGATTGGTCATAGCATCGGGGAATACGTCGCGGCATGTCTGGGGGGGGTATTTTCTTTCGAAGATGCACTGAAACTGGTTTGCCAACGTGGTTTGTTAATGGCCAAAGCTCCCAAAGGTGCGATGTTAGCAATCGATTGCGGCTTAGAAGAGTTTTCTGAGCTCACCGCAAATTTACCTGTTGATTTGGCCCTGCATAATTCCATTCACCACTGCGTCGCAGCAGGCTCCGAAGAGGCTATCGATATACTTAGTCAACGATTGACTCAGCAAAACGTGCTCCATTCACGGCTTAAAGTAGGTCATGCTTTCCATAGCTATCAGATGGAAGAAGCGAGTCATCAATTGAAAAATTATATTGAAGAGATATCTTTATCGCCGCCCCAAATCCCAATCATATCCAATGTTACAGGCCGTTGGCTCACCGAACAGGAAGCAACCAGCGCAGATTATTGGGCAAAGCATCTTAGACAAACTGTTTGGTTTAAGGAAGGTATCGATACTCTAATAAAGGAAAACTATAGCTGTTTTATTGAAGTCGGGCCCGGGGAAACATTGGCGGCCTGGGCAAAAGAAGTACACCACGGAATAAAGAAATCCTGCCATATCACGCACATCATTCCTAATCACCGACGTCAAACAACAGATCAATTTCAGTTATTAAGCGCGTTAGGCGGACTATGGCAATATGGTAGCCCAGTTAAGTGGTCTGCTCTCCACGACAATAAACATTGTCGGCATATTTCTTTACCCACTTATGCATTTCAACGACAGCGTTATTGGATAGAGCCGGATGCTCTTCAGGCAGAGTCAGGTAAAAAACAAAAAAGCCAGGAGTGGTTTTATCAACCAAGCTGGGTGCGTCAACATAATTACGATTTAGTACCAGATAACTTTTTAAAAGAAGTAAAAAACTTTAACTGGATTATCTTTAAGCACTCTTCCGATTCTTTGCACCACTTAATTTCAATCCTGCAATCTAACGATGTGCAGCCGTTTATTGTTGAAATAAGTGACACTTATAGAAAAATTGATTCACATCATTTTTTAATCAATATTCAAGAAAAGTCACATTACGAGCTGGTGTTCCATGAATTAAAAAACACATTGGAATTACCACCCGTTTTGCTACATCTCTTATGTTGCCAACAGGATGAAGTTAATTTGTTCTCACAACATCAAATTGATGCTCATCTCAATGATAGTTTTTACAGCGCCTTATGGATTACACAAGCCGTGGCTGAAACCCTTGCTACAGATGTGCCATTGAAATACGCCTTGGTCACACAGAATACCCAACAAATATTAACTACCGATACAGTCTCACCCGTTAAAGCATGCCTAATGGGTATCCATCACGTGGTACCACAAGAACATCCTTCCATTAAAGTTCAATTAGTCGATATTAAAAATGAGGTAAACGGATCAATAGCCAAAGCCATCATTCATCTTTGTGTCAAAGAACCATGGCTTACTCCTACTCCTCCTCTGGCGCTTCGGGAGGGATATCAGTGGAAGCGTGCTCATGTGTCTGTTCAATTAACGTCAGTTACCAATCGATTTAAAGATAACGGCGTGTATTTATGCACAGGTGGATTAGGTGGAGTTGCTTTGACACTGTGTGAAGCTATTGCAAACCAGGTTTCTCATCCTACTTTTGTTTTGCTGTCACGCCGCAGCTTTCCGTCTCCAAGTCAATGGCAAAGCATAGGGAAAAATAAAGAAGACCAATGGCATTCCACCGTAAAAATGCTTCAACGTATTCAAAAGTCCGGTGCCAACGTTGAAGTTATTCAATGCGATATTACCGAACAAGAATCATTGCAAAGCACTATCGACCATATCACCAGAACGTTTAGCCGTATAAACGGCCTCATTCATGCAGCTGGGATCGCCGGAGGTACTCTGGTACAACGCTGTACAAAAGATTCCGCATCACCCGTATTAGCGCCCAAAGTTCATGGGACATATTGTTTAGCGCAGGCGTTGCAAACTACGTCACTTGATTTTGTAATGTTATGTTCTTCTATTGGGTCATTGGTTGGTATTACCGGACTGGTCGATTACAGTAGCGCTAACGCTTGCCTGGATGCTTTTACCGAAAGCCGTTTATTTCATAGTGATCTGGTTGTCAGTGTTAATTGGAATACGTGGAAGTCAGTGGGCATGGCAGTTGAAACACAGCGCCCTTCAGATATTCCTTTTTTTGAAAAGGGCAACGATCTTGAACCGGAACAAGCGCAACAATTGTTCCTGCAGATTATGGGTAGTCATTACTCCAACGTTGCTGTTTCATGTTTCGATTTGGATTATTTCGCCAGAATTGTGAACCAGCCCAATCCTTCAAATACCTCGCCAATTATCACCGTTGACCGGGAAGAATTACCAGGAAATCTAAATTACGTAGCACCAAAAAATTCCACCGAAGCACAATTGGTTGAATTATGGCAAACGCTGTTGGGAATCGAGCCTATTGGTATTGAGGATGATTTTTTTACGCTAGGTGGACACTCTCTCAAAGCGTTAAAGTTCATTGAAGCAGCCAATAAAAAATTTAAGGAAAAGTTATCGCTACAAGATCTATACGAAAGAAAAACTATCGCTCGTTTAGCCCAAAAAATGGAATCGCATGAAAAGACTGAAAATAGTATCGTTAAATTAGCTATCCAACCCAATAGTATTGGTAACGTCTTTTTGCTGCCTCCCGTAGCAGGTAACATGTTTTGCTTTAACACCATAGTGGCCGGTTGGGATAGTCCGTTTAGTTTATATGGTCTCCAAGACCCCAGCATTTCAACGGGAGAACTTGAATTTGTGAGTTTAGCCGACATGGCCAAATTCTATTTGGAGAAGATCAAACAGGTACAACCAAACGGCCCTTACCATTTAGTAGGTTACTCATTCGGCGGAACACTTGCTTATGAAATCGCACATTTGCTAAAAATGCGAGACGAACGTGTGGGTTTATTAATGTTAATAGATAGCTGGAGTCTGTTTTCCGAAATGCAATCTAATGAAGAGAGGTTTAAGCAACGTATGCAGGCTTGTTATCCAGAGTTGCCTGATCAAATAGTGAGACTTGCATGGCAACGTATGAAATTACTACTGATCCATACGCCGAGTTCTATATGCCAGGATATGCTTTTGTTTAAAGCAAACCAGCTTACGGAGGGCGATCAGGTCACTGATGATGCCTATAACGGATGGAAGGCATTTAACCAAGGCAATATCAAGGTGCACATAATGAGCGGCAATCATGAGACGATTATGTCTCATCAAAATAGCATAGCTATTTTGGGCATAATAAAGAACGCTTTGTCCGAGAATTCTAAACGGCCATTTGCCTTAGAGCGCATTTAAAAATGCCAATGATTTATCTTTCATAATAAGTTAGATGGATGCGGTGCTTCTGTTGCTAATAGGGGAGGCTGCAATGAAAAACCAAAGTTGGTTTCGATCAAGTTGCCTTGGGGGTGTCCTGAATTTTGTGTAAACGGTGTTTGAGTTAATGGTGAGGCATGCGATCACCGAACTGGATTGTAAAGCGATTTAATGCCGCTTTCCAGTCTTGAATGGGCATGGTCCATTTTTGACTGATGTTATTCAAGGCCAGATAAAATAATTTAAACACCGCTTCATCCGTTGGAAACGAGCTTCTGGTTTTAGTGATTTTACGCAGGCCC